>Ga0131853_10024538_pt1 | contig 10878 bp, 5 predicted proteins | sample TergutLab28metaG_FD_92764 | JGI IMG/M metagenome (GOLD analysis project Ga0131853, IMG submission 92764) | Labiotermes labralis P1 segment gut microbial communities from Petit-Saut dam, French Guiana - Lab288 P1 (version 2) (version 2) | ecosystem: Host-associated > Arthropoda: Insects >... | reverse complement strand
ACCCTTTGTTATATCACAATTATAATGAGACCTGCTGCCTACTTGTTCCCCGTTGGATAGCTACACACGCACACACTGACGCTGGAAGCCTGCGACTGGCTGAAGCCACGCTGAGTTCAGACAAAGGGAGGAAGCTATGACGTCATACACCCGCGTTAATCTTGCTCCCAAAGTTGCTGTGTAACACTTACACACAAATGAAAATAACAAAACAAAAACATAGCAAATTAGTTATTATAAAATTTGCCCTTAGCGTAACACTTAGAATTGTTTCACAACTTACGTAGTGCTGTTTGTATCTTACAATTCACTTTCTTCCAGCCAATCTTGCAAAGTCGAAATTTCTAGTAGGTTCTCAATTCAAAACCTTTAGTATTCATTGAGCCCAATATATTAGCCTCATTCAAGGTCATGGCTATGACAAAACAATTTTATTGATATTTGTATGTGAGCTCAATGTGTAATGAATTTGCCAGTCATGTAGTTTGTGCGTTCAGAAATGGAGGAGTGGTTTCAGTTTCGGCAAATAAAGTGTACGGCATTGCAAATTCTAGTTTTTGTGTTTCTTCTTACATGCTAACACAATCCATTGCTGATTACCTCATCCTTAAAGGACCTCTGCCAGCCAGCTATGTCTTTTCTCCTGTTTTCCAGTCTTTTGTATTGAATTCTCATTATCTCACAAATAGCAAACCGTTCAGCAATATCTTATTTCAGTCCAATCCAGTCCTCACCTCCACAACTCACTTTTTGAAGATCCAACCTAATTTTCATCGTTGCTCAATGTGTGTACTACATAGATCAATCGTAACACTATTCTCCCATCTACGCCTGATTCTACCCAGTGGATTTCTTCCCTCCGGTTTCCACACCAAAATCCCGCACATGCTTCTCCCTTTCCCATACGCGCTATATGACCCACATATCTCATTCTTCTGGATTTTATACACGCACAGTGCTGGATGAGGAGCAGAGATCACTAAGCTCCTCATTATGTAGTTTTCTCCACTCGCCTTTACCGCATCCCTCTTAAGCCCAAATATTCTCCTCAACACTCTATTCACAAACACACTCATCCTACGTTCCACCCTCAACATTGTCGTGGAAACCTTTCAAAAGCTTCTGGTCCATTACAATGTCCACTGTAAGAAGCACATGGATACGATTCACAAAATGTAAGGCGATTACACAGTGCGGAGTTTGACAACGTGTTTCCAATTGAAAGAGGGCGTTAAAAGGTCACATACACAACGTCGGTTATTGCAATTTGCTGACAGACAGCACCTGCACCCAGCACTGTGTTCAACTGTGTACGGTGTGCCAAGTGTGGCAAGGACACTGCACAGTGATTGTTACTGTGACACCTCTTTATAATGGTTCAGTGAAGACAAACGCAAACTCCTGCGGAGATGGTGGCGATGTATAATTTTTAGGAGGGAATATGTTGAGCTACAAGCTGTTTATTACTCAGCCTCAAAATAATTTACGAACTTGTAACAACATTCGTATCTTCATACTTACAAATATCGTTGTTCACAACATTCAAATAATGCCGTTATCCAGGAAAATTCAGAGATGATTTTCATATTCTACAAATTTGGCATAAATATTCTTGACCATTTGTCAGAGCAGTAAATACCTCTGTAATTTTCCTTTATATGATGAAATTCCTGAAGTCTGATAAGTTTCTTACCTGGCGTCTGCTGATATTATTATATATGTAATGATTCACATAATAAATTCATTTCTTTAAATGCAATGGACGGTTAGCTCAGTGAGATGGTAAATCCATCAGCATTTCGTAGTTCCTGGTAACTGTTATTTTTATTCCCTTTTCAGGAATGCGTTTCGCACTGATGCAGGTGAAGACCGGACTGTGCTACATTCTGACTCAGTTCGAGGTGGCGCCATGCAAAGAGACGCCAATGCGTGTTGTTTATGAAACAAAATCTTTCATGCTGCAGATGTATGGGGAGTGTCGACTGTCCTTCAACAGAATCCACTTCTGAAATTCTATCTATCTATCTAACTGTCTATCTATCTATCTGTCTGTCTGTCTGCCTGCCTGCCTGCCTGCCTGCCTGCGTGACTGTCTGTCTATCTATCTATTTTCTATCCATCTCTCCATCTATCTATCCATCTATCTATTTATCTATCTATCTATCGATTCGTCTATGCATCTATCCAACTATCCATCTATATATTCATCCATCCATCCATCCATCCATTCCTCAATCCTTCCTTCCTTCCATCCATCCATATATATATATATATAAATTTACTTGAAACGTTAAACATAGATTGTCATTATTTCAAAAATGAAAAATATAAAAGCTTCAGATTACAATACTTTATTTCTTACTTAAATCAGATATAGCGACATTTTATGAAGTCGTAAACATTTCACACATCTTTTACTCTATAGCCAGGTTTGTAGCAAAATCCCAGACATTAGAACTGAGCGTCAGAGAGATTACATTTATTCAAAAACTACGCAGTAAAAGGCACATTCTACTGAAAGTTCTAGTCAGGAACAATACTTTCAGAAATTAAAGAAATAACATGAATTATAGGACACTATTTATTTCTAGCAGTGACCACACACATACACTTCCTCGACATGTTATTTGATTTAGACTTCACCATTCATTGTGACATGTAAATTCACCTTGGTAATGTGAAGTGCTAAGCGCTGATAGTGTAGATCAAAACATAAGCACAGTGTTGTGTACAAGTTCAAATACGGACCGAGGAATTCCAAAGTTTGATATATTTTGAGCAAATATAGAAATTTTTTTCAGAATTTTGCCAATATACATTTTACTGCTTGACACAAAACACAGTAATATGATTATGATTATCGTTATTATTATCCCTATTAATATTAAAGAAAAATATCAATTCAAAAGTATTTGTTAACATGCAGGTTAACCAGCACCTGTTCCTATTTCAAAACCACCGCAAAACAAGAACACAACACAAAAATAACACATATACCCAATAACACAATACAAAACAGAAAATACAGTATAAATATAAGAGCAGTAGATAAATAACAATAAAAATGAAGTGCTGGGACGATAAGAACTTTGATGATAAATTCATTTGATAGGCACATTTTAACTCAGAAACTGTTTTTATGAAGTCATGCGTTTCCTAAAAATGTCGACATCTCTGAACATCAAGTTTGCAACAGAAACGAATCTAGCTGACGGAGAGTTGGTACGAGGAATGGAAAACAGGGAGGAGATTCTGAAGTTACGAAGAAGAACTCGAATATCAGTAGCATCCAAAGATGTTAGGCGGCATTTTTATCTCCATTAAAACGTATGTAACACCATAATAATAATAATAATACGAGTAATAATAATAATAATAATAAAGTTAATAAATCCATGATGCTGGTAACGCCAATTCACGCTGATGTCAATGTACAAAACAAACGTTTTTAAAGCGACTCCTTCTCGAGATGCAGATGGAAAGTGTGAAAGAAAAAATGTAATGAAATAATTTTGTCAATTCATAACTAAAGCGTTACAGAGTATTGCGTGATCAGACAGTTGGCACGTACTGTTACTGCCTGGGTCATACGGCGTGTCAAAAGACACTCACTAAGAAAGTAAAATCTGATAAAACAGTTATATTCCCATTAACTTTACACTGAAAGTAATTTCATTCCATAAAATTTACCATACATATCCACTATAACATTTGAAGAAATGTTACAGTGAATATGTTGTAAAGTAATACACACTTAGAGAATTGGGGAAACGAATACACTTGATTACATTTTTGATATTTAGAAACAGAGTAAAGGATGGAACGATTCCGAGGAACTAACAACATGTATTTGGTATATATTTTTAAGAAATCAAATTTATGTAACATACACAAAAAACGATATAAATTTAAACATATGATGAGAAGGGAAACAAACATTATGCTATGCGCCTCTCTTCCAATTTTCCCTCTTCTGCTCTCTGGATAATATTTGGTACTTCCTTTTTACAAAACACAGGAGACGTGGCTCTGTTACAATTAAATAATGATTTTTGTACCTCCAATTCCCCAAATCCAAAAATCACTCCAAAGTAACCAAGAACATTGAAAATGACGTCACATACATAAAGTAAGCCTTAAAGTCTCATACATGTGTGTTATATGCCGCGTGTGTGCTTCACACACGAACAGAAAACGTTTCCTTCGCATAAGGGAAGATGGAACTGATATACATCACATGCAGTTATTAAGTACGTTCAGCCGATAATGCAGTGTCTACCATTGCCAACTTAATTTCACATCTTACATAATCAGTGACCGTGTGATCAAGAGTCTCTGTCTGTTTTCGCTTGCTGTCAAAACAAGCTAAACCCTGCTATTCGTTTCTGAAAACACTCGAAACTAAGGAGATAAACCGACGGATGGCCGAAATGAAATTGAATTTTACACGGATAAAACAATATATTACACAATGTGGAATGATAAGATGGGACAATCTTCGTGTTCTGCAAGGGATGTACAAGTAAGCGTTGAGGCCTTAACTGACCTGCTAGCAAACCTCTGACTGCAGGCACTGAGTACTGACAACAAGAAACTCAGGCAATGAATTCCGTGTCGTGGCGACGATTACACAACTTCAGTTGCCGGTACGTACAAGATATTACCGACACAAACAATTTTCTCAATGCAACGGACAGTGAAAATTGTGAGTCATTGACATTATCCTCATTAGCATACCGTTCGAATCAAAGTGACAGGGCACGGGGTATTGGTGCTCAGAAAAGCAGAATGTCATGAAAGAATATAATTCCAAAAAATTACGTCTCATGTCGAATTCTGTTGAGGGTTCAGTGTAACTGACTTTTGGGGTTAGGCTCACAAGGGAGAAAGGTGAATGTCCATACAATCTCGGCCAAATAAAACACACCATAAAATCTGTGAGACCGCTAATAAAAGGTTGTTGAATTTCAATCCAGCTTCTGGGAAATGTATTAACAACTTGATTTGATTACATCATATTTTTTCACGCCAAATATAACCGCAGGAGGACATAAGAGATAAGGATATAAATAAAAGAATGTATAAAGATTTGAACAGAGTGAATCTGCCATACATTCGGTAGAACGCTCTTTAGGTTAACTGATATCGAGAGAAAACATTTCGGAAATAGATCGCTTGCAGAGATATTGGGCGTAGCAGATTCAATTAATGACAGCTCTAATACAGACTAAAACCGCTGGACTGTGATAAAGGCTAGGTAATGTCAAACAATAACAATTACAACATCTTGTATATTCAGATTACTGCACCGTTTCATCAGTAACTTCAGGAAATGGACAATTCTGGCTCTCAGTTCCTTTCACATTTACTGACAGCGGGGATTCGAAAATGATGCTTACTCAAAAATTAAATTAAATTTTCTTAGGAATGATCCTTTAAAATTTTTATTGCAGAATGTACGGAAGAGTGTGCACTACACTTGACTTTAGGTCTGCTGTCTGTAGATGGATTCGAACCACCCATAACTGACGGCTCACTGTCTTCCAACAAAAGGAGCAGATAATAACGTTCCGCTACTTTGTTAAGCCAATTAATCCAGATACGGCCAAAGTGCTAGATCTATAACGACACGTAGAAATTTATGCAAGCGGGAAACTACGGGATTCTTCAAATTATAATTACCCAGTGCAAAGGTTTACATTGACTATATTCACACTCTACACTGTGTTTTCTTTCCTTCATACGATAATGTCTGTAATTTGGTTTCCCACTACACAGCCTACCTTTCACATCGCATGACTATATATACTAAAACGATAAATTTTACGCAACGACGTGAATCAGAATCTTCCAACACTTAAACACTGTCTTAACTGATGTAGTATGTAAAATGAGAAAATAAATTACAAAATTATATGAGTGGAATGAGACTTAAAGAATGTCTCAATCCTATGCGAAGTCGACAGAATAAGAGTTCGTCACACGTACAACAAAACCCTCTCGGATTGATCGCTGCTACGACCACCTAACTTCACTCTTACAGTTGAATGGAATTACAGTACTGTTACCGTGTGTTATACTTTACATAACACGTCGATTATTTATACAGAAGTATGGCGGATAACGTTCATTTGGGAAGCAACTGCACTATACTTCCACATTCAGTATTTTTATACAGGTGGGAAATTAACAAGCTCTAATATCGATACAAGTATTTCACACCAGAGACGATTGTTGTACGAAAAAGTAACAAACACAGAACCCCCCCTCCCCCTCCAATGTTATGTGGTACTTCCACACAGTTACCTAAACCACTTCCTAATTTTCGCCTTCCTTATGAAAATACGCCAAAGCCGCCCCTTTCGGATTTCAACTCTAATGTGCAAGAATTCCATTTGGAAGTTCCGCTTACTAAGTTCAACTGCTATGACGCCTGGTATAATTAAACCATGGCGATTGATATTTGTTTTGGAACCCTTGAACTATCAATCTCGAAAACGATTTGAAGTCTGCATAACTTGTGGAAAAGTACTGTCAATTGACTGGACAATTTTTATAATAAAGTTTTTAAACGCCTTTTTCATTACATAAACTTATGTAACAAAACCAAAAAATTCTCATGTTTAAAATGTGTAAAATCACATATAATTAATGACCAACATATTTTGTAAATGTCCAATTTTTTGTTTTGATATGTAAGTTTACATATTCCTCTAATGCAAGGATACGGAATAATTTAAGTGTCTATTTCAGCCTTCACAGCACGATGTCAAGCGACACTTCCGCTACGGCTACTGAAAAGATCGTATATTCAAATTTACTCCTTACTTCGGCCCTGAAGTATTTAACGTGAGAGAAAAAAACAAAGTGATACTGTTTCACCTGCATGTTTTTTCTCTACAGGAGCCCAATTTACCCTTGCAAATATTTCAGCCTGCAGTGAGTTTTGATGGCAAAAACACAAATTCATTTTCACTACGTGTAGTTGATATTACTTTTCCATTCTTCAATGGATACAGACAAATGTATAATTTATAGCCTGTGCAGAAGAAATATATTGCTTAACTTCAATAAATTTCACTTTCTCTATTTTATGCTTGTGATACACTTTTCTGAGAAGAATCCCGTAAGAATGAGCTGAATCTGAAAGTGGCCCATGGCAATAAGTAGATGGAGAAACTCTGTCTTACCTGAATGCAAAGTGAGTAGGCATGAGAACAAAAGAAATTGGATTTATGAATAAAGATCTTGCAAGCGAAGGTGTAATCAGAAAACGTTCAGAAATTTCAAATGGAATATCATTGGCAAATACACAGCACAACAATTACCATGGAGACATGCGACTCATTGCTGTTTCGTTTGTGAAGCGTGTCATGGAACTATTACTACTCACATGTAATTACTGAATGTACTGTTAGCTGCACTGAAGTGTGCACCCAGTGGGGTCAACGTGGTACTGCTTAGTCACTTGCAGTTAATTAGGAGGTTGACTTCGGCTATCGCAATTCACACAACAGAAAAACGAGGATATTTAATGATAATTGTTTTGGTAGATTTAGTGGAAATTTGCTTCCGAGCTTGAATTCGCTAGCAGCGTCACATTTTCCTCGTTTTTATACTTCTGTGTTTTGGAACAATATCAACAGCGGGCGCGAGAAGGCAATGTGGTTGAATTGAGTCTTGCCCTGCAGAGGGACCATTTATGTAATTCCAGTATTTATGTAGAGTAGGATTACATCCAAAAGCCGCTTCATTTTGTGTGGCAAATCTTAGCACGAGGCTTGTAAAGTTACGATCCTTCTTAGGAAATCATGCGACAGAAACTACAGTGCAAGCAGAGGAATACTGGCACCTCAACCGGGCTGGAGTGATTTATTTTAGCATGATCTTCGACAGTTTGAGAAATTAATCTAGCTTCAAACTTCTGTTGGCCTGTCTGTAAATCACTTCTTTTTACGGAATCAATGTCAGTAGTTTTGCTTTCTTTAATTGGGTGGTTTGGTGGATACTTCTTGCTTATTACAGTTTCTGGGTTTTTTAGATCGTTGTCATTGAATTGTCACCACTTATGCGTAAATTTGGAGTGTAGAGTAGCGACCTTTCCAGATTTAACTTGTATCCTCTCTTGCACTGTGTTTGATGTACAACGTTTGGCCGTGTACTTGAGTATTTAGTCCGAGTTCAGTACCAGAATACACACAAGTGTAGATAAGTGGTGCAGCCGTTCACAGACCAATTTAAATTTGGAATACACGGCTGTACGCTGCTTGTACCCTGCTTGTAATAGCCAAAAATTTATATGAGGTGAGAACTGCAAGTTACGTTGTGGGGTTGGGTAGGCGAAGAGACGGTTGGGAGCGGGTACAATGAAATTTCAGCTTGAGCCAATTCTGTCTACAGTTGATAAAATTCCACAATATTAATCTTTTACTAGCCATAAGCAGCATAGGCCTATAAAACAGAATACACAATTGTTATTTCCGAAAGAAATTTTTAAAATATTATTTAAATATGCAGTTAAATATCTATGCAATATATTAAATGAAATTTATAAAAAAACACAAACTAGTCGCAAATTCAAGCATTGATTCACAAACCATTAACACAATTAAACCTTACACATCCAATTCTACTTCGTGCAATTTCAATCATTTCCCTTGCAGTGCATAATATGTAGACCCTTCCACATTGCAGCACAACCGGCAACAAACAATGACGTCTTATCCATTAGTATGGGAACGACGAGCCGTTTAAGTCTTCTGTGTGGCGGACATTTATCTGTTACAAGTCAATGAACACAGCTATCAAGTCCAGTACCTCAGACAACACATCGTCTGATATTCAGATATTTAATTGATTAATAATTTCGAAAAGTTTCGTGAACCAATCAAAGTGCCAAATTGTTCCCACCATCCCATTCGCCGTCAGTGTTATTGAATGGCCAAATTGGTGGGTTAAAGTGCGTATCATGATCAAATTTTAATATCGTCATCTCCATCAAAGTCGTAACTGATTAAGCCGGTACAAGGCGGTGGAGGTTAGAAAACGAGTTGTCTCGTGTATATAACTATGTGAAACATTAGAAGAAAAACCGCCACTTGTCCATTTTAATTAATTGAGACACAACACAGGGCTCATAAGAGCAAGGAGATAAAGATAATTTTGCTGTAATTTGAACACAGTGGAACTGCACTTTTCCGTATTAAGTTGTACGGCGAACGACTCGCATACGCAGAACTCTGAATAATTGAACTTCTCTTTGAAAACAGACTTCATAAGCAGCTTGAATTCCAGCTGTTACAATTTACATTAAGTAATTTCCTCTAAACCTTTCCACCACGCCTAATTTAAAGCTCCAGTAACCACACCATTGTGCAGTAACTGATCCGATAACCGGTAATTTCAAGGCAAGATAGTTGTGTAGAGCTAGTGTCAAATTTACCAGAAGTACCAAACAGAACCTGATATTTGATAATCCGGCCTACAATTGTTGGTATAAGTGAAGTTCTAAACTATTATACACAGTGTTTTGCGTGTTGTTGAAGTTCGTAGAACGAGAAACAAACTACAAATTGCGTACAAAATTAAACATTGTACGTAATATATATAGGAGAACAAAATGAGTGTGGTTTATGTAAATATGTTAAGGTACACTTGCACTCCAAAACGACGAGAATGAATACGGGAGATCAGAGAATCATATCCATTCATTCATAACCTCGACACTAGATGCAGGTCAGCGACGTGGTAGTTTTAAAGGAATTTCGCACTATAACCATTTAAAAGGAAGGAGAAGTCTAATATTCACAAATAGACACAATATCGAAGGAACAACTGAAGGTATATATTTATCGGCTTAACAGAATGTGGAGGGGCAGGGCGCTTGTGTGTTGCTACATGTACAACATCATCAGACCGGTGTCAAACCGTCACCGGTCAACAGAGCGCAAAGTCACCAAAAATTCAATACATGCAATGCTCAAAATCTGGGAGGCTCTAGTTCTGTACAATGTACGTTAGACTGAAACCACCGCCTCCCCAACAGCGGTACAATTATCCAGTATCTGTGGACAGACCGATCCAGATCTCCGCTAATATGCACTGCTCTATCAAGGAAAGATACTGAAGTAGAAATGGCTAATTTGGGTCTGGTTTATGTGTTATTTTTGTCCAAGTTCTAGGTAGAGAAAAACAGCAGTGCTGATTTGGATAATGTGGACAATCGTGACACGGAAGGTAATTCGAAAATATTCTTCACGTGTTTATGTGAATATACAAAATGTACTTTGCTCTTTGTAGATATAGAATCCGGGCTCTAAGGAACATTTATAAAATTGGAAATTGTGTGACAGTTATTACGCACGTTCAATATTTAACGTAACAATTTACATTAGAGCAAGCTACAATAAAATGAAAATAAGCTAATTTAGTGTGGACCGGGATAGCTCAGTCGGTATAACGAGTCGCTACGAGCTTGCCGGTCCGGGGATAGAATCCGGGTGAGGGCGAGATATTTCGCACTTGTTCAGACCCACCCTAAGGTACTCCCATCCTTTTATACAATAGGTATCGGGTCTTTCCTGGGGGTAAAACCGCTGGGTAGTGGCGTTGTCCACCCACCCGCAAAGAGCGCAGGGTTTAAAGGAACAGTAAAGCTACACTTCTACTCCCCATCTAGGCCTTCGTGTTCTCTTGTGGGGTAAAATTTATTTTAAGCTGATTCAATTCTAATTTTCTCTCGTTTTCATGCCATCCTTGGTTACAAAAGACTAATGTATGTATTGACAAGACACACACTGTACGTAGAAACGTATCTTTGAGGTTCGGTAGTGTTACAATTGTTGCGGTAAGAAAGCGATTATTATTACATAGAGGTTT
>Ga0131853_10024537_pt1 | contig 10878 bp, 6 predicted proteins | sample TergutLab28metaG_FD_92764 | JGI IMG/M metagenome (GOLD analysis project Ga0131853, IMG submission 92764) | Labiotermes labralis P1 segment gut microbial communities from Petit-Saut dam, French Guiana - Lab288 P1 (version 2) (version 2) | ecosystem: Host-associated > Arthropoda: Insects >... | reverse complement strand
TATCATGCTACATATGAGTAAGATATAGTGTCAGGGTGAATATAATTGTCTGATTGAGAAGAAAAACTTATACACAATCAATATAAATGTTTAGATGGTTATCATGCCTCATATGAGTAAGTTAAAGTGTCAGGGTGAATATAATTATCTGATTCAGAAGAAAAAATTTACAAATGTGGTGTATCAAACATGTTAGTTAAGGCAGAGAGGCCACAGATGACTATATACTACAACGCATGTTCATTGCATGCTGGATACCTAAGACTACAAACACACACTCAGTGTGTGTAATATGTATTGCTTTTTTACTGCAACAGTGGTTGCATGAACATGCTTCAGTGTTATGTTATATGTACATTGCCTTCTTTTTTCTAAATGCTGTTCATTTGAAGCAAGAGCAGCTCTAACAAATTTTGCTAGACTTTGGATCTATAAAGGTGTAAATGTTTAGAAAAATCCTTAAATAAAGAAGCAAAACTGCTTGAAACATGTAACTATGTGTGGTGGTAGGGCTATAGAATTGTGTTCAGGTGGTACAAATTTAAGCATTATCCTCTCTGAGATGTTATGATTTCTCTCAGTTTCTCCAGTCAATTAGGCTGTGAATGGCACTTTCAAATCCGTAACATTCATGATTATTTTTTTATCACATTCAGTGGTGCAGCTGTAATGGTATCTTTAAGTAAATGAAGAATCAAACATTCATTAGTGTTATTTTACAGATTGTAAGCTGCATCTGTGAATTCGTTGAAGCAAATCGAACAGAAATTCGATCTGGTTGGCGGCCTTTATTTGGAGCTCTGCGTGTTGTGAAGCTGTCTGCCATTCCATCACAAGATGAAGCCAGCAGTAGCCATTTACATGCTCTACTGGATGTCTTTGAGGTGTTTCTGGACACAGACAACCCACTTGTGTTTTCTAATGCTGCAGTTGATTGTATCTTATGCTTGCTAAAGCATGTTCGTGGCCCCAGTAAGTTTAATTTTCATGAAGTACTTGGTACAGTTTACTGAATACTTACACGACAATCAGTGACATGAGTATATAGGGTTTCTGTTGTGTGGAAAATGGCCACATATGTTTGCTTGTGAGTGATAGTGGTTTGCAGGAAATTATTCAATGTTTTTGTGGCTGTAGTATCTCTTGTATTGCTGCTTTAATTTGGACCATATTTTATATTCACTGATAAATAGAGTGTGTTTTTTGGTCAAAGAAAAACATGGTGTCACAACCCAGATTACCATGGTCTGAATCAACCATTGTCACAAACCTGCAGAGAGCCACTGAACACCGGACACTGTACTGATATGATTTATCATGCAGATGAACTTGAAGACTTGCCAGCAGGCAGCAATGAGCCTGCACAATGTGATGACTCTGATACAAACCCGTCACTGGAACTGTGCATAGCTGCCCTCAAGTTCCTCACTCGTTGTGCCAGTATCCTTGCTTCAATGTACAGCATGCCTGCATGCCCTATGTTCCACACAGCTCACAGGTAACTGCCACTGGTTTTGAAAGGCAGGGTTAAATGGTTAGTACTGCTATTTTATATTCAGAAGATCCTGGGTTCAGATCTTGGCTCAGAGATCAGCTTTCCTGACTGAGGGGTTTTGTGGTTTTCCTCAGTTCATCCAGGTAAATGCCCAAACCATACCTCTTTCTTCCACATCTTTTCAGATCTGTTATTCACTGATCATCCCATTGTTTAGTGCTATGAAATCTTAGTTTCCATGCCCATGTTTTCAAATCCATGACTAAAATCATGTTGTCACTCAGTGCTACATAAACTGAATTTTTGAGAGGATTATGAATTAAACCAACAATAAACATACAAATATGCTCATGCCTTATCGCTTATATAGGAACATTTTGCTTGTACAATTTGTGCTGACCAATCACTGAACATTGATTTTAAACATCATAGATTTGTTGGGTTCTGTTACTTTGTCCCATATGACATGAAAGGTTCTAAGGTGCTATAACTCTTCTGTTTGTTTTTGTTTTTCTGATTCCCCTCTCCCCAAAAATGCTGGCTCTAAATTCTTAGGGCTGTAATAACACATTGCAGTACATACACGTCTTCCACTTTAGTGGACATGTTAAATGGCACATGTTAAATGACTAGTACAGAATGCTTTTGAAATTTATATCCACAAGGTTACAGTCAACTGGACATATAACTGGGATGAGGAAGACAAGGAATTGATGCATACAGATTTTTGGTTAGGAAACCTCTTGAAAAGCAGTTGCTTGTACAAGTGAGATGGTGGTGGGAGGGTAACACTGACGTGAATGGAGGAAACTAGCTCAGGATTGTGTCAAGTTGTGGATTTTGGCATAACCAGCCTGGAACCTTTGCATTTTACAATTGGGAGCTGCCTTATTTCATTCTTTGTAACTACAGTAAAAGTGTCAACTTACAACTCTTGTTGTCTCTTGCTTATGTTGATCCTCGTTGCTGTTGATGTGATGTGGTAATCTGGACATTTATGAGAGCATTATTACCATTTCACCTTTCCGATGTAAGAGGACGAGGCAATCATGGAAATGCATATTGCTTTGAGTTTAAACAAAGAATAGGGTTTCTAAATGTTATTCAGACACAGGAAGCAATGTGTATGGAGTTAAATTACAGGTCATTGTCACTTTTTATGTAACTGACATATAAGATTGCATGCTACCTGGAGTCTTAGTATTCTGCAGTCATGCTTAATGAGCACAGTTGTTTATCTGTGCTTGTTTTTGATTTGGTTATTTCAGAATTCAACTGAACAACTGCTCACAACAAGTGGATGCAGTACTCCCAAACATGGAAGTGGCTCAGTTTGATGGGGACAGTGAGAACCCTGCGATTAATGATGTGATGTATCGACTACTGTGGCCATTGCCCAGTGAAATGTCTTCATTGGATGTCTTGGATCAGCCTAGTGGTGTGTTACGTGTGTGGTTCATGTTGCTGGAGGGATTGGCTAGTGCAACTGTGACATGTCCACGCAAGTTCCAACCTCATACTCTTGACACGCTGTTTCAGCTGCTCAGGGATCTTATGCATGTGCCAGGTGGGTAATATTATTTGTTGTGAAGAGGTTTATAAGCCTTGAAATGTTGAACTTAATAGAACACTTCCTGTTGTATTATAAACTCCAGAAACGATAAAAGACAAATCCTCTGTCATACACTTCTTAGATTTTTTCTGTAGTGGCTGTATGTTTCAGATTGAATCAATCCATCATTGGGGTCCCACAAAGAAGAAATGTAAATACCATATGACTGCATTATACCTGCTGTTGCATCATGTAATGCCCTGTTGATGGATTAATTCAATCCAAAACGTGTAGCTGCTAGAGAAGAATTATAAGTTGTGTTTGACTCAGGGTATGTCTTTTATCTTTTCTTGAAATGTCTGTGTTCACCTAAATATTATGAGTCACTCACCATTCCTTCAAATACTTGCTTAAAATACAATGACACTGTCTAAAATGTGCTTAACGTGCGGACTGCCATATTGCTTTTGTCAAGTGACATTCCTTGAAATAAAGACAGCTTATGAACTGACAAAATCTTGGATCACCAACCCTGTTGATTTGGAGCTTAAGTCCAAGTGTTTTGGAGACTTGCTATGTCTCCATCATGAGGGAATTATTCCCAGTGGATGGTGATACAGTAGGTCTCTAAAATGTTGATTCCTGTTCTGAATTGAAGCATCTGGTCATGTGAGGGGATTTTATCACTTTTTTCTTTAAAAGCTTCAGGTTTCAACTTTACGTGCTGTCTAAACAGTTGTTAGTGTACTGTTCATAGCCGAAAGAACATGTTCTAAACACTGACAGTGTCTGGGGAAAACTATAGGAACAAATTCTAAATCATGTGCTACATCAGTAGTGTGTGATGTAGGTAATGTACATTGTACCTTTTATGCAGCAGATCTGAATATGTTAATATTACTCATGTGAGATTTTAGGTTCTCACAGCAGTGATGATGAAGATTAAAGTCTTCAGGAACATTACACTGTATTGACTTTTTGGTATGGTGCATTATCACAGAAGGAGCAGACCTTCAATATTATTGTTTCATCTCTGCCTTGGTGTCCCAAGTGGCCCTATTCCATGAGATTTTTTGTCACATATTTTGTACACATTTGTTGCTTTTCACATATAATTGCTGTCAGTCTTGTGCCCCACTGAGACAAGTGAATGCATGTGTTATCAGGTCCACAGTTTGCTCTCCACTGTGTGAACCACCTGCTGCTACCTATGGTACAGAACTGGTTGCGCAAGACAGGTCGTATTTTCCGTGGATGGGACAATTTTGCACCCAACTTTAAGCAGTGCTGTGGCCTAGCTACAGACCTTGTGGTAGACTTCCTAACTCAGTTACACCAAGGTGAGGTTCTATACACTTTTTTTTATAAAACGTCGAAATACAAACATTTCCAGTTGTGTAAAGTATCGTATTTACATGTGTAGAGAAAAAAACCTTTTTCCTATTTTATTGTGTGAGAAATTGGAGTTGCTTTGTAATTGCACTCAAATTTAATAATATTCTGTGAATGTGGAGAATGTTTTTGTCCTTACTGTGGCTAGGTGGATAAAGAATATTGCTCAGCTGTTGCATTAATTGTGCACATTATTTGGTCCTTCTGCTATCATTATTGAAACACTGACAGCTTATTTCAAGTCAGATGTTTGAAGTGAGAAATTGTTAAAGTATTTTGTAAGAATCATGGGCAATCTTGTTGGAAAGGAAGGCACAGTAGCATCGCAATTACCAAAATAAGTGTGTTGCAGTTGTGAGGCTAATTTTATGTTAATGGTAATTAAACATACAGAGGAAATCAAGAGCTGCTGCACAGCACAGGAATTCCATGTCATAGAACAGAACATATGAAGCTAGAGAAAACAAAAAGAACCATTGATTTAAACTGAAGAGTGTTTCATGATCCCAAACAGGGGAATTTCAATGCCAATGACAAAGAAGTTCTAGAACTTGTGCTAGTAAAACATAAGAAATGCCTTGTTACCAGAGAAACAGAATGAATAAAGGCACTGGAAGTAACTGCATCCCTGAAGATTCTGTGGCAAGGCTTGGAAGTCAGTAATGTTTGGGCAGTAAGCTGTATCAGTCATAAAGGATTAGGTCATTACTGGAGGACTATAGTAGCACAGAAGTGTCCTACATCCTCCCTTGAAAAATTAATTGCATAACCGTGCCTTATAATTAATTTGCTCCAGAAACATGATTACCTTTTAGGAAAACAAGTAACAGAAATGAAACCCCAGTGTTCTGTGATACAATTAAAATTGTTGTAATATGGTCAAAATCAGTACGTGTCTAAACAACAGGACAGAGAAAACTAAGAATAACTGTGATGCTTTCGTTTTTGGATTTTGGGTGGAAACTGAAACCATTTGTTATTCTGTTATAAAAATTGTTTCATGAACTATATATAAACATAATTAAGTGAGATATCATAAATGCTTATTGGTTGTCATGTAAAGTACCTATTGTTCTTGTCAGATTTTAATGAAACTTGAATTTTCTGGACAGATTTCCAAAAAATACTCGTATACCAAATTTCATGAAAATCTGTCCAGTGGGAGGTAGCTTGTTCCATATGACATGCAGACAAATAGACAGACAGATAGACATGGCAAAGCTAATACTTGCTTTTGCAATTTTGTGAACGCACCTTAAAAGGTAAAGTTTCCTCTTTCCTCTTCTTTGGTTCACTCAGCTTGATCAAAAACGAACTCTTCACTAGTTTAATTTGCAGTAAATTCACAGAGCACACAGTGAGTTACTAAGAACGTGCAAGTGTAGTCACTATAACGAATTATAACCACAACATAAAGTAAAACTGGTTACCAGTTCATTTTGCACTAGAGTCAAAAAGCAACACTCGCTCACATGAAAAGTCATTTATCACAACACAGGCTTGGAGTCAGTACAAAACACAACTCTGATGTTCTAGAGTGACCTTGAAACCACAGAATGTGTTGTGCATATCACAGATCAGAGAGGTAGTAATCCTACACAATGACAATAAAGAGGACAGGAAATTATAATTGAAAATCAATTCTTTTTTCTGGATTTCCAAGAAAGTACTTAACAATGACAACAGGCCAATGTATGCTCAATTTGAAGGTTTAATTGGGGTACTGGGCAGGTAGCACAAATGTATATAAGGAAAATGTAATATTCTTCTGACGAAATTCTTGGTGGGACAAATAAGAAGTGTGTGTAGAATGAAACGAAAACGTGGAATCAAGGAATGTGAATTTCATGTTTCACTATAATTGTGTGGTGAGGAGTGTATTATTCCGTTCTATTGAATTGCAAGCTTGACAGTGGTAAAGGTTCTGATCTGTGCACAAGTGTACTGGAGAATGGCCATTCAGTCTTCCAAATGATAGTCATCTGTTTACAGGTGTAGTGTCTCCCACCATACCTCAGGCAACATTGATGTTAAAACAACTGCTACTGGTTATGGTGGAATGCATTGTGCAGCCAACAGAAAGTATTGCAAGGCTGGGCTGTGCTTGTATAAGGTAAACACTTAAGTTATTTGATTTACTATTGCTCTTTAAAAGTGAATGTGATAAGCAGTCAATGTAATTGTGCATGGCTGTTGTAATTTATAACATGTTCAGACCCAGTGTTGGAAATTGGCAATGGTGTTTATCTCAAAATTTGTTGTTTGCCTTCTTCTTGGACTGTTTGACCTTGAGGATGAATGGCAATGCTGCCTTTTGAAATGTCAGTAATTGTTTACCAGTCAGTGCTAAATAACATCTTATACAACTTGAATCTTGAGCAACAGCACTGTGAGAACCTCAGATTTCACATCAATTGCTGTCGCTAATATAGAACTTGTTAACCAACATGTGAAAAATATCTTGCTGAAGTGCTGATGTTTGACGGGTTTGTTAACAATGTAGTTTTAAAGACTTTTCCCTTAAAATTTACAGATTTGGTTGTAATTTTGTATTTACCTGAATAATATGTGCACCCGTAATTTTTAAACATCTCCAGTGTTTTGATCACTGTTACACATTGGTATTCAGTGTGACCAATTTATTTTACATTACTATAACTTAATACTGTAAAATTCATTTTAAGGTTATCCTTCATCTTGCAAGTGGCCATTTCCTGTGATGCTTTACTGTCAACATTGTTTTGTTATTTCTTATTTCTCCTCTCTTGAGTCACATGACACCTTGTTACTGCATCTGTCCTGGTGTTGAAACAATGAAGAGTGTACATAATGAAGTTTATTTCATTAAACATTTTCCTTTCTTTACCAGTTTCATTTTGCCTCGGATCTAGACACTTGCCAGCTCCTCCAAAAATGATGCATTTTTCTGTATTTTCTCCTGTGACTTGTAGATTTGACCTTAACTTTCCTCAAGGCACATTACATCAGACAGGATGAATGGATGTTGTTCATTTAGCAGGTCGATGAATAATTATAGCTGTTTATTGTGGGTGTAAGTAGACATATTTCATTAACCACTGAGAGGCCAGATGTTTTATTTAGTCTGAGCACAAAGTTCTGCATTATAAGGTAAAAAGGTAAAGTTAAGCCTTGAACAAGCCATGAAGCCTCAGGGGGGGAGTTGGAGATATAACGGTCCTCTTTCTTTAACCTCAGCACTAGATGGGGGTGGTTGATCAGTGCTATGCCCCAAGTGATTTACCCCTGGGAAAGAGACCTGGTACCCGTCATACAGGAGGCTGGGTGGGCCCCAGGGCTGGTCTGGAAGGGTGCAGAAAATTTTACCCCCCACCAGGATTCGATGCCTAGACCGTCCAGCTCGTAGCTAGTTACTATACTGACTGCTGTCTTGGCTCTGTACCAAAATTTTACAGAATGTTTCTTTTATTTTTTTCTTTCTTTGATTTATTTTTTAAATATTTTTTGCATATATTAACTGCCTAAGATCCATGTATACCCCAGTGTTTGAATATTGTGAGATTTGAGATTTCAATGGCAGAATGGCAGAAGCTGTGGAGGTTATGGTCTTGTGAGATTTGACACTGTAGACTGCTAGATCAGTAGTGATGTCTGTGACAATGCAGACAGAGACAGCAGGTTCCTCTCAGATAGTGGTACAGACTTCAGTTACCTGAACAAAGCAATACGTATAATTTTTTTATCCTACATGCTGTTGCTACACAGACCAGGCAAAAGGTACTTGTATGTAAAATGTATGAGTGGATAGGTAGAGTGGGTGGGCATTTGATTTGCTCTAAGTGTCTGGTGAGGAGTAAGAGTTACCAATGGCAACCCAGAATTTGGGCCCAAGTTGTGAAGTTTACAGTCATTTGACGCATAACATTTGAGAATGGTAAGGAACCTTTGGGTTTGATAAAACACAAACAGTTTTGTCATTAACTGAAATGCTCTTAGCTTCTGTGGGGCTCTGGAGAGTTCCACTGTTAGATTCTGCTCTCAGCTGGTCTGATTTACCTCCTTGCAACCTGTTTGTCTGACATACACTTTACAGTTATTCTTCCATCTATCCGTATTTGTAGGTGTCATAGGTATCTTCTCTTGAGGGTTACAGAAAAGAATTTTGAACATGCTGTGTATCCTTCCATCCTCATTCATGTGGATTCAGCATGTTTTATTAAAGTGCCTGTTTTTTTGGAATCTTTTACTATACGGACTTTGTCCATAGTCCTTTGCTTAAACTAGAAATTAAAACAGCATGTCAGTGACATGCACAGACCTTGTCTTTAGGCAGAAGAGTGATGGAAACATGTAAGCAGTGGGCTAAGAGGCAAAACTAGCCCAGAGGTTTACAATAGATGTTTCCCATATTTCTCTGCCTGAAAGTGGAAGCCGATTGTGTCCCAGACACATTGTATTTTAGTTTTCATTTTAAATGTGGTGTGAGGTACAAATTCCATAGAGGGAGTGATTCCAATTGTGAAATACCATTGTCAGAATCCTGTAAAATATGTACTGTGTTTTTTGTTCTCTAATTGTCTCCTTTCCTATAGAATTTCTGCAATCATAAGAGGAAACTAGATTCAGGTTACCACATAATTTAAAGAAGGGGCTCTGTTGTTGTTTTGTTTCCAGTTTAATTTTATTTTGCAATATTTTATAACTGGACTGTGTTGCATTGCATACAGTATGCCTTGTGGCTAGGAGTGAATGACTTCTCTGAACGTTCAGTGACTGATAGGTGTAGTGGCCCCCCTGTGGGGGGGCAGGTTCCATTGTGTTCTGTGAAGGGAGACCCCGTGAGGTGATAAGTGTGTGAGTGAGTGAGTGGTGAGAGGTCGTGGTGTCACCAGTACAGTAACAGCCTCAACATGCTGATAGTATCTGCACCTTGGATTTTATGAACATGTAGATTCTTTCTTCTACTCTTCATCCTGTCTGCCATCTTCATAATCATTATAATTATCTCCATCTGTATTTTTGTAACTGCATTCTTCACTCCTACTCTTCTTGCTATGCTCCACCAACTATGATGCATTGTTTCAACTGCCATTTTCTGGGACTTCCAAGATTTCTGTTTTTGCTGGACTGCTTATGCAGGTATGGCTGTTTAGAGATCCTAGTGGCATCCCTCCTTCACAGATGATCAGCCCTTTTTTCCTTGTAATAATAATTCATTTTGTTGCTGCCACATCTGTTCAATCCATCTGAAATGGCTTTTTTTTTTGTCAAGGTGGTTACACCATTTAATAGAGACTTTTCTGCCACCTTGATTAAATATTTGTTTTATGGTTGAAACTGTAATGTTAACATTGAGCAACACTGATAATTTTTTGTACATATAACTACAGTTAGAAACAATATTTTCCATACGAATGGAGTTTGTATCATAGTTGTGCCCACCTTAGTAATGGATGGATTCAAAAATTCACATTTTAAACCCTTACTGTGAAGGAAGAAGTAAAGATGTTGTTAGTCCTGTGCATAAGGACAGGTCTAACTTCTGGCATGTTGGTGTGTGAAAGTTTTGTGGCAGCAACTGGACGCTTGGGAATGGAATGATTTGGTAAGAAGGCTGGATGAACATAAACTGTGCCGGTGATTAGAAGAAAACTGTTTGTCCTAAAAATCATCATTAATTTTAGTTTAAATTATACACCATTACTGTACATACTGAGTTAAATCCACACTGATTTATTTACTTTTATGTCAACAACTTATGTTTCTATCTTTCATTCACCGAATTTTATGATGGCATGACTAAAAATAGAACAAGTTTAGTAAGTGACAATTATAGTTTAATAGGTATACAGAGACGTTTGAGCACAGCTTTCATACTGCTCAAGTATTGCTGCCCAGCATGGTTGAGTAGTATCAACTGCAGAGGATATGGAACACCATTACTGGTTACTGTTAAGTTGGCAAGTGAAAGATGTAATGAATGACAAATGAAATTGACGAGCCTGGCTGAAAACTGTCCCAGAAGAATATTCATACAGACTGTATGTGGAGTGTGGTCTTGCATGACGTGATGATGAATTTTTAGGTTTTTGTAAAAAGTGAGAAATGTGTTTGCTGAGTGACTTGACTTCTCAAGTATGTTTCTTCCTCATGGAGATAATTGTACCACGTGTGGGAGGACTTGGTTAAAGGTCTGTTCGGTTTTCATAAGAGGTCTGCAGACATAGGGAGGCAGGTTAGCCTTCAGGACTTTTTGCTTCACATTAATGTCAGTAAATTCTTTCTGTATTTTGAAATTTTTGTGTCTTTTGTGCCTTGCATTATAAGATCGAGTTTAGTGTCATATAGTAGATAAATATCATTTGGGAGAAATATGCTGCTGCTGCAGTGATCTTCAGTTCAGAAGAGTAAGCATGGTGTGATAAACATTGACATAAGATAGGGAAGGCAAGTAATCATG
>Ga0131853_10024536_pt1 | contig 10878 bp, 2 predicted proteins | sample TergutLab28metaG_FD_92764 | JGI IMG/M metagenome (GOLD analysis project Ga0131853, IMG submission 92764) | Labiotermes labralis P1 segment gut microbial communities from Petit-Saut dam, French Guiana - Lab288 P1 (version 2) (version 2) | ecosystem: Host-associated > Arthropoda: Insects >... | reverse complement strand
GCAATGTGAAGCTTGAAGCCTGAGCGGTGGGGATCACCGCTGGTTCAAGAGAAGTACCAGGAAGAAATGCCTGTGACAAGAGACATACATATCGTATAATAATAATAATAATAATAATAATAAACAGCCACTGATGTTCTGAAACTAAGATATGAATATATATATATATATATATATATAAAACACATACATAAGCAGTCTCTCTTAACCCCCTACAGCTTTACGTTCTTGTACGGATCACACAACACACAACGATTATATCCCCATACGTACAGCATTATTAGCTGATTTAATTTTATAACCGGGACGTAGAGTGTTTACTGCGCGGTACGATCTGCATGTTTATGTACAAGTCAAGTTAACTTTAATCTTAAAAGTTTAATTAGCCATAGCGAGACAGTTTTTCGTGGCAGAACTGCAATTGCTGTAGTTGAGTGGCGAGTGAGGTCCAAGGAATTTAAAATGGCGAATGCTGAAGAGAAAGCTAAGTGTTTACGACCAGTTGTGTTTTTACATATTATTTAGTTTGTGCTTCCCAAACATTCTGAACATACACCTATGTCCCTCACCTTATGTTAGCACTGTAGGGTGTGGAACAATTCCGCCTCTCTATTACGCACTCCTGAATAAATAACACTGAAACTCTCAGTACGTTCTGTGTCCGAATTTCACTCTGACAAGGAAAAATTTGGCACGTCCTTAAAAATGTTACTATTTCAAACTATTTCACTTTTTCAACATTAAGTATATCTTTAACTACGTAACTCCAACACACATAAGTCAGGAAGGATCTGTGAGTGTGTGCTTTTATTTCCCTCAATTTCAACTTCTGAACAAATCTGGTAGAAACATCATTTTGTGAGAGCAAACCTCAAAGCCTCCTTATGAATTTCCTACTATCAGGATTAACAACTTGGCGGATGTGCGAAAATGTAAAGGGAAAGCAAAATTAGCGCCATGTGCTCAAGCACTCCGAAATGATATGCAATATTTGTTCATGTAATATTCTTGAACAACCAAAGAGCAACATCGCGGCCACGCAAACACTTTCCTTGGCTTTGGATTTGTTGGCGACAGCTAATTAACGTGCACGTAAAATTTGGCAGAAGAACAGAACATATAACTACGTATCATTCATAAATACTGTATGTAAGTCAATAAACATAATTACCGCGACGATACGCATCTTGGAGGCTATATACGATAAAAATCTTTAAGTGACTCTTGCAGGAATCACATGCGCTGACATTAGATCGGAAAAAAAAACTTAACAATATAGACAGATATTAAAATAAAGTATAATCCGGCCAATTCAACGCCATAATTTAAAAGAAGTGAATAAAAAATCGAAGAGAATAAAGTAAACTTTTAATGGCGGAAGACCCCCCCCCCCCAGTTTGCCAGAGTCTTCTCACTGTCGAAGCTTCACGAATACACTAAGACAGAGCACACTCACTAGGACCGCTAGGACTCCTCTGGACGAGTGATCAGCCCGACACAAAGACCTCTACCTGACAACACACAACACTCACACGAACCCAAAATGCCAGCAAACGAGCGGCCACCTACCCACGCCTTAGACCCCTCGGCCACTGGGATCTGTTTGACGTAACTTCACACTCAATACAGATTTAGATATTAATACCATTATTACTATTGAATAATAAATCAAAGAAATATTTATTGCAAAGATTAATTATTTTCTTTCAAAAATATAAATGCATTAGTCCGAAATGAAAATGTAATGTAGTAGTAGTAGTAGTGGTGGTGGTAGTTGTGATAGTAGTAGTGGTGGTGGTAGTAGTAGTATTAGTGGTGGTGGTGGTGGTAGTAGTAGTAGTGGTAGTAGTGGTAGCAGTTGTAATAGTAGTGGTAGTAATAGTGGTGGTAGTAGTAGTAGTAGTAGTAGTGGTAGTAGTTGTAGTAGTCGTAGTAGTAGTGGTAGTAGTGGTAGTGGTAGTAGTTGTTGTAGTAGTTGTAGTAATAGTGGTGATGGTAGTAGTGGTAGTAGCAGTACTGGTGGTAGTAGTGGTAGTAGTTGTATTTGTAGCAATAGTAGTGGTAGTAGTAGTGATAGTGGTAGTGGTAGTAGTAGTAGTAGTAGTAGTAGTAGTGGTAGTAGTTGTAGTAGTCGTAGTAGTAGTGGTAGTAGTGGTAGTAGTAGTAGTAGTAGTGGTAGTGGTAGTAATAGTAGTAGTGCAAGAAGAAGAAGAACTTGTGATGTAACACACAACATGCTGAATGAAGAAAGGATTTCATCAGTTTGCAGAACAATTCTACCAGTTTGAGATTTTAACACCAACTTCACATTTAACAAACATTTACTCTCATAAAAAAAAGGGCATTAAAATGAACAAAATAATAAACACAACTTTACTTGTAATTTGTTACAATACTTCAAGCCACAGCAAGGTAAATATTCATTATAATTAATAAAACGGTAATGTGACTGTTAAGTCCACGGAATGACGGCTGTAACGAGAGGCAACTAACATCCATCAACAGTTTTACAAACCGAATGATGAACAGATCGCTTCGAAATATGTAGCAAGTTACATAAAAACAACATTTACTCTTTCTATAATCAAACAGTTGTGTTGGGCTATATTCTTTACTATATCGAAAACTGACGCGCACAAAATCTCTATGCATATGGTACTGGTAAATTCTTCGCTAAAATAAAATAGCAGTAACAAGCAGTCGAATCGTAGCACAAAGAACTCTATGCAGGCAACAGGACTTCTGCTTGCAAATCGTTGTTAATTACGTTGCACACCACAACATATTGGCAGAAAATAACCTAAGAGGCCGAATGAATTTATTGCCTGCTTTAAACAACCAGACCGGTTCATAAAATGTTTAAAAAAATCACAAGTTTCATCTTTAAATAAGAGCCTACCTGTTCTTTATTCTCATAATATAAAGGTGTAAAACTTTACTGACTAAAATAATCTCTTATTAAATCCCTCTATGATTAAATATGGATTTATAACGCTGAGATTACACATATTAAATAGCAACAGAATGCAAAAACTGATCATCTCGCTATCATTACTGCATTAAAGATATGATTAGATCATCCACGAGATGTTACGTGGAAGAAAGTTGCTGGAAATCGCCACTCTACCGCTACACATCTTATTGCAGCTGCAGATGTTGTAGGTCGCTACAGACCTTCATGGACACCTTCGGGTTCAGCAGCTCTCGTACTACGAGAGATGACCTCTCTGACCTAACGTTAATAGCGGATTTATCTGGTGAAAGTTAGTTCACGCGGTGGTCAGAGTTCAGTAACTACCTACCCCTATACTTGTATTACTACGTAACCTATTGCTTGGGGTTCAAGAGTCAACCTACTGACGCTTTTATCTGGAAAGCCTAACACCAGAATCAGGTCTCGTGCCTAAAGTGGACCTTTCAACTAACACGAACGTGAATCAAAGTGTCGACTCCGACGTACAGAACGTCTTGGCTAACACAGAACTGATCAGTTGGTCAAGACATTTCTCCCTCTGGAACTCAATATTGAACCTATCTTGTTTCCAGGAGCCTGCCACTAGCCCCCGTCTTGAGCCAGAGCCACAAAAACCCAGTCCACACCATCACATTACAAATTTTAAAATGGTTTCTAATATTATCCTCCCTGCAACGCATGTCTCCAAATGGTCTCTGTTGACAGTACAGAACTTCCCTAATTTACGTGGTCTTCGTGTTATGAAACCATCACTATAAACACCATCACTATAAACACCATCACTATAAACACCATCACTTAGTTACATTACTTAAGTTTCAAGGGATCAAAGGTACAAAAGGAAAGATTATGAGTTCCTACTTTTTTTAATTAGCACTAGAGAAGTAATATTATATCCGTTCTTGTGCAATGAGTTTCTACTTAAATATTTAAATATATGCTGATGATATTTGTGTGAGAGGTCGAAGGAAAAATAACGAAACTAACGATTTTCCATTTCTAATTATTCCACCTCCATCCAACGCCGAGGTTAGTAATGAGTGTGTCTATATCTGTACCTGCCGTGTGTGCCTTCTTGGTGTGGATAGGGAATACTAATTAATTTCTATTTAATCTTGTCACTTCTGGATATTTTTTCCAGCAAATATCAACAAGGGTTTTTAACAGCGGCGAAATTATTTATCACTCAAAGGAAATGCGTTTCCGCAAAACGACCTGGTCTTTTGTTACGGTCCGACAGCCAGTTGTATAAAGCGCAGGAATAATTAAGAGGCTATCCACATATTTAATGCTCTGTTTTGGTATATAAATTGTATAGAAAGTTGAAAAGAACTAACGTAAACCGGCCGAGGCATTGTGTTCACTACCCATTCCTACCTAACGCCAAGGTTAAAGAAAGAGTAGGGCTATACCTCTATTCTCCCTCTGGGTATTCATGATTTGTTCTACGGTGAAGTGAACTAACGCAAATTGGTCTACCTTACGTAAGGTGTTTAGTGTAGGGGCCTGATGGTTTCGTATGACACCGAAACATGCAGCAGAGATGCTATGTAATGTAAAAGGCAAATCTATCCCTTTACAGGCCTGAACAGGCCACTAGGTTTCTCGGAGTTTAGTGCTCCCAGAATTTATAGATAATCGGTACATGAATGTTACCAGCCCTACGCACCGGCCATCTTTATCCCCGTCCCCAGGAGATAACTCAGGTATAGAAGCTGAGTCGACCCCAGGGCCATATTGCAGCCGGAAGGATTAATTCCATGAAAAATCCCAATGACCACATGGAGAGCTATGCAATGTAGTGTAAGTAAAATTCCATTTCAGATACTCCGTGTCGACGGCAAATTGAAAAAAAAAAAGCTGGGTGTGCCTGGTTTAATTCACGACAAAATGCCGCGAAATTCTTGTCACCATTATTACCTTGCGTTCATTTCTACACAAAAAATTAGGGCATAACAAATTTAACAAAATGAAACAAGTAATTTATTGTTACCTGTAATAAACTAATATTAAGGCGAAAGACCAAAACAAATTTTTTAACTAATTCATTAACAGTAAGCATCGTCACTCATACTTGCTTCTTCCCTTGATCATACGCAGGTAGGCACAATGCGGAATATCGAAGACAATTAATTTCTGCCCAACTCTCTTGACTATTCTGTCACTAGGCCAGTGACTGAGAAAATTCTGTCAAAGGGTTCCACCAGATTACGTGCTATCCTTCTCTGAAGACGGAAAAGGAGCCGACTTCCGAAACGTCGTGTTCTATTTCAAAGTAGACGACGGACAAAGTCCAAAAAAGAATATGTCAGCGAGTCCAAGCCCTATAGGTTTGAGTTAATTGTGATTTGATCAAAGTACCTAACTTGGCATGAAACAAACGTATGCTAGGAGTTGAGACAGGCTTAATTCAGCTCGCAGTTCGTGCAACATGGCATAACATGATCTGCGATTGTACGTTTCTACCTCAACAGCTAATTACTGTTGTGTAAACAAAGCAGAGCAGTAAATAAGCAAGGCTTTGTGGGCGTCACGCTCTCATTGCTGTGGTCAGGAACAGGGTTCTCCACTCTTTGGTTTGGCTCCCACTTCCTCGCTACGTGTATTGCTTGCTTCCCTGCTTTCTTACTTACTCCTTTCACAGCAGTTCTTCTTTACAGCAATACGATTCCTGATTCGTATTTATTTTCTCGCATCTTTTCCAATTGCAAAACACGGAAGGAATATCAACACGCTGTCATGTCAGCATGTATGATATTACTGGGAAATTTTCGTAGGTATGACACTTGGGCGTCATCACCACCGTTATTATCATCATCATCAGTCGTCATCCTAGTATGTTGCACAAGAATGCACCCTTCGGAATTTTTCACGAAGCTATTCAAAAAAAACTGCTGATTAACTTTGATATTTTATTTTGTTGTAATAGTAATCGATGTCCGTCAGATCAGTTGTGAACCTGATGATGACCTGAGATAAGTCGAAACATGTAGTTCTAAATAATAAATATAAATATTAAAAATGTCATTTGGTTTGGAAAGACATTTGTTTAATTTTTATCCAGTTTTTTTTTCCAGTTGCTCCATTACCTTTATTTCCATATTGCCCCCCCAACCATCGGAGAAAACGTATTTCCGCAGCTATTTTTCTTTCTTTTGACGTTTCTTGAACGTCCATCGCTCATTTCCATATACAAACAAAAGCATGACTGCTGGTCCACAGAAATGCAAGATTTTTTTTTTGACAGTTCCTAGTAACAGGCCCCATGCTGCCAGAGACTTCTCAAAATGTAGTAAGTTTTATATTAATATCATTCTGCTCTCCCTCGTGATCTATACTGCACTGTAAATAATCATAACTATTCTTGTTCAAACAATTTATTACAGCCAGCAGGTACAGCAATCCCTGCACAGGTCTCGACAGGCCCACAGGTTTCCAGTAGTTGGAGGCTCCCACATTTACAGATAATCGGCACTTGAAGGTGGTACGATTGCCTTCCTGGTACACATTTGTGATAAAAACTGCGTCGAACCCAGGACCATAGTGAGGCCGGAAGAATTATGTCAATGAAAAATTCAATGACACCATGCGGAATCGAACCCATGGGCTGCCGGCTTGTAGCGCAGTGCCTCAACCAACTGCGCCATACATTTTATTACAGAACACAATTTTATTACAGAACACAATTTTATTACAGAACACAATTTATAAAATTACATGTACTTTTTTCGAATGATAAACGTCATTCCGTCTTCAGACAGAGGGAAAGGTTCCTACTCTGTGAAGCCCGGTACCAATTCTCCCTACACCTATCCGGAGACACTAGCAACATCCAGAGGAGCTGTACGTGTTTTTACCCAGGCAATGGACTGCATTAAAAGAAAACTCTTTCATTATGACAGTATATTCAGACATTCTTTCCACTCTTCTCCTTACCATAACAAGAACCCGAACTTTAGCATGAAGGAGAGAGTAAAATATTGTGTCAACACGCAGACGAATTGTGTCTGTTAGCACTTATGTGGAAACCACTAACAACAAAGCAGAAGTGCTCGTTGGATAGTGGATACCGCACAGCTCCTTACGTTCGAAGTCATTTACTGACATGCACAGTAACATGTCTGCCTTGTGGATGGTGTACATGTACTGTGTCGATGGCAGAAGAGGAGAATGTCCTAGCCTTAACGTCTAAATTTTACTATCCATTATTGTCACCTGACGGATCCACCCATCTCTGAGCTTCTAAGAGAAAAGACGCTACTTGAGTATATTCTGACATATGGCCCTCCGCCCAGCTATAGTTCCGGTCGCTTGGTAACTGAGAACGGAATTTCTTCTGATTTGACAGCCAGGATAGCGTAAGCGGTATAGCGACTCTGTACGGGCCGGATGGTCTGGAGTTCGAACCCCGGTGGTAAAAGTTTCTGCATCCTTTCAAGTCGGCTTTGGGGTCCATCCAGCCGTCTGTAAAATTGGTACCGGTTTTTTCCCGGGGATAATTTAGCTAGGGTGTGAATTTAAACCACTCTCCCGGATCTAGTGCCACGGTAAAAGCAATAGTAGCCCAGTACCCCTACTCCATCTCTGGGTCGTCATGGCCTGTCATAGGGAGAATTTTATCTCTCTTGCCCTTTCATTCCTTTTGGTTATTCTGTTTAAAACAACAGTTATAATGTTAAAAAAAGTAAAGTTCGCCCTACAATATGCCATTAAGACACAGAGAGGGAGCATAGCTGTACCTTTTCTTTAACCTCGGCACTAGATAGGAGTGGGTGGTCACCGCCACACCTCGACCACTTTACAGCCGGGAAAGATCCCTGGTACCCATCGTGCAGGAGGTTGTGTGGGCACCAGAGCCGGTCCATACGGATGCCGAAAATCTCGCCCCACCGGGGTTCGAACCGTCCAACACGCAGAGAGTTATTATACTGAGTACACTGTCGCGGTCCAACAGTACCTGCTATGAGAGAGATAACGGTGTTAATAATGAAATAAGCCGATTGCGGAATTTCTATTCACATGTGGAATCGATCGTACCAGAGAAATGGCATATCGATGCTTTATTTAACTTCTTAGAAGTTGGCCACACAAATGCTTGTGTATGGATCCGGAGGCTGGATGTTAAGAAAGAAGTGAGAAGAAAGGAGACGGCACAGTATTTCCTCCGAGATGTAGCAGGGTACAGAATTGTGGACAATAATCTTAGTGCACAAACGGTCTGCATGTAATAACGATTAAGAAAACATAACAAGATAGGCAAAGTACGCATGACGCAATTGTCGTGCTTTCGCGTTACAACTGTTGCCATGGAAATCAATAATGAGTTCCCGTTGTATTGTGGAGCCGAAATGTCGCCGTCAAAAACGAAGAGTTGCCACGAGAAAGCGCGAGTTCTTATTGGTTTCCAATTGCCAACTAAATTAATATTGCAAACCATGTCACGGAAAAGCAACAGTAAATTATCTTTGTATTGTTGCTGTCAACAATGATTTTATGACGATTTTATGTGGCTGACGACATTATGAACCTCATCAGATAACATGTAAATTGTCCGATATTGCTGTCCAATGTTCACAAAATTTCGATTATCGACAGAATTTTATTGAAGACTCCAATATCAATTTCAAGCAAATCCCTCCAGTAGGAGTCGAGCTGACAAATGCGGATGGACATACAGACATGATGAAGCTAAGAGACGCTTTTCTCAACTGTTGTTGAAGCGCCTAAGAGCCGCGGGGAAAAAATTTAAATTTTTCGCAAAATTCCTGAAAACCAACTCCAAAGCTGCGATATATCTAACTAGGTCGTATACAGGACATGACATAGGACGAATAAACGGAAGGGTCAAGATGTCAGGCTCGTCCAGCAGAACGACGGAAGACGCAGATTCAGTCCGTTTAGCCGGAACCGTCCACGTATTTCTTTGGCGATATTCTTGATACTGTTGATGACGAAATGTTCTTCTTCCAACAGAGGTACATCATTAGACAGCAGACTGTTATATCATTAGTAACTTTGCTACAGGACGGGATGCCTCGCTCATCAGACAAATGTCACTGGCTAAGGCTTTACATCCCAGCAAGGGCAAGGATATCTGAGTTACTTTGTCTGGACCGACTATGAGGCCGAACCAGCTTTCTCTCGCAAGTGCAAATGGACGGCGGACCGATTTTTAGGCGAGTTCGCAAAACTGCGAAAAGCGAATAGTAGCTCCATCATATCTGTCCTCCCGACCGCCCGACCACCCGAACGCTCGACCGCGTGCAACAACTCAGCTCCCAGTGGACCAATTTTCATGAAATTGTTATGATAATTTTTCTAAAATCTATTGAAAAACTCGAGTTTCATTAAAGTCGGACAAGAATAACGGGTACTTTACATGAAAAACAACATACATTTATAATAACTTTTGCTGAATTGTTCTTACAATGAGAAATGTTTCAGACAGAAGTTGTAGAGAAAATCAAAACACATATTTTATGCTCAATGACTTTTCGTGTCTTTTATGAAATAATGTGAAAAAATATTGTACAGGACACAAATGACAGTAGGGGGCATGAGCATTGCATGCTGGATATATGAGGCTATAAACACATTCAGAATGTGTAATACTTAATGCTTTCCCACTGCAACAAATGTTGCAGGAACGCGCATCAATGTTACGTTATACGTTCTTTGCCTGTCTCATTAGATCTTGTATCCGGGATGTTGGATAATTGTTCTATCGCAAGGGTACCGGAAGACAAGGGGTCGGAGCATGAATATAACCACTGTAATCCATGAAGTGCCGAAGTTAAGAATGGGTAGCCCTTTACCTTCACCTACGCGTAGGTAGTCACGGTAGGTAGTCACGGTAGGGTACTTACGTACAGCATTGTGACTTGCCTTAATAACGACGCAGATTATTGAACATAGGAGACTGAAAACAAACAGACGCGTGTGCTCTGTACATGGACGAGCAAGTACAGGGTTATTAAAAATGAATGTTCGGGTTTTAATAACCTGCCATACACAATACACTTGAGATAGAAGTATACTTCCTTTTATTTAATAGAACAACACTCCAAGTTTTTGTTACATACTTTACAGGTGCTCTATATATGAACCGCTTGTGATTCTACAACATCAACACGATAATCGATAATCACCGCTGACATGCTACAAACAGTCTGGAACAAACTCGATTATCGTGTTGATGTTTGTAGAATCACAAAGGGTGCACATATAGAGCACCTGTAAGGTATGTAACAAAACCTTGGAGTGTTGTTCTATTAAATAAAAAAAACATATACTGCTATCTCAAGTGTATTGTGTATGACGAGTTGTTAAAACCACGACAATCATTTTGAACAACCCTGTAAATTGGAAAGCCAGATTTGTATTAAACTGGGTATTAATACGCAAATGCCGATGAATGCGGTAATAAGATTTAAGGTTACAGACAGGCTACAGAATTGGTTTGCTGGGTTTGAATGTTGCCCTGATTATTGGTGTTTGTTACCGGGGTGGGGAGAGGGGTGTAGCATGAATAAACAGAATAATTAGTAATGGACAGCCGACGAAGGATGGAACAGGGTTGGCGAGGCGAGAGGGACAGCAGTTCCTTGCCGTTAAATGCAGCGTGTTAACAAATGTAGCCTTACGGCCACGGAATTGGACGGAGTTCTGGAAATGAGCGCGAAGAGGAGAATGGGAATGATATAAGGAGCGACATCGTAACTTCGCGTGCATGTAAAGTATTATTGGACTAAGTTAATTGTAGAGGATGAGATGGGTGAGGTATTTGTCATGGATAGCAAGTGCGAGAGATGCAACAAAAGTTGGCCTGAAGTGACTGGCCGCCTGGAAGAGTCACAAGGTATTTGGTGGGTACAAAATGGACGTTTGTAATACTGGAATTATTT
>Ga0131853_10024534_pt1 | contig 10879 bp, 4 predicted proteins | sample TergutLab28metaG_FD_92764 | JGI IMG/M metagenome (GOLD analysis project Ga0131853, IMG submission 92764) | Labiotermes labralis P1 segment gut microbial communities from Petit-Saut dam, French Guiana - Lab288 P1 (version 2) (version 2) | ecosystem: Host-associated > Arthropoda: Insects >... | reverse complement strand
CTGTGTTCGATTACGTCCACTTCAAAACGAGAGCCGATATAAAATCGGTCTTGCAATTCGCCGGCTTTTATGTGTTCGGTTTGCATTCTTACGCGGTCGCCCGAAGCGTTGTAAGTGAATAGAGCGATATAATCGCCGTGATGTATCATACTCGGTCGTTGAAACGAAGTGTAAGCTACCGTTTGGTTGGTACGAAACTGTGCAGGACGATTTTCCGAAATCACTTCCGTAAGCTGAAACGGACGGTCGGGATTGTTGTAATAAAACAAGCCGACATCGCTTTTTTCGTCAATGTTTCCGATTGGAGTAAATGCAAAGGAACGACTGCTAAGTATCCTACCGCCGGTACTGAGAATTCTACTGCTTGTCAGTCTGTTCATTGTATCGTAGGTAAAATGCTCGAAACCTTGATTGCGTCCATCACCGCGGAACATTAAATTACCGGTAGCGGGATTAAACTGATAGGTTTGGTGAAAAACAACATTTCCGCCTGCGGTTGATTTTCGTGCCACAGGAAATCCGAATTCGTCGTACTCGTACGTGCGCGAAAGCACGCCTGTTCTCAAGCTTGTGGGTTGTCCCATGTGATTTTCGCTTGTCAGTCGCCAAATCGAAGTTTCGTTGTTGAGTTTTATTTCGGTCAAAAAGCCGTTTTGGAAAAAATAGTTTTCGGTAACTATGTTTCCATCAGTACTCGACTCGAAACTAATCCCTGTCAAAAATGCTCCGCTGTAATTGTATCTTGTTGTGAGCCATTTTTCTTCGGAAGCAAATTCTGTTTCTTCAATCAAACGCCCGAAACTGTCGTAAACGAAATGCCTCGAAGTATGGTTTGTCGAAACAATGGAACTTATTGCACCGTGTTCGTTATAAAAGTACTCGGTAGTGAATTCAGGCATTTCTTTCCTTATCAAACGGTGGAATTCATCGTAGTACATACGAATACTTTGTCCTCTTGCATCGGTTTGACTGCGCAAATTTCCTGCGCTGTCGAATTCGTATGTCTGAATTCCCGCGCTCGGGTCGTTTATGGAGGTTTGTCTACCATAAAGGTCGTAAGTGAATGAAGTAATCACGCCGTTTACATCAATTTCTCTAATTTGTCCGTCGGGGCGATAGGTGTACGTGATTGTTCCTCCGCCATCGGTAACTTCTACCAACTGACCTGCCGCATTGAATCGCTGTGTGGATTTCATACCGTCTATCGTACTTGTTATGCTGTTTCCGCTGTACGCCCAGGTGTCGGTTCTTCCCGAAGCATGTTCTATCTTTGTGATTCGGTCAAACTCATCGTAGTGGTAAACATTCCAATGCGTTGGCGCATCGCCTTTGAACGGAAGCGAAACTTTGTGCAAACGTCCGCGTTGGTCAAACTGCCTGTCGATTTTCAGTCGCGAGCCGTCAAAGCGAAGTTGTGCCGTGCGAATTTCCCTTCCGAGCCTGTCAAAATATACGGTGGTTTCGGGAGCGGTCAATTCGTTGTTGTTGTCCACAGTCCTTGTAGTTACGGCATAAAAAGCATTTTCGGGAATTGACGAATCGGGTGCATCATCGGGAAGATTGACCCAGCGAGACTCAATATCTGTTATGAGGTAAAAACTCGCTGTTTGATTATCCGAGCCGGGTCGTTTGTCTGTCCGCAAACCGAGTTGTCTATATGCATCATATCCAAAAGGCGACAGCATCCGCACCACTCGCCCGAAAGCATCGTATTCGAAAAAAGTACTGTTACCGTGAATATCTGTTGTACGCTCTATTCGTCCCAACGTATTGCGCAACGAGCTTGCCGTTCGTTCCAACGGGTCGGTAGTTTGCGTTATTCTGCCCAATCTGAGGGTAGAGATAATATTATTACCCGGTGGAAGCAGCTCTATTTGCCCCCGGTCATTGAGGTCTGAGTGAATTGACATGTCGGATGTTAGCGGCATTATTTCGGCACGAGGGATGTCATAGAAGCGTCGAAGCGTTGTTGTCAAAGAATTATCTGCCGAAAAGGGTCTTGCACTTGTCGAAGTCAGTTCGCCCAAATTGTTGAAAACATTGCTTTCTACCGATACTTGCCTGTCGTTATAGAAGCTTGTCCTGCTTATCGGTAAACCGCGCTCACAGTATGTGAATTCTACTCGTACCGTGCTGGAGTTGGGCAGAAACATACCTTGGTCACCCGGAAAGTTCGGAAGACGCGGATTTTCCGGAAAAGGTGCATCATGACCCGGAAAAAATCCGATTGAGCCGATTGAAGTGTCATTCAACGGAGCAAATCCGGGAACAATAAGCATGGGAGGTCGCCCGGGAAGTCCGGGAAACACGGGAAGCTCAGGAATACCAATAAAATCAGGAGGCCCGGCAGGAAGTTCTGTAAACTCATCCATCTGCAACTGCCTTGTTACACTGCTCGACCGCAATTGTCCCAATTGAAAACGCTCGCGAGTAGTGAAATTGTCGAATACATTGTTTGTAATCACTCTCAAATCATTGCCGAAATCAACGGTTTCGCGGGTAAGGTTTCCAAATCTATCGTGCGAAAAGGAAGTTGTAGTCTGTGTTTCCCTTAGCTTGTCGGTCTGCGTAACACTTCTAAGTCTTATTTCTTTGATTTTATTGGGATGCACTGTTACGTGGTAGTCTGTTACGATACTTGCCGTTGGTGAATCCACTCTTTTGGGCACACCGAAATTGAATGGGTCGAAGGTTCGCGTAACCGTTTGGTTGCGAATGGAATCGTGCATGGTGATTTTTCCAAATCCGCGAAAGCCGAGTCCGTGATGGTGCATCACACCATCGGCATAGGTATAGCTTCGCACATCAACGAGCAAATCATCGTTGAATATACGCGTTTTACTCACTACCGTAGTTACAAGCGGCATACTGTAAAACGGATATGTTGGCGCAACCTCGCTTGGTGTATAAACATTGTCATTATCTATTCGCTTGTATTGAAATTCGGTGACTGTACCAAATCCCGATTTTACGGCTGTAAGCAGTGTAGAATTTGCCATATCGGTACCGCGCGCAATGCGTGTAAGTGTTTTTCCGTCGGCAAAAACCAATTCGTTTTTGGAAATTTCGGATGTAGGGCGTCTTTTGTTTGCCGGTGAAAAACTTCCTGTTGAAATAGCTTGTTGTATTGGTTCTACACCGATTATTCCTTCAGCGGAAAGATAAACAATAAGAGTCTCTATGATGGTTCTACCATTATCTGTACGAGTCTGTCTTAATATCAAATCATCGTATCCATCGCTATTCATGTCCTCAACAGCAATTAAAGATGTATTTGTGTTTGAAAGAACATTTGTGAGTTGGAGATTAGACTCCAACTGTTTGCCGTTGGAAAGATAAATAACATGATTAAAGTTAAAGTGACCGGAGTGACGATGTGCTTGAATGAATATATCTGTTTTTCCATCACCATTGAAATCGCCGGTAAAAAAGGAAACACCATCACCGCCTCTGTCGACAAGGTGGAAACTTTCTCCTAAATTTTTCAATTTGACAGAATTTTCGAATCGAGGTTCAAGTGTAGTATTACCCATCTGAATAAGATGCTCTACTCCGATTTCCGCTCCGGGCTCAAATTCAAACCCAACCAGCACTGCTTGCCGACCACCCGAAGGCATGTAAAGAAAACTCATTTTTCCTGTGCCGGTAAAATTACCGGGAATAAATACCACAGAATTGCATGCTTCCAATGATGGCCCATCCCATGGGAAATCTATCGGAAAATCGGAACTTCTCGGAAATGGATTACCGGACATATCAATATGTTCAAAAATATAGCCTCGATAAACCAAATATCCGTTTGTCAAATTGTACATTTCTGCAAAAAAATCGATAATTTCTCTACAACCGCTTTTATCAAATCCCGACACCGCCAAAATATGATTTATACCTGTACCGCTAAAATCGCCTGCAAAAAACTTTTTGTGAGCAGGTTTCTTTTTTTGAAATAGTACATCTGTATATATTTCAAAATTTGTTCTGTAAGTCCAAGTATCCAAAAGTTCGAGTGTGTCCGCATCGTTTATGGTATATATGCTAAATATCAAAACATCTCTATACCTTTGCCCGTGCCTTTCGATAACATTATTTATTCTCACAATTTCATCACCGGGTCTGCCGTCCAAATCCACAAGAAGAATATCCACAAAACCTTCGCCTGTTTCCAAATAAAGAATTTCCGGTCTGTCTAAATTGGGTTTTATGGCGATTGAATCGGTCGGTGAAACTGTCAGCCTCCAGCTGTTTGCACGATACGTCTCCATATTGGGAAAAACAACAATGCCCTGCTTTTTGTTACTGCCGAAAACTCCTCTTATTGACCTGACATCAACCTCGCTATTGACAATCAGACTTTCAGTTGTTTTGTAAGACGAGTATCTGTTGTTGGTTTTATACCTGAAACGCACAGGCATGGAAAAATATGCCGTGTCGTTTTGTAAAACCAGCGGGTCGATAGGTTCCGGCTCGAACTGACATTCAAACTTAAACCCGCAAATTGGACTGGGGTTCGCAGCAAGCAGGCATTCACGTTTAAATATACAAACCTCACACGTACATTCAGCAGGCTCCTTTCTGCTAAGCAACTGAACAGAAAAAAGATAAATATTGTTGCCATCCGAACTGTATTCAAAGGTATAATAATGAAGCTGTACGCCATTGTAACTAACCGAAATTCGGGTTAAAACACCGCTTTTTGACCTAACGGCATCTTGGGCGGATAAAATAAGAGCACAACAAGCTGTATTAGCTGTAAGACCACCTGCAAACACACACTGTACAGGTTCATCAAAATAAACGCGTTCAAAATAAACATTAATATTTTCATAATGAAAATCGACACTTGCTACTCCATTTCTTCCGAAGCGGATATTCCTTATCCGGTATTCGTTGTAAGTGAAAATATAGTCGTAATAAATTCTATTTCCCAGCCTGTCCGAAACACTCGTTATCGGGAAATGCGTTTGACTTCGATTTCGTCCTATTTCCGGAAAACCGAAAATAGCGGTGTGTCCGTTAGGATACCATACTTCAAAATGACTGTAAACATAACGCAGTTCATTGTTTGTGGTATTGTCTTGACGTTGAATGATATGTGCTTTTACCTGGATATTGCCGGTTACGGTTTGATAACTAATAGAACGCGGTAAATCTCTCGAGAGTTCAATCATTCTTAAACCGTTAAGCGCAAAAGCCCCCGTGCCGACTTCAGCATCTTCGTCCACAGCTCGCACAACACCATCGTAAAACATGTTTTTCGGAACACGGCGAATTTCCGACAAACCGGAGAGACTCCAATCGTTGCGAAACATAGTCTCCTGACGCATGCTGTTGTAATGCAAGGATAAACTGGGACTAAAACCGTTTTCTACATTGGGTAATGCCAAGGGAATATCTACTATTGCCGCACCCTGTGCATTTACCGAAGTGTGTACAGGCAAGTCAAGAATGTGTGCGTTTTGATGCGAAAATTTTGTATCAAAATTATCAACAGGCAAATAGCGATAAGTGTGCTTTCTCGAAAGCCAAATACCGCTTGCTTGTCCTGTTAAGTATCCAAAAATAAGGATAAGTATCGTGTATAGTAATCTCTGTTTCATGTTTGTTTTGTTTTTTAAGAGCCCCTCCAAACCTCCCCACACGGGAGGCTTCCGATAATCTGAGGCTTTTGTTGATATTTTTTATCTTTGTTGTTTTTGTTGTTTTAATTAAAGCCTCTGCGATAAGCCTCCCGTGCGGGGAGGTTTGGGAGGGGCTTGATTTTTTAAAGTTTCACAATTTTATAATGCTGGCTTATTCCGTTAATGGTAATATGAAGGGTGTAGTTTCCTCTGGGAAACCCAACCAAGTCAATCGGTATAATGGCAGAAGTTGTTTGTTTGCGCAATAAAAGCACACCGTTTTGCGCAACAACCATTAATTGTATGCTTTCAATGCTTCTGCCTTCCATATCAATTTCCACCATCAATCGTCCATGTGTCGGATTCGGATGAATGTGTACCTGAAATTCGTCTATTACGTCCGAAAACGGATTTTCATCTCGCCACCAATCTTCTTCATCCATGTTCATTGGCTGTATATTTTGAAGACTAACCGGTCTCAATACGATGGTACGCGTAATGCGGTTACCGGCAGCATCGTAAGTAAAAGATGCGGTTTCATTCACTGACAGCAATGGAATATTGGACATTACGTAAAGCGGAGATAACTCAAAAGGACGTGCAACATCCACATACCAATGTAAATGATTGGCAACAGCAACGCCTCTTTCATCAAATTCAACAATCTTACGCTGTACCGACCGGTATTCACTTGCCGGAGCATCATGAGAATTAGTCGCAGTCAGCGGGGAAGAAATTGGTTGAATAGAGCTTACATTTCCATAATAAATACTGTCGCGAAGCAGTCCGGTCGGGTCATACAAACGAATAAAATCTCGGGTATTTCTCAGCCTGATTCGGTTTTGATAAATGATTTGTCCGGCATGCTCATCTATATCGGTAAATACTTCCGACAATTCAAAACCGGGCGACCAATTGTGCCGGTATGCCAAAATCAAGAAAGAATGCGGCGGAAGAATAACCGCGCCAAACTCATAAAATTTGGCAGCACCATCGCCGCGCAGCACCCAACCTTCCAAGTTGACAGGACTGTGTCCGGCGTTAAACAGTTCAATGTACTCGCCGTTACTGAAAGACGGTGCGGTAACTGACTCATTCAAAGATGTGTTGTAAAAGATTTCGCTGATATGAACAAAATCAACAGCGCGAATTGTCTGTGCAAAAAAGATACCGCACAGCATCAAAATAAGTGGAATTTTCCTCATGATGATTTTAATTGTTTATTTGTTAGTATTGTTTTATTTTTACTCGTTTTTTAGCCCTTTTCAGTACCTCCTCTTACGAAGCAGTAGAACTGAGGTTTCAAGGACTGTCTGCAAAAATAAAAACTTTTATCAATATTTTATACAAAAAGTCATATTTTTTATACACATTTTTTTGAAAAAGATGAAAAATCACACGTAATTCTCTGATTATATGCATCCAACAAAACGGTTAAAGTTTGTTTGTTTTGCTGTGTTTTTCTTAAATTTATTTTAGGGAGTAACAATGTAGTGGTTGGTGTGTCAAAAACAATATACAATTTTTGTTCAATAAACAGCATGTAAACTACTGATTTTGTGCATGTTTAACTAAATGTTTTACTGTTTTTCGTTTTTTTTCGTATCTTGACTGATGTTATTTCTGTGATTTACAGCACAATAGTGAATTTTTTAAAAATGATATTGAAAAAATGTTTTACTGTTTGTTTTACACTTTGTTTCACAACAAAAATTTCGACTTGTATTTAGCTCATAAACAGCAGATTAAAAAAGGCATTTTTTCAGTTCCACTGCTTCGTAAGCAGTGGAACTGTCATTTTAGCTTGATAATCTCCGCATTTGCCTTATCTACAACAGATTGCCCCAATGAAGCCAAGTAAATACGAGTAGTGGACTCGTTCTCGTGTCCCATGCTTTCGCTGATAATTTCTAATGAAATTCCTTTGCGCAGTGCCAATGTTGCCCAAGTGTGCCGACTGACATAAGAACTCAACGGTTTTTTTAATTCGAGCATTTCAGAAATTCTTTTCAAACGTTTATTGTAAGTGCGAAGCCGACTTACACTGTCGCGATTTTGCGCAGTGTAAATCGGCAAGAGATAACTGTCAATCGTTTTCGCTTCGTATCGGGAAATGATTTCCTGCATACAGGTTTCTAATTTAATGGTTAGTATTTGTTTGGTTTTGCTTCGAGAATAGACGATATAACCGTTTTTCATATTGTTTTTCTGTAAATCTGCCATATCGATAAATGAAATTCCCCGCATATAAAAACTGAACATAAACAAATCGCGAGCCAATGCTAATTCGGAGCTTTGACTTAAATCCAAATTTTTGAGTTTCAGAATAATGCCCTCGCTTACGGCGCGTTTTACGGTTTTATCAATGCGGGTAAACGTATTGACAAAGGGATTTTTCTGTGAAGTCAAACCGAGTTTAACTGCTTGATTATAAGCAGAACGAAGCGAACGCATATAACAGGAAACGGTGTTTTTCGTTATTCCTGCGTTTTTCAGATAGCTTTCATATTTTCGCATCAGGTCGCTGTCTATTTTGTCGAACAGAATATCCTGTCCGCCGAGAAAACGCTTAAAACTTCGTTTGGCTGTTGATAAAACGCCTGCTGTCTTATGGCGATTTTCGTTTTGTAATTGCTTTACTGTGTGGTCGATAAATGGAAAAAGACAGCCGTTAAATGAGTTGTTTTGGTACAAATCAGCTAACTCATTTACCGTGTAATCGCCTTTTGTCTCAAGCAGGCGAATTAATTCGCCAAGTTGTTTTAACTCAGCATTTAAGCCTGTTTTTACGGATTGCAAATAAATGTGGCGTTCCATATCGGAATGACCGAACAAGACGGTTTCTTTTTGATTATCCCATTCTGCGGGAAAAAGGCGAAACCGTGTTCTGAGCAGTTTCGTTTTTCTATTGTGAATCAGTTGTAGGCAGACAACGCCTGCTTTACTTTTGATTTTCGAGGGAATGAATTTTAATTTAGTGGTTGTGGTTGTGTTCATAGTGTTTATCCTTTTTTCCTGCAAAGTTCACGAATATACAGTCGGGATATCTACATTTTTAGCATGACAAATAGTGTCAGATAGTGAAATTTATAGTCTTGCCGAATTCACGAACAACAATCCGTAATAGTTTTGCTGTCCGAAATACTTTTTGACAGGCAATTATGGAAATCATCAACATTGAAAAAAAGGCATTTGAAACGATGATGGCTCGTTTTGAATATTTATCCGAAAAAGTACGAGCGTTATGTCATCGCCACAGTAGAAAGAACGTAAATAAATGGTATGACAATCAAGATGTTTGTCTTATTCTGCGAATCAGTCCTCGCAAACTTCAAACTTTTCGCGATAACGGAACGCTTCCTTACACCCAAATCAACCGCAAACTGTTTTATAGAATAGAAGATGTACAAAATCTTATTGTAAAACAGTCCGATTCGTTACAATCAATTTCCGAAACAAAATGAGTAATAAAGAACGATTTAGAAACACGAGTATGAATTTAATCACTAAAACAGATGAAGTTTATCTTTCTTTCCTTCGCAAAATTGAGGAAATGGATAATATTGTGAGCGAGGTTTTGCAAAACGTTCAGCCATCAATCGGAAGCGAAAGATATTTGACCGACAGAGAACTTTCCAAACTTTTGAATATCAGCAGACGAACCTTACAGGATTACCGCAAAGAAGGAAAAATCACTTATCTCACGCTCGGCGGAAAAGTCCTGTACAGAGAAAGCGATATTGAAAAATTGCTGACAGACAATTATTATCCAAAATCAAACGATTAATATTAGAGTTTATATAGAATAAAATGTTATTCGTTTAAAAGTCAGATATTTATGTTTTCCGCATTCGTCCCATTAGGGACAAATATATTGGTAGAAAGAAGGTTTCCCTGCGGTCTGGCGTGCCGTTAGGTACGCAATCCTGTTTTGTAAAACGTCGCGTACCTAACGGCACGTTGCGGTTTTGGTTAATTTCGCTTTTACCAATATCAAATCCCTAACGGGATTTAGTGATTTTCAAGCACATATAAACTTATTGAATATAAATTTAATAGCTTAATTTTTATTGTGTTACTTTTCGTTTTTTATACTCCGTTTCCGCTTGTTTCTGGCAAAACATATTTTCCTTTCATTTTTTTGGACAAAATCTTCATATCCTCGTTGATTTTTTGATTGGTTATTTTTGCATAAATCTGGGTAGTCTTTATGCTTGTGTGTCCCAAAATCTTACTGATACTCGCAATCGAAACACCTTGCGACAGACAGATTTGAGTTGCAAACGTATGCCGCGCCATATGAAAAGTAATAGGCTGAACTTGGCACAATCGGCTTAATTGTTTGAAATAATTTGTCAAACTGCCCGCAGGTATTGTTTTGAATAATTTTCCGTCTTTTCGTTTGGAACGGTATTTCTCAATTAGCTGCAATGGCAATTTCATTAGGGGAATATTACATTCGGTTTTCGATTTTTGCCTTTCAATGCATATCCAAACTCTGCCGTCATTTGCGGTTTTCATGTTTTTTTCCGAAAGTTTGCATACGTCTGCATACGCCAAACCCGTAAAGCAGGAGAAAACAAAAATATCGCGCAGGTAACACAAGGATTTGGAAACAATATACGTTTTCATTATTCTTTCAAGCTCGTCCAACTGTAAATGACGGCAAAGCATCTCCGACTGAACTTGTGCATATCCCAAAAACGGATTTTTCTTTAATGTTCCTTGCTTCATTGCTCGATTAATTATTTTTTTCAAATGCATCATAAGGTTGCAAACGGTATTGTTCGCCATATTTCGGTCGATACGCAAATAAAAATCGTAGTTTCCTATAAAAGAAAGAGAAAGATTGTTCAAAGGAATGTCCTCTTTACTGAATTTGTGTCGAATGAAATCCGAAAGATAGTTGCAAGAATGGCGGTATTTTTTGTAAGTCGTTTCGGCTTTGTCTATGCCGACACGCAAGCGAAATTCTTCATTATGCTCCTCAAACAACTTCAATAATCCGGTCTGTTTCTGTCCTGTGCATTCCAGTGCATTTTTGACAAGTTCGGCAGTGATATATCCGCCGTTGTACAGAATTTCGTTGTAATGCGTGTCGATTTTCTGTTTATACTTTTCAATTTCCCGATTGATGGATTGAGCCGATTTGCTTTTTCCTGTCATTCGATTCGCTTTTGCATCCCACAAGTCAGGGTCAGCGTCTAAATGCAGACTAAAAGCCTTTGTCTGACCGTCTATCGTAATCCTTCCCATAAGCG
>Ga0131853_10024531_pt1 | contig 10880 bp, 4 predicted proteins | sample TergutLab28metaG_FD_92764 | JGI IMG/M metagenome (GOLD analysis project Ga0131853, IMG submission 92764) | Labiotermes labralis P1 segment gut microbial communities from Petit-Saut dam, French Guiana - Lab288 P1 (version 2) (version 2) | ecosystem: Host-associated > Arthropoda: Insects >... | reverse complement strand
CCCCCCCCCCCCCCCCCCCCCCCCCCCCCCCCCCCCCCCAGGAAATATTCCATGTACTCATTTCTGTTAGAGGCTGAGTCGACCCCAGGACCATAGTACTGCTCGAAGGATTATGTCAATGAAAAATTCCAATGACAACATCGGGAATCGAACCCGCGACCAACAGAAATGAGTACCAGGAGTATTTCCTGGGGTAAAAAGCGGCCGATCCGTAGGGCTGACGACCTTATCACCATCCTGGCCACTGTCACGTAATCTGGGATCCTTAACTTCCTGGAACCCTCTGGGCACCTCGGGCCTGTAATGGGACTGATTTTTTTTTACTGTGACATAAACATCTAAGGAACAAATACATATATATATTCTTGGTTTAGTGTTGTGAATTCGACTTAAGGGTCTTCGTTTTACGTGGCTTTATTAAGTGCAGTTACGTATGTTAACAGCAGTTACCGATTTGTTCAAAATTCAAATCTTACTGATGTATGTCCGTCTTTTTTTCAAAGCAACAACAAAGGCTGCGTCTGTAACAGTAGATTTGTGTAGAATGAGTTTCCAGCATGGGTGCATGATATCCACTGTAATGAGGATAGGGAACGCCCTGCATTATGTTGAGTGGAGATGGGTTTCTCTGTCCCCGTCCATGTTGTGTGTTGGGAATTATAAATAGAGTGTCATCAGCGACAGAATGCTTTATAGCGAAAAACGAATGTAAGTTTTGGGAACCTGAATACAAACTTAGGTGAAAAAGAGCTTTTAAATTCCATTGCACATACCAAATGTGTCTACGATGATCCGTTTCATTAAAAAAAAAAAATAACTTGGTAAGAATTCAAAATATTTATTATTTCATGAGAATACAGAAAACACACGCAAGTTTACTGTCAGTTTTACTTCCATTTTGCTCCTCATACCAAAATCTTTACTTCCTGGTAACTTCCATCTTTAGAGCATGCAATCAGTTCTTGGTAATATAAGCTGCCTTACTTCAAAAAGGTTTACCTAAGCCCCTCCCACTTCTCTCTGCTTTATATCTGTGGAGGTAGACTATTGTGTCTGCACAATGCTGCAACAACGTACAATGTTGGTGTAATATTTTGCAATATACTATCTCGTTGCACAGATACATTTTTAGACCAACGTCCAAGATAGAGCGCTATTCATGTGTGGAAGAGTGCCGTAACGTGTTCAGGAAAGCTGCAGCTCTTTTTCTTATCTTGATGCCATCCTTTTTATCAGTTAGCTGAGGATGCGCCATGCCATGTGCCATGGGACACTAACAACCAGCTTTCCACTTTATCACATACCATCCTGAAAATAAATGCTAAAGAATTTGGTGGTTGCACAGTCAGTGTTCAGTTACTGGTACCACTTACTGTAAGATTGTGTATTACTGGATATGGAGAGAGAATCTTGTTCTCAAAAGCCGTTTCCCCACCTACCAGTCAACACGGTGTCATAACTTTGTGAACATTTGTAAATGTGCCATTTTAATGCAGAAAACGCAAGAATGAACAGAATATTATAACAAGTTTCATAAAACGAGTTCTTCAAAAGAACAAATGGTACAAATCATGTTCTACCATGTCGTACAGGTGCACGAAATATTCAGCTAATTTTATCATATTATAAGAGTCGTTATCGATAAAGTTTTTATGGGCCTAGTATGGTAAGAATACGCTAATTTACAACATACTTTATGATTTTAATAAATTATTATAAATTAAGTGGGCCGGGTAGCTCAGTCGGTATAGCACCTGACTACGGACTCGACGGTCCGGGATCGAATCCCGGTGGGGACGAGATTTTCCACCCGTCCAGACCGGCCCTGGGACCCATCCAGCCTCCTGTACAATGGGTACCGGGTCTTTCCCAGGGTAAAGTGCGGCCGGGGCGTGCTGCTGACCACTCACCCCCTTCTAGTGCCGCAGTCATGGAAGAGTAGAGCTGTAACTCTACCCACCCTCTGGGCCACACAGGGCCTGTAACGGGATCACTTTACCTTTTTATTATAAATTATACAAGAGTCTTTCAGGGTTTTTACGCCCGAAATTAATTCCGTAACGCGACGTTAACTCCACTGTTTCCTAGGATTCCTCTTGTTTCTACATATGAAGCTGAGTTCAATAAAATGTGCCATATATTCTTTCTACAAAATTCTCTGTTTATCTTAATTTGAACAGGACATCCAATTCCGTTATAACCCCCTTCACACAAGACAAGATGAATGTATAGAAAATTTTTCAAAATAGCAGTTACTTATTCATGTAGTGTTTTCCTTAGTTGTGACAATGATGGCAGGCGAATAAGGATGTTTCGGAAGCACATATGACTCCCATATGAAGAATAAAGTCCTAGGACTTCTACCTTGAATATAAAGGCAGAATTCTTCGCTGGAACCTTGATACAGGGACACCAGACTCTTACGTAACAAAAATGCTGACATTTTACAATTGTGTAAACTGCAAATCTCGTGTGTTGGTGTTTGATTTTCCAAACAGAACTATTATAAAAATTTAGTACGTTTAAGTTGTTCCATGAAAAAAGCGTACTGACCCTGGTGTATGATATTTAGCAAGAATTGTGGAATGTGTTGTGAGTATCAGGTGTAACATTGTTTACTACGTCGACCATTATCCTAATTATAGGCACACAGAATCTGAGTGTTTGCGTACGCACGTACTTGTGCATGTACGCATGCAGTACCTAAATACATATATGCATGTATGTTTGCACGTGTGCATTTGTCCAGGTTTCGATTCTCATCAAGTGCAGGCCTTCTGTCTTAGACGCTGCTGTAACAAAATCAGCTGTGTTAAGGGGTTCTTAACTCTTTGATCGACGGTCTTTCTTCCAGCAGCACGCTAGTGTTAGAAAAGATAACTGAAGTTTATTGTAAGGGTACTGATATTTTCAAAAACGCCGTAAAATTATTTTAAAACGGCAATTTTTTTAAAAGTTGGTAAGAATATCGGTTTATAAATCATAAGTAAATTCAGAGTTTTACTATCTTTATATAGAGTTACCCTTTCAGAGTAGCAAAATATTTATTGCAACCTCACCCATTTCTTAACCTTCTGTGGCTGTGTGTGTGTGTGTGTGTGTGTAAATGATACATTTTTCAGTCTCTTGGTGATAAAATTTTATTGGATATTTAATTTGATATGATTGTTCTTATCATCGGACCATCGCAGTATACACGAGGAAAGCTGTCAGCCCACTGGTTGAAAAAATCACTGGGCTATGGAGCACACTCGCGAAATTATTAAATTGATTTTGTCCGGCTGTAAGACAGGGAGCCGAATACTCATGTGCAGGTTGAGAATTCTTGAATCTTTACATCCATCGTTTACAAAACTCATCTTTTGGTTACGTGCAGCAACAATTATTTATAACAATTACTTGTCTCTCAAATGTCTATCAGACTACGTTTATTGTGAACATAAGAGCTAATATATTGGATAGTTATAAAAAGTAGAGCAATTTCAGCAACACGTAAATCGTTTGGGTGAAAATGAGCATTATGGTTACAGCGTTGCTTAAAAATCACCTACAATGTGTGCGAGATAATAGAAGCGTGCACGTGTCAACGACTTAAGTGTGGAGTTTATAACTGAGAAGATTCCTTGTTCAAGTTGCAGCTTTCAAGCAGAACTTCAAATCGAGTTCTTAAAGACGCATTCACTGATCCCTGGGGACAGCAACATGTCAGAAGACGCGCAAAGAATCAATGAGCTGTAAGAACTCAGTTTATTCATTTTTATAAACAGCCAGCTAAGTGCAACAATAATAATTGTATTGATAATTTCAATCAGCTCAACATGTTTTGGGCGATAATTTCGCCCATCCTCAGGAGCGCTAGACTGTGTTTACAGCTTGTGGTATAAAACACCGACAGTGCTGCCTGCTCGTGAATAGGATGAGGTGAAACTGAGTTCCACCTCATTCTGGTCACCAGTAGTCTAGCTTTCTTGAAGATTGGCGAAATTATAACCCGAAACATGCTGAGTTCATTGAAATTATCAATAAAATTATTATTTTCTATAGTTTGCTGTTTTTATTATTGTATCAATGATGCACGGTCACACAAACATCAAATTTATTCAATTTTATTGTGCCAGGGAGTGTACTTCTATGTGCCATTATTAGCTTATTTTCCATCATATCTTTGTACTGAAAATGAAATTGTTATCTTACTGAACTATTAAGATAAGGCCGATGTTTGTTTTCTCACAAACTAGTTTTTCAACCTTCTGTACCTGCTCAGCAGGTATTCCGCACATTCTTCCCCAGGTTTGTCTTCAGGCAGACTGTGTGGACTTAGTATCAGCTTGTTAGCAAACGTAACACTGCGAAGGATGTAACAGGGTTGAAGCTATTTCATTCATTCAAAGTATGAAATACAATCTAATAATACATAACAAGCTCATGCAGGAATTGCAAATCCCAGTTTTTTATTTCATGTATTTGTAAGATACTTTTATGAATTGGTACTATTGTTGCTGCTTGATTATATTTTTGTGGATATCTTTTTAATTTCTGATTTTATTGTATCCTTCAATTGTTCGGTTGTAAATGAAAAATTGGCATCTTGGTCATGCTTGCGGCTCTTTACCTAGGCATAATGTTGCGCATGTAAAGTGTAGCTATGAGTATGATGTATTGCGGCATTAAATTTAATTTTTCGAGGTGTAATATTTCAATATTTACCTTCGAAAGGAACAATTTAAAAATTCCCTCTTTGCCATATTGTAATTTTACAATCTACAGAATTATTTCTTTTTTTAAAAAAAAGCTGCGTAGTTACACGTGGCAGCATTTTTGCACTACCTCTGAAATTTCGAGATCGCCATATTTTTTTCCTGATTCCATGAAATTGCGAAGTGCGTCTTGCGAAATTCCTCTAACGCCGTAACAGTCATAAAATTTTTGTGATTATCGATAAAATGGTCCAAGAACGTAAGTGGAACACACACACACACACACACACTCACACACACAGTGCAGTTATCTCAGAAGCCTAATTTTCTTCCTCCTTGAGAAGGAAAGTGCTTCAAAAATTCATTTGCTGCCTCATAGAAGGCACTCTACAACTCCATTAAAAATACCGCCATCCTAATGACGTGGAAGATAATGGCTGGTATGTTTCTAGAATCTTACTAAGCTCATAAATGTTCTTTTCTCGTAAAATTCGGGACTTTTAAGGTCCAGTTATATAGCATGACTTCCTGCTTTTTTGAGAAATGAAAACATTTGCCCTTCAAAAGATATTTTACGGTAAAAAAAATGTTTACGTGCACTCTGTATCTAATCGCTCTTTGGCAGTATATAATGATAAAGTGTTAAGTTATTAGACGCCTTCTGTTAGGTTCTACCGTATCAGCACAGTGGGGTGTTACTTGCATGGACGTTCAGCAGTGGATATATATATGAAATATTCGACACAAAAATACAGCATATCTAGAGTGCAATTGATAACATAATATTATTTATCATTGGTTTTTAATTTTAACTGTCCTTTATATATATGAGCTATGAAATGTGACTTAATGGGCACATCTCATTTTTTTAATGTCTTCAAATTTGTCTTCCCATCCGTACAGCAGGGTCGGTTTGGCGCTGATCGGTAACGGGTCCTTTTGAAGGCGTGAGTGAACTATGAGACCTCATGGATAAACGGAATTTGTGGACCTCCTCAGTGACTGTCAGCTTCTTTACAAATGTCCTGTCCTCGGAGTTACTTTTATGTCGTTAGAATGAAGAAATGGAAAAGACAAGTAGACACGTGAGCAGCTGAGGTTACTGTAGTTAGAAATGCTTAGAAATTGGCTTAAAATGTGAGAAGTAACTTCATTACCGATACAGTGTTTTAAATGGTAATTAATGGTTAGGCAGTGAAAATTGGTCACTCGAGTACGGGTCAAATAAGTACGAAAACCGCAAATTGAAAATGGAAATAAAAATTCCTTTCTTAAGTTCAGTTTAGAGTTCCGAGACATTCAATAAATTTTGGTGAGATTTTTTAGGATTCTGATAACATACATGGCTACAAATTATGAATTGATAACAAGTAGAGGGAAACCTTGGGGTCATATGTTGAAAATGTAAGCGTAGTTTTGGCGTATGTATGTTACATATATGTATATAACATACATACATACATATACATGTATACGAGGTTTGTATACAACTGCAGAATATCCCGAGAATTGTCATTTCTTTCCGTATTGGAGAACCTAATAGTGAGACTGAAGGTATTACTGGGTGGCTGCAGATTGTGACGTTCTGAAATACATCGTATAATTTGATAGGTTAGTATCATGAGTCTTCGTGCTGTGAAAATCCAAAATTTTATTTAACGTGGTTGTCTGAAATATACGAGTATATTATGACGATGAATCGTACACTCTCTGTATTGTCTGAAACAAGTGAAGTACAGTTCACTCACACACCACCATGAAGCAGATCCATAGCTGAGACCCCCTATCATCGTCAGGGTGGTGGGTGAAGGCAAAATTGAGGGAAATCTTGCCCTTTAATATTTGTAATTTCATCTTCTAATGACACTTTTTGTTTCCGAAGAATTTTCTGTAGTGGAATATGGGGTTTGTTCTTCATAAGATTATGAGATGAGCCATCATACTGTTGGTTAAGGATATTCAGACAGGAGGTACTGTGTCTTGTTGTTCAGTCACCAGGAAAAAGCATATTAAAACAATGTAGTAACTAAACATTACAAACAAGAACAAATTGAGGATTCCTGTTTCTACACGTAACAATTTATACATAATGCCATTTATTCTCATAGTCGCTTCTGTTTCCAGTTCTGTCATCACTGCTGATTTTGGATGCACTGCGCGGCACACGATGGCTTAAGTTTGTTATGGTCTTTAGGCGCTTTCGCACAGTCGGCGAAAGATCCTATCAGCTTCGTCAAGTCTCTCTGTCTGTCCTCGTTTATGAGCGTGACTCCCAATGGAAAAATGTCCATGACATTTTATAATGGCGTCTTTTACTGAAAATCTGTGACGAAATTCCAAATTTGATTAAAATCGGTCAAAACTATCGGACACTTGACATGAAGACCTAAGTAAATTATGTTATTATATATTACAATTAGTACCGTCAATGCAATATAAAAACCAAATGCTTAATTGCAACTGGGTTACACTTGGCGACATGTTTCGGCCGTTAAACGGCCATCCTCAGACCAACTTAGAACAATGTTGTTAAGGTACAGTCAAAATTGTTGTCCAATGGGTTCCCACTGTTTATATTACAATTGATAAATTGTGGAATTCCATACTATATCAAGTTTTAATGTAAACAATGGGATCCCATTGCATAACAATTTTGATTGTACCTTAACAACATTGTTCTAAGTTGACCTGAGGATGGTTGTTTAACGGTCGGAACATGTCGCAAAGTGTAACCCAGTTGTAATTAAGCATCTGGTTTTTATATATGTTGTGTATTGACAGTATTAATTATAATATACGGGTACATTGATGATAAACAACGGTATGACCCCCTTCAAAAATAAATTATATTATTTCCGACGATTTAAATTCGCCATAACAACATTTTTGTGCAACACTCAATATTTTTATATTGTAGATAGTGACATTTAGCTCAACAATACCCCCAAAACTCATTCCTGCCTCTCCATGGCAAAAATGGTTAAAGCGAAAGCGCCACCACATTAGGTTACAGCAGTATTGCCTGTCTTGTCAGGCAGAACGTCGTCAAGATGGCTGCCTTCTGGGATGTAACGTCACGTGGTATTGTAGCTCCTTCGCAACACGTCGAAGGACCCTGCACATTCATAAGCACTGTCGTCATTTCCCGCAGTACACGTGGTGGCATCTCAAAAGACAGTAAACTTCGTAGCTGTCTCCTTGAAAACTGCTAGCCTTAAAAATATTAAAAACTCTTCCGTTCCCTGTTTACTCCGTACCACACACACACACACACCTAACCAGGAATTACTTATGCGGAATATTTACCAGGATTTTAACGTAACGACACATTACTATATTGTATTTTATGATTTTAATAATTCATAGCTTTAGCTAACACAACTTGTAAATTCCCTGAAAATGGTGTATTACCACCGAAACGTCTCGGAGTAATTTAACATGAATTTACACTACTAATTTGTGCATGCGTTGGTATATAATAAACAATTAATATTAAAAACCATTTTTTCTCCAATAAGTTTATATTTTTAACTACATACTCAACAAGCACAGAATTAGTGACGGAATATCATTCCAGCTGCCATGAGTTCATTGACTTCTGTCTTTTTTACGTCAGAATTACTTTCTCTTCCTGACCGTTTGAGGTGTATGACAGTTTTTGTATATTCTCTCTTACGTGTTTTATAGAGGTAGATAAGTTCAAGTCTTTTTCTTGTTCGTAGTGTCCATATTTGATAAATCTTGATAGGTCTGACGAATTTTCATTAAACGTTGTTATAAACAGCTTTCCACTACAGATCACTGTGCTTTTCGTTTCTTTTGACCTACCATAAACAAAATCAACTTTAGGGCTGTACATTTGTTTCAAGAAGCTGTGACGGTAGTGCATTAATAAGCCACATTGTAGTTGGAATAAGTATTGTTGCTATTTGTATGAAATAATCTTACCCTGAAAACCTGATTTAGATGCATCATGACAACGAGCTTTATGTAGTTTTGTTCACATAACCGTGAACACTTAAATCTAAATGGCGTACTTACACTTACTTTTTTGGACGTTTTTCTGACCGTGCATCTCAGTATATTTATCTTAGTAATTAACCAACTTGATGCACAAAATTTTGTTTTACAATAAGTTTTATTTCATGCCTCTACATGTTTCGAGCATCATCACACCTATAGGTGTGACGATACCAGATGCTGTATAATACAATTTTGACCTCCTGATGATGTGCACATGGTGCTCGAAACATGTAGAGGCATGAAATAAAACTTATTGTAAAACAAAATTTTGTGCATCAAGTTTTTGGCTAATTATTAATATAAACTACACTTACTTGTACCATTTCTGATGTTTATTTCCTAATAACGTCTCTGCCATTCCTTATTCATCACTCATTACTTTATACTAGTTTTGGTTTGAAATATGTATTTTATTGTGCGAGATTTTATACTTCCGCCGTGGTCTAGTTTAGTAATTCGCTCTTCTAGGTTGTTATGCGGCGTAGGTTTGTAGCTGGTTACTTACGTAGAAGAGCGAAGGCCTCATATAGTGTTATACTTGATTTACGAAGGTAAACACCAGAACGGCTCTATGACGTTCTGCGAGCCGTAGGCGACGTTACGGGCTTGAGGCACATTTCCTGCAAAGATGTCCCGACTTGAACATTCACAAGCTTCAAACTTCAAAGACAGAAATTCTGTACGACCATAACACAAACTGTGAAGGTACACTGTCAGTTTAAGATCCGGACTTGGCGACGGGGAAGCAGTCTTCTAATAAACCAATGAGACACGAATGTAGAGCGACACAGACCCTTCTTCTACCGGCCGTGAAGAGGCACGGAGCTTAGAACATGCAAATTAGAGAGCGGAGTGGCTAAAGTCAAACAGTAGAGCGGGACACACGCCCGGACTCTAATACCCAGCCGGTCTATTGTTCTTTGTGTACCGTAAAGTTATTAACTGTGTTAAGAACAATTCATCACTTGCCTTTATACTATGATGAGAGGCAGTTCAGTGCACGGGTAGCCTTGTCTTTAAGATAATGCAAGTTACATTCAAATTTTCGGCAAGAGAACAAATATTCATTGTCAGTTTGAACTATGTTAATGTAGCACAATTTATTAATCAACTTTTGTGCTCTCTATTGTGTATAATAAATCACATTCTAATTTCCACTCTGCCACGTTTCGGCATCTGCTGATGCCATCTTCAGGGATCTAAAAAGTGATTTCATAAGCGACACGAAGTGACTATAAGCACTTTCTCGACTCTCGTTATAAGATCGTAATTTAAAATGACAGAAGCTCATCTTTAAACAACATTTTAGCTTCCAGTCGTAAGTATGTCTGATTAAAGGATAAAGAATTATAGATTTGAACACACAAAATCACTTAACATCACTGATGTTGAATAACAGGCACATGTGGAAATGTGGTTGCTATGGAATATGTGTTAATATCACCTTGTGTACGTTTGTGGAAACCATTAGAATGTGATATGGTTTACACAATGTATTGCTCAGAAGTTGATTAATAAATGGTGCTGCAGAACACGATGCACGGTATATATGGTATTAAGAAACGGCAGTTAGTGCTTCGTTTCCTGGTAATTACCGCACAGTGGTGAGGGCTGTAGAGTGTCACTCGTGTCCTCCCTGTTCTTGTGACCGACTGCCTGTCGAAGGGTGCGGTCAGTGTTGCTATACAGACATCTCTATCCAGCAGCGCGAACCTATGAGCATAGTATTGAACATTCTGTGTTCTGTCACACGCGAACCTTGAATTTTCAGTTATAGCCTCTAGCTGCTCTGATGTTCCATTGATGTTTAAACTCAGTGTATTCCAAGATCCTTACTGTGTTATTTATTACATTGCATTTCGCCGAAGGGGTGTCTTCATTGTATTTGTCCGAAATGAAGGGTACTGGAGTTGTGCTAACATTAAATCTTATATTTCCCTCTTTCTAGCTACCGTCTTTGTTAGTGGTAAATTTTAAATGCAAGAACTCGAAGTTACAGGCATTTCTTGCTTCACTAATCGGAATAAGTGCCATCACAAGATTTACTGCTTATTTCACATCGCGTAAAATTTAATCTGTAATAGAATTTTGCCTAAATTTTCTTGATATTTATTAGCATGCAGCATGAAGTGGAAGGACGATATATATATATATATATAT
>Ga0131853_10024529_pt1 | contig 10881 bp, 4 predicted proteins | sample TergutLab28metaG_FD_92764 | JGI IMG/M metagenome (GOLD analysis project Ga0131853, IMG submission 92764) | Labiotermes labralis P1 segment gut microbial communities from Petit-Saut dam, French Guiana - Lab288 P1 (version 2) (version 2) | ecosystem: Host-associated > Arthropoda: Insects >... | reverse complement strand
GTAACCGTCCAAAATCGGACACAGGTTTATATGAACTTTTTTGATCACAAAGACCTAGGAAATCACCTCCTGCAGTTATGCCCTAAAGTCGTGAAACACCCTGTATATATATATATATATATAAATTAGTTTTTAAAATACTTACATTGGCGCAGCAAAGAACCCATACACAGTACGTTACGTTTCTATTCAGACACTACATGTATGAAGAAACTACGAACAATGAACCTCCAAATGTTTATCTCAGTAATTAACCAACTGCGTAATGCAATTTTGACCTCCTGATGATGAGCACATGTGCTCGAAACATGCAGAGGCATGAAATAAACTAATTGTAAATCAAAAATTGTGTGCATCAAGTTGGTTAATTATTGAGGTAAATATACTGAGATGCACGGTCAGCAAAACGTCAAAACTCCAAATGTTGTTTTTCTTGACGAAATAATATAAAAGAAACTAAAAGCAACAAATCTCAAATGTATTTATTCTTGATGAAATATTTACAAACAGGGCTCGGCACTTGGTTGCAAGAAACTTTTTTGTCCCGTTTGGAAGAAACAGAATGTTTGATGTAAAAAAGATTGACGGCTGTTTAAATATTTACAGACTTTCTTTCTACACGTTTTCTTCCCCCCCCCCCCCATCCTTTGCAGTTCCTTACCCAACCACAAACCCCCACTCCACCGTAAAATAATAATTAAAATACCAACAAACACATTCAAAAACAATCTTATAAAATTTTACACACCTTTCTTCTCAACGTTTTCCTTCCCCCCCCCCCCATGCATTGACGTTCATTCACCAAACAAATAACCTACTTGCAAGGTAATATATCAAGTCTAATTCGCATCACAACATTAAAAATGCATCTTGTAAAATTCTTCATTCATGTTTCCTTATATCATATTCATGTATGTTTCCTTTCGGGCATTCAATCTTACTATGAATTCTCCTCTCACAAAATAATTAACCTATTTCTTGTCCGTATTTCCTAACAATAACATACTTTGTGCGTCACTGAACGTGATAAGTACCAGCACTTATCTACAAAAATTTTAAATGCAGTGACAGTGTTTCACCGTATTTTGTGACTTGACATACCTCTCTCTGTTTTCCCTATGATATTCTCTCTGTTCCCTGTATATACGAAGTTTAGTCCCAGAAAGTATCTCGATAAGGAAGGAGAGACTCAAGGCCTGGCATTTCCAGCGGGAAAATTCTGGGTCAAGTCGATTCTAATACGATTCTCATTAGTTCGCTAATCTACGGCTCGTTCTTTGCCCGGTTTGACTTAAAACAAAATATACTGAAAATTTTATATTCCTTCTCAAAGCAGCGTACTAACTTCATTTGCATGGCTAACTAATTCAAGAAAAAAAAACTGCTAGCCGTGAAGAATATTTATCATTATTACGATAAAGTCTGAATATAATCCCCTTTGGCACATTATAATGATCGGTTCACGCATCCGAAGAGTGGAATTTGAATAAAGACAGTCAAAGTTTGCAAAATGAGAAGTGATAACCCACATTTCTTCAAAACTGATCGGTGCGATACAATAATTTATTAGTTGAGTTTCAAAACACATTCCTTTGAGTACTCCTCCTAACACCAAATTTCTGCCACTGCATATCCACTACGTCGTTATTAACTACGGTTTATCAGTGCTGTTTATTATGATCTGAAATGTCAAAGTGATCCGTAACTTCATCCACTTTACTGGGGTTCTTGGTGGAGCTGCTATCGTATCTTGGAACAGATATCAAACGCCCTGTCACATCATCGTCAAATAACTTTAAACTTACTAAGGTCTACAAAGAACATCTGAAACTTGATGTTGCGCCCCCCCCCCCAACCTGACGAAAGAGCTCCCGTCCATGGTACCCACTGAAAAGGAGGCTGGGTGGACCTCAGACTCGGTTTGGACGCTGCGGAGAAGAGAAATATCTCTTGTCCCTGACGGTAATAGAAACACAATTATCCGGTTGTTCAGACTATAGTCTGTTGACTATACCGACCGAGCCATCGCTGTTCATCTTGACAGTTCCGCAATTTACATTACAGGCACTGAGGAAGGCTTCATGCCCTGGCTCTTGTCCGAAGTGAAACAAGAAATCAAGCAAATGATCAGCAGCAGGGAAATTCTCACAGGTTTGTCGTTGTTTTAACAGGGATGACTATCAGTTTTATGTTTATGGTTCCGTGCATCGCTGATCTATATTAATAATTGTCCAACGAGATGTAACACAAAGCAGTCTATTTATTATTCTGCAAGTTCACCCTACCTGTTTCGGGTGTCAACCACACCCATCATCAGGAGTACACAAAACTGTAACTACAGCCTTCGGTACTGGTCATATTTTTGCGCAGCTACCTCCCCCCAACGTGACCAAACTAGCTTCAGGAGTACACAAAACTGTAACTACAGCCTCCGGTACTGGTTATACTTTTGTGCAGCTACCTGCCTCCAACGTGGCCAAGCTAACTTGGAGTGAGGTAGCTGCACAAAAATATGACCAGTATCGGAGGCTGTAGTTACAGTTTTGTGTACTCATGATGGGTGTGGTTGACACCCGAAACATGTAGGGTGAACTTGCAGAATAATAAATAGACTGCTTTGTGTTGCATCTCGTTGGACAATTATTAACATGGATGACTATCAATGGACCCTTAATTGTCCTCATCTTTCCTAAACAGGAATACATTCAATCAAATGCTCCCCAGGATCCTCGGTTCTCCCCTATTTCCTCGGTTACGTTCTGTACATTATTTTACATTACAGAGTGCTTATTTCTAGAAAGTAGAAGTAACATGCACATACAACTCTTAATTAAAATGTAAACATAAAGCAGGAAAAAAAATTTTGGCGCTGCGGCCCATCGCGGGCTCTGGCTTTCTCATACATGAGGTTTCTAGATCACACACAAAGACGCACCACAGTCGTTAGGACTCTTCTGGACGAGTGATAGTTCGTCGCGGGGACCTCTACCTGATAACGCACAAAACAGACATCCATGCCCCCGGCGGGATTCGAACCCACAATACCAGCAAGAGAGCGGCCGCAGACCCAGACCTTAGACCGCGCGGCCACTGGGACCGGCAAAACTGAAAGATAACTGTAATAAATTTCTTAAAAACAGAAAGTGCAAACTACAAAACAGGTCTGGCTTTAATTATAGTTTAATCCAAAATACAGGGTTATTCGAAATGACTGTCGGGGTTTTAACAACTTGTCAGTTTGGAACGAACTCAATTATCCTGTTGATGTTTGCAGAATCACAAAAGGTGCATATAAAGAGCACCTTTAAGGTATGTAACAAAAACTTGGAGTGTTGTTCTATTAAATAAAAAAATACATACACTCCTATCTCAAGTGTATTGTGTATGACAAGTTGTTAAAACCCCGAATCATTTCTAATAACCCTGTATATATGTACATACGCCGGTCCCAGTGGCCGTGCGATCTAAGACGTAGGTCTGCGGCCGCTCGCCTGCTGAGATTGTGGGTTCGAATCCCACCGGGATCATGGATGTTTGTTGTGAGTGCTGTGTGTTGTCAGGTAGAGATCTCTGCGACGAGCTGATCACTCGTCCAGAGGAGTCCTACCGACCGTGAGGCGTCGTTTCGTGTGATCTAGAAACATCGTGAATGAGGTGGCCATGGCCCATTGGGGGCTGTAACTCTGAAAAACATCTGTGTTAACTCTTCAGTATCAACTCATGATTTAGTAGCATGCATGACAACAGTGCTTCGTATTTCAGTTGAGGGAGTTTGTACCGGAACAATGGCGACAGCGGAGCTTTCCTTTCTCATGCTCCATTATTCATTCTTCAATATTACTAGGCACATACCTGAGTTCAATCTTGAAACAAGCTACACGAAGACTTCGTTTTGAAGTGTTTCGGAAAGTGACTTTGTTTTAGAAAATACAAGGAACTTCAAATGACAGTCTGATAACTTTTTCCTGAGACAATTATGCGTTCTGGTTAGTTCTCTCTATACAACCTATAATTGTGTGTATCCCATAATACCACCCAACCGGTGATTAAAAATAGCGGAAATGGTTCAATGTTTACGAATTTAAACAGCTTTGTGTAATCTTATTCTTGCAATAAAACCAAAGAGAAGCACTGATTTCTCAAATTTATTTTTGGAATAGGACTCTAGCAAGCAGTCAGCATAACCGGTATAACATATACCTATCGCTGTGTGTACAGTGCTAGACTCCTGATAATTTACAGAGAAACTGTCCGCAACATGTAGAGTCCCATTCCAAAAACAAATTTGAGAAATCAGTGCATCTAGTTGGTTTTATTATAAGACTATATCAAGATGCACGGTCCTCAGAACGTCAGATACAGCTTTGTATACATTCACTGGAACTGATCTATGTCATTTTTCTAGATATTGTACGTGAGATATTAGAGACAAGAGCTGAGATATACCGAGTAATGGGGGAAGAAGATGCCAAGGAATTGGGTTTGGATAGTGAAGAGGAAGAGATACCGAAGCAATCAGACAAGGAATCTGTACAGACAGCTGAAAGTGAGGGAGTAGTTAAAGGTGCCGAATAGAGTAAGTAAATGAGCAGTACAACGAAGATTGGACTAGGTATGAGTAAAACCTGGCAAACGGATAATAATTTATACTGAACGCATCCAACATGTCCGGTGATATGAGTTAATGATGTTCCTTCCCCATTCCATTGTTACTGTACTTCCTCTAAGTAATTTCAAGACTCCCACTCATTACTTCCTCAGTTAATTCAAAGCACAGATCCGAAATAACCTGCATCTCCCTAACACTACATACTTTAATATAATTGAACGCATTTGTAATTTTGAGGTGTGCCATCCCCGTTGTGTGTTTAAACTACAAGGTGAGGTAAATTCAGTCAAAAACACAACTATGAATATATGGCTAAATGATGGTGTTTATTAGCAATATAAAACTACATGTTTCGGCCTATAACGGCCATCATCAGGTTTTGACAACTTTCTTGCTGTAAGAGTTATATATAATAAGCGTAAAATGCATATTATATTATTTATGCATATAATATATTATATGTAACACATATGATAATATACTATATATTATATGTATTATATATAATACATTATATATTATATGTCTTATATATAATACATATTATATAATATATATAAATATATATTATATTATTTATGCATATTATGCATATAATATATTATATATAATACATATTATATATATAACTCTTATAGCAAGAAAGTTGTCAAAACCTGATGATGGCCGCTATAGGCCGAAACATGTAGTTTTCTATTGCTAATAAACACCATCATTTAGCCATACATTCATAGTTGTGTTTTTGACTGAATTTACCTCACCTTACAGCATTTGTACTTAAAAACGATAAGCTAGGCTTAACCATTTAAAACCTCACAGAAAAGAAACTCTTGTTCATCAGATGACAGAAATATGTAATGTTGTTTCTTAAACCACTTTAAAGTAAATTATCCGTAACTGAAGATAAAACCTTAGCGTTGTTTATTATTTCCACTGTTCCTATGGCAGAAATGGCATTCGCCTTCTGGAATTTGTATACGTGAGTAAGAAACGAAGAATTATGCAGGGTTAATCGAATTAAAACGTTGTAATTTTCCTCTCTTAATTTCCAATTATTAATTTATCGTATTGGTTTGCAAAAAGTATCATAAATTTACAAAATATAGGATGATTCTTTACCTGCTTGACCAATAAGCGTGGGCCAAACGCTCTGGACAATTTTTATTAGACTTTCACAAAATTACTAACAATGGGGTCGTTTGTCTAGCTACCTTAATCGACTGTCAAACCTCCCTGATATGCGGCAGAGAAGCAACGCTGGCAGAACGTTGGACGGAGCGGTGGGTCTGTGCTTAGGTGCCAAGCAGAAAGGAAAACCTTATATATGATAAATTTACTTTGCAAAGCCAACTACAATCTGAATGAATAGCGTGTTTTATTTATTTAGAAAATAACACAGTTATCCATAACTGAAATTAAAAGACCAACATTTTCTGTAAATTTATCTCAGTAATTAACCAACTTGATGCACAAAATTTTTGTTTCACAATAAGTTTTATTTCATGCATCTACATGTTTCGAGCACATGTGCTCGAAACATGTAGAGGCATGAAATAAACTTATTGTGAAACAAAAATTTTGTGCATCAAGTTGGTTAATTACTGACATAAATATACTGAGGTGCACGGTCAGCAAAACGTCAAAAATTTCTGTAAAATTTCCTTCAATTCTAGACCGTATTTTACGTTCTAAATAACACAAAGCAGCACTCAAAAGTAGCCATACATTGTGGCGTCACGCAATCAAGTCTCCTGGTCGCATTTAATTGGTACATAGCCTTTGTGTTTTAGTTATGCAGCAACATTCCACATTTTTACAGCCCAGTGTACGTAGAAGAGAGAAATAAACCCCTATTAAAAAAACACCAAAACCTAAAGAGATAAGATAGAAATGTGGGCCCGGTAGCACAGTCGGTATAGCGACTGGGCTACGGGCTGGACGATCCGGGATCGAATCCAGGTGGGGACGAGATTTTCCGCCCGTCCAGACCGACCCTGGGGCCCACCCAGCTTCCTTCACAATGGGCACCCGGACTTTCCCGGGGGTAGAGGCGGCCGGGGCGTGGGGTTGACCCCCACCCCCGTCTAGAGTGCCGATGTCCTAGAAAGAGTATAACTATACCTATACTCACCCTAAGAGCCTTCGTGGCTCATAAAAAAGGGTGAAAACCTACCTACCTACCTACCTATCTATCTAAAGAGAGAAATAAAGTGTTATAATACGAAAACCAGCCGATCCCAGTCGCCGCGCGGCCAAAAATTGGGTACGCGGCCACTCGCTTGCTGGGATTACGGGTTCGAATCCCGCAGGAGGCGTGGATATCTGTCCCTTGTGAATGTTGTGTGTTGTCAGGTACAGGTCTCTGCGACGGGCCGATCCCGTAGCTTATCATCGTCGCAGCAGAATTGTCGAAATGTGCCCTGTGTCTATCAAGGTGTATCCTGTCCCGTACGCAGAGAAACTGAGGGAAAATCAGGTTACCCGAAACAAGCCGAGATTTAAGCCCACTTCTGTACTAATTCGTTCGCCCTACCACTTAATATCAAGCTCCACATATTGTAATCATGTCTATTCTAAGTATAGCATTTTTGCTCTGAACATTCCTAATGCACCTTATTGACAATTCTCGATATCTTTGTTCCATCGTTCCTCTTAACTGTACTCAGCATCTAGATTTGTCATGTATCCCCCCTCAATAACCTAACACAAGTGGAATAATAATCCAACACTGACAATAATGGCTGCAGCACCTGTTCAGAGACCATTCATCACACATATCACTCATCTAGCCATTCGAAATCAACCATTCAACTTCTCTATCGTTCCGTGCAGCTAAAGTTGTGTTGTCTACCAAGGGGCATACACCGGGTGTACATGTGATATTCGTATTTGAAAGTTCTATGCCATACCCCCTACCACAATAACAGCTGTAAGGCATTTCCACTTCACCCACAGACAAAACAGCATCTACAATATCACGTGCAATGGCAACCCGCATGATGGGTACGTAGAAAAATTTACCCGTAAATTCATTTCACGACGACGTATCTACGGTCAAGCTTTGCACCGTCAAATTGTGTTTGTAACGGTAAACAGCGAATACGGGCTAATAAGGGAGAAAGAGAGACTACGTGTTTTTGGTTTGTGTGGCGCACATTTTTATTTAGATGTACAAATCTCGGTAGTGTGCAACTGCGGAATTATTTATGAGCAAAGAAAGAAATTGAAATTAGAACAACACAGGCAATGTACGAGTACGCATAACGTAATATTGTGGCGCTTTTGTGTAACCATGTAAATGCAACAATGCAGTGCGTGTATTGTTTAGCTGCACGTCACTGTCAACAAATTAATAATATTCAGTGCTGCATAACAATGTTTTATGACGAATTTATTCCGCCGGTAATAATAAAACGTAATCGGATCTTAACGTAACGTTTCCGGTGTTTTTGTTCGATTTTAACCCAAATCCGAGGTTTCAGTACAGCTGCACGTCTCAAAGAAATAGAATCCTCTAAAAACAAGAATTAATGACAGTACACTCCGACATGCTACCGTAACGCATGGTGTTAATATATGATTGGTGGAGAGCCACATTTAAAAATACGCAATAATTTTTTTAAATGGGAATGGCTTGGCTTGAAGATTCCCTGGCTTCACTTGCTCGGCCTTTTAGCATGAAGATGCGAGTATACAGCACTGGTTGCAGAACACATCTTCTAAATGATGGGCCTGATAAAGTGATCCCGTTACAGGCCCGGTGTGGCCCAGAGGGTGGGTAGAGGAATAGCTCTACTCTTACATGACCACGGCACTAGAAGGGGGTAAGTGGTCAGCAGCACGCCCCGGCCGCACTTTACCCCCGGGAGAGACCTGGTACCCATTTTACAGGAGACTGGGTGGGCCCCACGGCCGGTCTGCACCGGCGGAAAATCTCGTCCCCACCGGGATTCGATCCCGGACCGTCCAACCCGTAGTCAGTCGCTATACCTACTGAGCTACCCGGCCCAAATTATGGGCCTACATGGACAATAAACACTTACGTAACAAGGAACTAATTCCACTCCAATTATAAGAGACCAAACAGACAACACTGTTTTGGGGAATAACTGAGGTTTGTACCGAGAATTACACTAAATAAGCAGCACGCTGTGTGCATGACGTAGTTCCTCGCTGTTACGTCAAGCGTCACATATAACAACCCTTGAACTTAACCGCTACTGCTAAGGTCCAATATCAGAAACTTTAAATTCAAGGCAGTTTGTTTCCATAAAACACTTCTTTAATCACTTAACTTGAGCAAAACGAATTCATAAATATTATTATTATTATTATTATTATTATACTTTACCAAGCGTTACCAAAACCAGTCAGCTATGTGGACAGAATTACATTCTTGTTATGGAAATAGCAGAAATAATGTCACATAACAATGGGCTTCGAACTTAATTTGACTCTACGAAATGCTACGCCGCCGCCACATGTTAAAATGTGACAATAGATTTGCACGGTTGCGACGTACCGAGGGTGATACCTCTAATATATGAGCTTCGAATTGGATTCAGATGGACGCGAGGCGGTCCGACCGTAAAGAAACCAAAACAGACCATGCATAATGTACAACACACAGCAAAAGTTAAAGCATACAACGATAAACGGAGTCCTGTGCGACTGATCCACAGAGGTGCTGCTGCTTGCACATGTATAATGAAGCGAATATGCGGTTTTGACTATTTCGCGTGCCTGGAAGTAAATAATTTTCAATTATTTCCAGAAAAGTGGAAGGAATACATGCTTGCAGTGCCCATGCACAAGCTTTTTATGGTGCGTTCGCAAAATTCTGAAAAGCGACTGTTTGCTTCGTCATGTCTGTTTGTATGGAACCCGGCTTCCACTGGACGGATTTTCATGAAATTTGGTATCTGAATCGTTTTATAAAATCTGCCGAGAAAATTCAAGTTTCATTAAAATGGATAAGAATAAGGTACTTCACATGAAGACCAATAAACATTTTTTATTATATCTCGTTCATTTCTTCTTAGAATTAAAAGTGTTTCAGAAAAAAAAGTTGTAGAGAAAATCAAAACACACATTTTTGAACAACAATTATTTTTTAATCGTGCCGTTTATGAGATAATGTGGAAAAAAATATTGTAGAGCGCAGCAGGCCATAGATGCCAATCTGGTGCATGCGCATTGTATGCTGGATAACTAAGGCTAAACACAAACACTCAGAATGTGTAATACTTATTGTTTTCCACTACAACAATGGTTGCACGAACGCGCCTCAATGTAACTTTTACGTATATTGCCTCTCTTGTTCTATATTGCAATAAACTAGCTGGATGAAGAAGCCAACAGTCGTCTAGCTGGTCAAAAAATTCTTCAGCTCGCGCTTCTGGTATTTTACGCAGCGAAGAATGGTATTTTTTACCTACGTTTCGGAAAAAAACCTATCGGCCCCATCTTCAAGGGTCAGTCAGATGTCTTGAACTGCTTGACCCTTGAAGATGGGGCCGACAGGTTTTCCCGAAACTACCATTCTAGGCTGCATAAAATCCCAAATGAGCGCAGATGTCACTCAAACTGTGGCGGAAGCCTGAGATCATGTAAATTCTTCAGCAATTATGTAATTCTGATCCAGTGACATGTTCAAAAGAACCGGCCACTGGACCCTATTTCTGCTATTTTAATTCAGTTCGCATTTTAGCATACTGTTTACACAGCACCCACTTGAACACTATAGTTAAATCTACGCCATCTTCTATAAAGTGTTCTCACGTCTTTGGGGTTTCCTAATAATATTGCGTATTCACTTCTCATCTCCTCCATATTCACCGCATTTCATTTTCCTTCGTTTGGAATGAGAACTAGAATTATAATTGTATTTACTTTTTTTTCAAACCACCTCACATTACAGTAAGTACGTAAGCACACAGCAACATAAATTGTTCTATGTGCGGAACGTAATCAAAGTGGCGGATTAAGTAATTTTTCTCACTGCCACCATTCACATTCCACGTAAATTTGCCTTAAAGAGAGTTTCATGCCCTTCAGTTTTCGTTAGGATACAACAATTCAGGACTCAACACGCTCCCACCGCATAAGTTCGCGCGTCGTCTACGACGGTGTTTCTCAACCTGTGTGGGACCGCGGCCCGGTAAATTCTTTTTTCATAAGACGAGGGCCCGGTCCCAACAGATTTACTTGTAAATACCTTTCCATTTTTTTAAGTTCATACATTAAACTAACATAAGTATTAATAATTAATT
>Ga0131853_10024528_pt1 | contig 10881 bp, 2 predicted proteins | sample TergutLab28metaG_FD_92764 | JGI IMG/M metagenome (GOLD analysis project Ga0131853, IMG submission 92764) | Labiotermes labralis P1 segment gut microbial communities from Petit-Saut dam, French Guiana - Lab288 P1 (version 2) (version 2) | ecosystem: Host-associated > Arthropoda: Insects >... | reverse complement strand
TGTGGGTGTGCGGTGTGTGTGTGTGTGTTTTGTGTGTGGGTGTGCGGTGTGTGAGTGTGTGGTGTGTGTGTTTTGTGTGTATGTGTGGTGTGTGTGTGTGTTTTGTGTGTGGGTGTGCGGTGTGTGTGGGTGTGCGGTGTGTGTGTTGTGTGTTGTGTGTGTGTGTGTGTGGTGTGTGGGTGTGCGGTGTGTGTGTGTGTGTGTGTGTGTTTTGTGTCGCCGGCTACTTAATAAGAATATTAATCAAAGTGCAGTTTCAGGGTCTATGTGAAGAGAGAGAAGGAAAAGGCGCAGTAGCTGCAGAATAATGAGGATGGAACATTTTGATTTATTGTCTTTGATTTTCTTTTAAAAATGCCTCTCTTTGGCGCAGCTAATGACTTCCTTAAGAGAAGTTAAAGATTTGTACATGTAACTGTAGGTTAACAATACACAAGCTTTTGCAATCACAACCAGGAAAATTCTGAAATGACAGTAATTGTTCTGCTGAAAGCATAAAGAATGGTCTCAATTAAGATTCTATTACAAAAATTTACCGGGGTGCTGATAAGTCCTTGGCCCGATCAGGAAGGAAATAAGCTCGGAAGCATGTCAGGGACGCATGCGATTTCAACAACATCGAAACGCGAGCTGTCAACAAGGGTCCCCCGTCCCCCGCCCCGGCAAAGCAAGGCGCCGAAGGAAATTCACGCCATTCTGAAAGAAACGTTAACTTATTTCCTTCCTGGTCGGGTTAAGGACTTACCAGCGTCCCTGTAATTATCTAAAGTGTCATTGTTTTGTTAGGTACTGAATCGTCTTTTGGGGAAGTAACTAACGTACGCGAGGGCGATGCACAATTTTTAGGATCACTGGCTTGTTGGATGCTTGTACTGTCGACCACTTTTTTACTTTATGAAGTTGCACTAAAACAAGTCCAAAACTGTTTAGATGTTACGCTTAGTAATGACATACATGACATATTTTAGTACAGTTCAAACCTAAAGTATAATTAGCAACACAAAAGTCGCAGAATTTATGCTATTAATTAAACACAAATCTTTACTTTATATAATAAAACCAACTAGATGCACTCATTTCTCCAATTTATTTTTGGAATGAAATTCTACATGTTTCGGACAGTTCCTCTGTCCATCATCAGGAGTTTTCTACTGTACACACAGCAATGACATATGTCATTGCTGTGTGTACAGTGAAAAACTCCCGTTGATGAACAGAGGAACTGTCCGAAACATGTAGATTTTTATTGCAAAAATAAATTGGAGAAATTAGTGCAGCTAGTTGGTTTTATTTTAAGAATTTATCACGATGCACGGTCACCTGAAAGTCAAAAAGGCAGAAATCTCCTTTTCGTCACCCTGTAACGATATTTTTGTATCTATTTGAGCAGACAATTGTTGTCTTATGACGATCCTCATGTATTATCTATCAACATTAGACCTGCAATTGTGGTATTTATATAGAAACATATATCTGAAATATCAATCTCTCCTTGCAAATAAGGGCCACTTAATGACCTTTAAGAAAATACTTACTGTTTATTCTGACGGACAAACATCCAAACCAACACCTGTCAATGTAATATGATAACAAACAGACGAGCGATTTGATGTGAACATATAATGTTATTTTTTGACGTTTTGCTGACCTTGTATCTCAGTATATTTATCTCAGTATTTAACCTTTAGACGCCTAACGTCAACTATAGTTGACGTACCGCACCGCTAACCTCCAAAGTTGCATTTTATATATTTATTCAACAAATATAGGTACCGAATATTTTAAATATGGTATAAACTCTCCGTTTTTTTCTCTTCAAAATGCAGTTTGTTTCATAATTCTAACGTATTTGGTTCCTGCATTATTCATATATTATATACAGGGTGTCCTAAAATTAAAAAAAAAATTACGGCGCCAAAAGTGTAACCAACTTGATGCACAAAATTTGTTTCACAATAAGTTTTATTTCATGCCTCTACATGTTTCGAGCACATGTGCTCGAAACATGTAGAGGCATGAAATAACACTTATTGTGAAACAAATTTTGTGCATCAAGTTGGTTAAATACTGAGATAAAAAAGCTAATGTTATGTTACCCGTCAGTTTATTCCAAAGAGTGTAGGAGGAAACACGTAAAGTTACTGTCACAGGGCAGAAATCGCAGTGAAAGCTTCTGAAATGGAATTCGGATCTTTATAAAAGGAAACTAAAATAAAATTTACAACTCAATTAAAAGTCTGTTTGCTTGAAGTTAACAGTCAATTTGATCTAGTGACCTTGTTCTTTCTCCTTAACAAAGTACCGTAAGATGCAACAGATGAGAATTATGATTGCTTCCGTCATTGAAGTCTGCAAATCTTAAGACGAATAATATAGGCAATTACTCGTAATATGTAAATCGCCTTCCTCGAGGCCTCCCAATGCAGCTAGCCCGAAGTTCATTCCCATAGCAGTCCATTTGGAATTCGTTATTTAGAAATACCCTTCACTAACCTTCCAACGGTACTTCATATTTTGCAGATGAGCATCGTTTAATACGCACGTTAACTGTGTAACGCTACTAACCAGAGTATCCGTAAATACACCTAGGTCTTCATGTAAAGTGTCTACTATCTTTGTCAGGTTCTAACCAAAACACTAATACTCTCCGCAGATCTTTATGAAACCACCAGCAAAAAGTATTACCGAAATCCCTGTAACGTGAAAGGGACATTTCTATGCGAACGGACAGACAGACACAAAGATGCTAATTATCACTTTTCACAACTTTAAGAACACGCCTGTTAACTGACAGACCTGTTACGAGCGTAAGGAAATAACGGCTTATGTCCGCATCCGTGGACAGAGATGTGAACGGAACGTGCCATAAGCTACTGCTGCGCCAAGATGACGGCGCGCCGAACTTCAGCGTTCCCTCCTCTTCAGTGTTACGTCCATTAGATCAGTACCGAGCGCCTGTTTCAGCATATAATTATAATAAGTTAAGTAATGTATAGAGCAGAGAGCATTTATAATGCAGGCACACACCACTTAACGCAATGGGCCTGAAGCAGCCAATCTGCACACTTTCTTTTACTTCCTGCTACATCCTGGTGTTTAATGCTTTGTGCGTTTTGTGCCCCTGAAAATATAGCATGTGAACCACAATATCTGCTACAAGAATTCTTTTAACTTTCCGATTCCTTAAAGCCAAATCCTAATGCATTCATATCTGAGGAAAGTGCACGCTTAATTCTTCTAAGTCTGGCTTTCATAAAAATTTTATACATAAACAAATATGTAGAAACATAGGCGTCATTTGGTGACGGCTGGGGGGGGGGAGGGCCAGTGCCCCCCAAATTTTTCACTATTTAAGAATATTTTTTGGGGTACTAATTGAAAGGAGGCAAATAAAATCCTGGGGTGACAGTGAGTGAAAGGATCGTACAAAAATTAACCCTTAACCCTCTAACGTGGAAAATATGGTGAGCTCCTAATAATGCCAGCAAATGGTAGATGGGATTTAACTCGGCGTTTAAAGGTTTAAGGCCTGGTTTCAACCAATCTTCGCCCTCTTTCTGAACCATTCGTAAAGTAAACGGTTGATTTTGTTCCCAGTGTTAATCCGCCAAGTTACGCCTATAAATACAGGGTGGAGCAAAAAGAACGCATGTCCCTTGGCTCCCACGCTCACTAGATTTATCTGCCTGCGATTTCTTTCTTTGGGGTTACCTCAAATCAATAGTCTACGTTCGAAAACCTCGTACAGTCGACGATCTGAAAGTTTCCATCCGCGAAGAAACTGCAATTGTGCCACAAGAAATGTTAGTAAATGTGATGCAGAACTTTAAGGATAGTCTCCGGACGTGTGTACGGCAAGAAGGACGCCATCTTTCTGATATAATTTTCCGTAATTGAGTAATCAATGTAAGTAATCAAAACTGCATTTATTACAGGTTGTTTTGGTGTTAACATAAGTCTTTTATATTGAAAATAAACAAAGTTACAATTATTTGAAAAACATGCGTTCTTTTTGCGCCACACGGTACAAATACATATATGTTTATTTGTATCTGCCATATTGTACTAGACAGTTTAATGGCCAAAAGTGTGGGAATAACGGAAAAAGCATAAGAAGGGCGTTTTTATTCGTAATGAAATGAACATTTATAAATATTAGAACCTAATAAACATAAAGAGACACAGAACATAGATTTTATCAATGTTATATTAACGATGAGAAACTGCACGTTACAAAATATCCTAAGTTAATATTTTGATACCGTTTAAAATTGGTCCTATTGTTGCTGCCTGCCTTAATGAAGGTTTTGAAGTTATGAATGTTTCCGGCACTTGACATGAAGATATAAGTTTTTCTGTGGGAGGAAAGAATCGCTGGAAATAAATCTCAAGAGGCTGTAACGCTTTCGCTTCTTTCAGTTACAAATATTACTTGTCAGTTGCATCAAAATCTTCCATCTTTTAGTCATCATTATTTAAGATTTTCAATTAAGCTCAGTTACTCAAATAATACTGTAAAAAGTAATTCGGAAAAGCTCCTATAGAGTATTTTGTTATTTACAGGTGGGCGAGCTACACGTCTGCGGAACTTGCACATCGACCATTCTTTGTCGTAAGACAGAAACGGGTGGTTGGGATGTCGCTGTTTATATAGTGACTGTGGTGTCACCGGTATGTCAATGTCTCAAAAAAAAAGGTAGAGGTATTAGGTGTTATACAAAGTCTAATACCACCTCACAGACAACATGCTTCTTTTTTTGGGGGGGGGGGGACGTTTTGCTGACCGTGCAGTTCAGTATATTTATCTCAGTATTTAACCAACTTGATGCACAAAATTTGTTTCACAATAAGTTTTATTTCATGCCTGTACATGTTTCGAGCACATGTGCGCATCATCAGGAGGTCAAAAATTGCATTACACAGCCTCTGGTATCATCACACCTATAGGTGGCCGTCTCGTGCGTGCACCTATAGGTGTGATGATACCAGAGGCTGTGTAATGCAATTTTGACCTCCTGATGATGAGCACATTTGCTCGAAACATGTAGATGCATGAAATAAAACTTATTGTGAAACAAATTTTGTGCATCATGTTGGTTAAATACTGAGATAAACATGCTTCTTGTTCATAGGACAGAAGAATCTGTGAGGGCTGGCTTGTTAGGAAATGCCCGGTGTTTGTTGTGAGAATTTAGACTTTCTGGTTACTCCCATAGAAATACGATATGTGTGACAACGCAGAGTTTCTTATTACCGCAGCAGCTGGTACACACACCGGCCACTAGGATTTAAGAACGTAGTAACTGTCATTAAATTGATTGTCTTCGTTATTATGGCTACAGCATCAGACTGAATGAAACAAGTATGTATATATATATATATATATATATATATATCATTACAATATAACATTACAATATATCATTACAATATATCATTACAATATAACATTAGAATATATCATTACAATTCAAAATTAGCAACACAGTTGTGACGTAAATAACTTATACATGAATAAGGACCTTAAGATTTTTCCAAAAATACTTTACCAGTGGGATAAAAATGATAAACGTGAGGTTCGCGGGAAAATCACTTTAATTATCAACCAACAAATGCACTATATAAAATTTCACATTAAAACACTTAAAAACGCTCCGACATGTTTCGATCCTATGATCATCCTAAGGGAGTTACGTTGTTCCTTGCTAAAGTCATTTTAAAAACATTCACAAAATAATTTCATTGTATTAACAGGGTGTTGCTACTGTTAATATAATGGAATTATTTTGTGAATGTTTTTAAAATGAATTTAGCAAGGAACAACGTAGCTCCCTGAGGATGATCTCAGGATCGAAACATGTCGGAGCGATTTTAAGTGTTTTAATGTGAAATTTTATATAGTGCATTTGTTGGTTAGTAATTAAAGTGATTCTATGAAATGCACGGTGCAAAAATGAGGATTCGCGGGAAAAGCTAACATAAGTACAAATCCGCGAAATATTTATTCTGAATCAGCACAGAAATTTCCCTCCAAAACCCAGAATGCAAAGTAAATATGAAATGAAGCTACTGATTATTCATGGCTGTGAAATGCTGCTGTCTCCTACCCCTGAAGTCCAACTGTCTTGAAATATAGTCAACGGAAAAAATGAGACCACAATAAGGTGAATTAAGAAGCATTTCGCGATTTGTAAGTAACAGGTACCTGAAAGCGACTCAACAAATGTCACATTCTCACATTAAAAAAAAGATTTTATATCTTACATTTATAGCTTAGAAGCAAAACGTTTACCTTAAGGAAGAATCCAAATTAAAGTCGAAGTAGTGGCTGGCAGGGACAGAGAATTCGGTAAGCTCAAACCCGTCCTGAGATTAACCTTTTGGCGCAGGAATTTTTTTAAAATTTTAGCACACCCTGTATATAAAATGTGAATAATACAGGAACCAAATACGTTAGAATTATGAAACAAACTGCATTTTGAAGAAGAAAAAAAGGAGAGTATATACCATTTTTAAAATATTCAGTACCTATATTTGTTGAATAAATATATAAAATGCAACTTTAGAGGTTAGCGGTGCGGTACGTCAACTATAGTTGACGTTAGGCGTCTAAAGGTTAAAGCGTATTACAGTATTACAGAACATATCTTGTCACAAGCAATCCACGCACTAACCACAGGATTTCACAGGGCTTCGTTTACAATACTGACAAACAAAAAAAACAAAAAAACTATTTATCCTTGAACGTTTGTGTGGTATCTGAGAAAAGAAACATAATTAAGAATTCACAAACTTATATTTCACTAACACAAATGCGCCCTGCCTATGGCTTTCGTTTTTATAATGAACATTCTTTTCATGTTATGTAAATTGCCATGTCCTTCGACTGAGTATCAAATTCGTGACTGTTACGAAATAAATGTGTGAAGACTAGATAACATATGAGGCCATGACGTCAGTGGACACATGTTGTCTTTATGAAAACTGAGGTCGCTGCTGTCAGACTTAAACGCTACGGTCAACGAAAAATGCCCAGTGTCCCGGACTGCTTTGTCTTCTCCAAGCTGCGTAATTATTCTCTTCGATAGAACTACCTCGAATATTAATTGGACTGTTGAGATATGCTTCCTTTCTTTTTTAAATTCTTTCGTGTGGGTCTGCAATGTCACTAAGAGTAACCTACCGGCTGTTATGGTTTTTTCCACATACCTCTTTTGCTCTTTCCGTCTGGTACCCTCTCACCGACTGACTGTCCAATTACATTACTTATAAGACATAAATCGTAAACTGGACGTGTAGTTTATTTCTCTTTTTTTTTGAACCTCACAGAAATAAAAACCAGTGCAGGCCCTACTTCAAGATTATGTTTAGGACCCATTTTATTTATTCATCTACGAATATATATATATATATATACACACACACACACAAACACACACTTTCAGTAGTTACCTTATTCTTCACTGATTAGGATGATGGTGATAATAATAATAATAATAACAGTAATAATAACTTGTTTCTGTGTAATGTGATCTTTGTTAAGCTTTGATACATGACAGTAACAAAAGTCCAATGGCAGAACCGCGGAATATTTGATTCAGAGCTGAATAAATACATTGGAATCTGACACAAAACTTTTTTCATGTGATTTTTACTTATTTCCAGACACTATTGACACCTTAATTACATAAGACGCAACACATTATGGGGGACACAAGGCGAGACAAGAAAGCAGCTCTTTCTGAACGTCTTATCCAAAAACGCCATCAATTGCTAAGACAATATAAAGTCGTTCCAGACAAATGGTTTTGGAGGACTGGTGAAATGATACCGAGAGGGTGAAAGCGACCTCCTCGGAGGAGACTTGCCCAAGTGACGTTTTGTCCACCACAAATCCAACACGGACCGGCCTGAGTTTCAGTCCGGCCCTCCACGGTGAATGACCTGAGACATGGTGGCCAAGCAATGGCACGGCTAGAGTTTCTGCACTAGGATAATTGAGATCAAGGGAAGTTTCGTATTCAGACGGCGTAAGAAACGTACCATTAAGTCTAATCCTGTGTCACTTATTATTGTGACAGGATGATTGAATAAAACGTGATAATTCTTCACGCAACAAATACAGAGCCCACAGGAATCTCTTCATGATGTCCGATATTTTAGTTCTCACTGCGTCAAATGCATACTGAGCTTCTCTACAATACATTCCACAACTCAAACATCGCCCACCGGTATTCTGGTCACGTAACTTCTTAATTCTGCAGCTTACCGAAAGTGCCTGTACGTGTCCTCAAAAAAACAAAACCCACTTGGTTCTGTTAAATACGCATTCCGGCCGCAGATACTTTGCCCAGAGCCTAAAAAACTCTACCCGAAACGTTAATGAAAATTGCTACCGGGTCCTTCCATTGTAACTGTATATATGTTCTCAAAAAACAAGTACAGTGCGGGAGGGGGGGGGGGAGCTCTTAGCCTAAGCGGAATAGTGATCTAAGTACAATACAATATTTTGTTAAATCGTTTCTACGTTAGGCTACGTTCTTAGTCTCATTGTCTCAGGTTGTGATGCCAGCGACAGTACGTACAGCATGTACCGAAAAGCGTTTGCCAGTACCCTGAACAACAAACTAGTAATATTGTTTGATTTTAGAGTAACGTGACTCTTTTAACTGTAGAGTTGGGCTATGCTGTTTACAGCATATAATGAGGCAGAAAAGTGACAAGAATTGTTGACCGGTACGGGCTGAGCAGGAGAGGGAAGTCATCTCTGGAGAAACTGAGATATCATCTTCGCATTCTCATGAAGAGCTTAAAGATATCTCAGTAATGATACGTGTATGGCGCTCAGGCTGATAGCCTGAACTGAAATAACTCAATCACGATACGTGCCTCTGGTGTTAGATCTGACAGGTGATCTGAGACAACTGAGTCACGATACGTGCCTGGGATGTTAGAACTCACATTTCAACTGAGATAACCGAATCACATTATGTGTCTCTGGGGTTAGAGCTCACACATTTGAAATGAGATAACAGAGTCACGATACTTGCCTCTGGTGTTAGATCTGACACTGAGTCACGATACGTGACTGTGATGTTAGAACTCACATTTGAACTGAGATAACCGAATCACGTTACGTGCCTCTGGGGTTAGAGCTCACATTTTAAATGAGATAACAGAGTCACGATACGTGCCTCTGGTGTTAGATCTGACAGGTGATCTGAGATAACTGAGTCACGATACGTGCCTATGATGTTAGAACTCACATTTTAACTGAGGTAACCGAATCACGATACGTGCCTCTAGGGTTAGAGTTCACATTTGAAATTAGATAACCGAGTCACGGTACGTGCATCTGGTGTTAGATCCGACAGGTGTTCTGAGATAACTGAGTCACGATACGTGCCTATGATGTTAGAACTCGTATTTCAACTGAGATAACCGAATCACGATACGTGCCTCTGGTGTTAGAGCTGGTAGTTGAACTGAGATGAATGGGCAACGATATGTGTATCTGTTGATGGAAACTATCAATTGAATTAAGTACCTCTCGTGCACGTAGCAGAAGTCTAACTACGAACAGCTACTATTAGAATCGACATATCCGTCCGCCTGTCCGCATCGAACAACTAGGCTCCCTTTGGACGGATTTACATGGAATTTTATATTTGAGAGTTTTTTGAAAACCTGCCGAGAAAATTAAATTATTATTAAAATCGGACAAAAATGATGGGAACTTTACACTATATACATTTTTGGTCATATCTCGCTCAGTTCTTCTCATAATGGGAAATATTTGGCACAAAAAATTGCAGAGAAAAATCAAAGCACACTTTTGGTTTTCCCATAACTTTGTTTCCAAAAATCCTGCCGTTTGTGAAATAATGTGGAAAAATATTGTAGAGCGGGTCAGACCGCAGATGACAATATGGTGCATGCGCATTGCATGCTGGATACCTAAGGCTACAAACACACACTCAGGTTGTGCAATACTTATTGCTTTTCCACAGCAACAATGGTTGGACGAACGGGCCTCATTGTTATGTTATACGTACAGTGCCTGTCTTGTTTAGTTGTAATAAAATCGTAGTACAATATATTACGGAATATATGCTCGCGTGTGTGCATGTGTGTGTAATGAAATGGCACTTATTTCTCATTTGCTTAGTCTTAAGTTTTTCTAATATCCGTCTCTTTTGTAACACCCAATTTGACTACTAGAAACTTCTGTGGCGCTGATTTCAATTACATGTTTAAACATTACCTGAAGCGCTGAAGTCAGTGGCCACAGCACTAGTGGAATATAAACCGCTGAAGCGAAGACAGCCAGAAGAGATGATGGACAATTCACAACCTATCGGTTAGAACTCGTACCGCCAGGTCTGACAGCAAACCCTCCGCATTAAATCCACGCCATGTACGTCATACACTCGTCACTTCCCTTCAAAACATGATCTTAAAACTTAAATCGAAATGTCCTGTCTATGAGGCATGAAATAAATTTTTACCAATTGAGTCGAGCTGTTTCATTCTCCAAAAATTTAAACCTAATTCTACACAGTGCATGAGTGTAGCATTATTATTATTATTATTATTATTATTATCATCATCATCATCATCATCATCATCATCATCATCATCATCGCTTAGAGCTGCCGTTCAGCCAGTGTCTCGAAAGTGTTCATGTTTACTGTTCGGTCGCTTTAATCGCAGTGGTTTAAATAGTGAATGTTAATAGTAAAATGTGAAAGGTAAAGAGATCCCGTTACAGGCCCGGTGTGGCCCAGAGGGTGGGTAGAGGTATAGCTCTACTCTTCCATGACCGCAGCACTAGAAGGGGGTGAGTGGTCAGCAGCACGCCCCGGCCGCACTTTACCCCCG
>Ga0131853_10024527_pt1 | contig 10881 bp, 5 predicted proteins | sample TergutLab28metaG_FD_92764 | JGI IMG/M metagenome (GOLD analysis project Ga0131853, IMG submission 92764) | Labiotermes labralis P1 segment gut microbial communities from Petit-Saut dam, French Guiana - Lab288 P1 (version 2) (version 2) | ecosystem: Host-associated > Arthropoda: Insects >... | reverse complement strand
GGTGACTGGGCCAATCCGTGACGTTGGGCAGAGCGTTTTACTGTCTGCTTTTGTAACAGGAAGCGGTAGCAGCAGTTACAGCCACATTTTGTTGCTTATGGCAATGCTTGAGGAAGACTTCATAATTATACTGTGCATTAATTATATATAATATGATTATAATATAGATTATTAATAAAAATGTAATGAGTACTAACAATTATGGACGACATCAAGACCTTATTTCGCTCTTAAAAATTAAAATGGGAACAGGAAAGATTTGTTTTAGAAATTTAGAGACAGTTTGGGTACGCGCCCTCAAAAAGGTTCGCCAAACTGGTCTGTAGCTTAATGACCTGCGTTCCTCCCCAAATATTATTTGAGTTGTCTAATCGAAAAAATGAGATCGCCGGGGCATGTAGCACACATGCGTGAGAGGACAGGACCATATATGGTAATGGTGGGGAGACCTGAGGGAAAGAGACCGCTTTTAAGAAGCAGGCGTGGATGGGAAGTTAATATTAAGATGGATCTTTGGGAAGTAGAAGGGGGCGTATGGACTGGATTGATCTGGAACAGGTTAGAGACAAGTGGCGGGCTCTTGTGAATGCGGTAATGAACCTTTGGGTTCCATAAAATACGGAGAATTTCTTGACTAGCTAGGAAACGGTTAGCTTCTGAAGACGGACTATGCTACATGGAGTAAGTTAGTAAGTAAGTATGTAAGTAAGTAAGTTAAACTAGACTCAAGTTTAAAAATAAAGATTTAAATCTTCCAGACATTACGCCGTGTTGACTGGTAAATATTCACCAACGTGAGATTTGAAGACTTCATATCTGGCAAGTTAAAGAACTCTTTGAATGTACACATCAAGTAATTAACGGCGTTTAGTTAACAAGTTAAAAGTCCATTAGTTGGACAAGAGATTTCCACAGTTTGTAGAACCCGAATGTTCATTACAGTTTTCACAATCCACCATTGGTCCCTGCCCTAAGCCAGACGAATCCACTCCACATCTTTCCACCGAATTTCTTCAGGAATAAATTTAATATTACGATACGCATTACCCCCAGGTTTCCCCTTTTAGGTTTACCGACCAAAATTTCGTACGTATTTCTCATACATCTCCCAAAACTCTCCTACATCTCAAACACCCTTACACCTTCTTCTTTTCTCAATGTGTGTAGCCAAGTTTTACACCCTTACAAAACCATAAATCAACATGTTATGTTTCACATTCATATTTTTGGGTAGCAAATTGAAATGCAAAATGTGTACTTCCGGCTCACGAATGTGCCGTAATGGAGGATTCATGTCCGATATTTAAGACGTAGTAATGGCTTGCATATTATGTGTTTGAGACTGGTGTTGGTGCGCACATCGCTAGTTCTGGTATAGTGATTCGCTCTGTCTAATCTTGTGGGGCTGTCAAGTGAGGGTCATTCTTAGGTCCGTGATAGCCTGTAGTCTGGCGTGTTGTTTTCTACACAGATGCCCTGTTTTCGGTGAAGCATGGGGCAGGAAAACCTTAATCCGTAGAGTTCCGTCCAACCTGGACTCATTATCTGTCAAGCGGTACAATTGTCTGACACAATAGCTCGATCTACTGTAATTCAAATCCTCTCTAAATGAGCGGGAAACCTAATTGAGGGATTAATTGAACATAAAGAGTCGAGTTGTGCTCCGGTCCACATCTTCTGTGCCACAAGGAAGTAATCTTCCAAACGATATAATAACAAACCACGTGTACTTTGTTTGTGGTTTCTGTGGTAACCGACTCTAAGGATATTCACGCTGTGTCGAAGGAGTCTTTGAATTTCAAGAAGATAAAGACATTGTGATCTTCTTGGCTACAAGTCATTAGTGTCCGATTTCAAAGTATTTGGAATTGCAAAGTTATATTATGCGGTAAATATTAACATCTCGAACAAATTCCGATATGTTGGCCAGATATTGAGCCATAGAACTCTTCTGATAACTATCAGACCGCGACCTACATTTTTTTGGAATATGACACCGTATATTTTGGTAGGTTCCATTCCAGTGGCCGCACAGTCTAATGGTCTAATGTCTCTCGCTTGCTGGGATTGAGAGTTCGAATCTCGCCGGGAGAAGAGATTTCTGTCTTGTGAATATTATCTGTTTTCAGGTAGAGGTCTCTTCGATGTACCGATCCCTCGTCCAGAGGAGTTCAATTCAGCGTGCGTGTTTCATTAAGTGTACTCAAGTGCAACAATAATTCTCTACACTTGCAAGTATTAAGTACAAGAGGTCCGACTAAGAAAGAAAGGAAAAAAGAAAATAGAGATATTCCGGTGCACAGTATTGGAGTTTAGAAGGATCCAGCTGGAATGAAGTAGCGGTAGAAACAGCAGTTGGTTTCAAAGCATTGTTAAACAGTTCCCAATGCTATAACCTAAAGACAGCTATGAATTTCCACAGCCGAAGAAACCTCAGGTTGCATAATTGTGTCTCCAAGCTGGAGATCACGTTCGCTTTCTTGGCGTGTTGCAATTGTGGCGCCCTTCAGCACATCACACGTGCTGTCATTCCTGCACTGTTAATGCAGGCTGCATTATCATGTAATTCAGTTTTATTAAATGAATTATTACGTGCAACACATCGGTTGGCGTGTTTCCGGTTAGATTTAATCGCCTGTGTAAAGCTTGCTCTACACCACTGAATTCATTATTCTGTCTATCTACACAGCTTTGCTTACACACAGAACGTTGCTACATTAATCTGTGTCTTATCGTGCACCTTACCACAAGATATTTCACGATTTTTCTCAGTATGCCTTGTGTAACTCAAGATATCTTCCCTTCTCAACAACACCTCCAGTTGACCCTAAGCTATCTATTAGAGCCACAAATTGAATCATTCTCTTATAAATTGACTCTCTCTTGTCTTGTATCAAGCACACAATACACAAATGTTTGTAACCCCAAAGAGATTTATGGTTATAGCAGTACCATCGCTTTGAAAGAGTACACTGGGATGGTACGGCAATCTGTAATACACAATATTTGACGTCATATTCCTGATTTGTTAGACGCGTTTACAAAATTGCGGAAAGCGATTGTTAGTTTCAACATTCTGCCTGTTGTTCCGTCTGTCTTTACGTCCACATATAACAAATAGGCTCCCACTGGACTAAGATTTATTGAATTTAATGTTTGAATATTTTTTGGATTCGTGTAGAGAAAATGTGGGTTTCGTTAAAATACGGCCAAAAAGGGGCACTTCACATGAAGACACATGTACAGTTATGGCAATATGTCACTGAATTCTTATTGGAATTAAAAATGTTTCAGACAGCCGCTGTAGGGGCAGTGAAACACTAATTTATTGTTAAAAAATTTTTTCTCGAAATTTTTGCCTTTTATAAGATAATGAGGAAAACATGGCAGCGCCAGAAAGGACACTGATAACAGGGTAATGCTGCAGAGAAAAGATGCGATTTGCTTGCCGAATAACTAAGACAAGAATACAGTCACACAATTGTAACAATTCGTACTTATTTCATCATAATTGTTGAATTCCGTCTGATCTCGTAAAATGTTTTACGGCAAAACGTTGAAAAGACGAGAAACTGCACAACGCCATATTTAATATCTGTTCAGCCAAACTGTACTGTAAAGAAAGCCACGAGCGAAAGAATATTGGTTGTTTCAATGCAGCATTTATGTGTAATGCGTGCAAAGAGTGCAAAGAGTGCAAAGTGTTTGGAATTAATTTCATTCAAAAAATTACACTTATAATTTGCATCGTTACCTGTGACATAAATTATCATAAAATCATTTCTGTCCAGTATTCAATATTTGTATATTTGACAATGACATGTAAATCAAGGACAACCTACACAGATAACACCGTTGTGTTGCCACTGCAAAATGGTTACTCGAACGCGCCATGCGGTACATTGCTGATGCTGCTAGAAACCAAGTTTATTTCTAGTGTAGAAATGAATGAACATTCATATGCATACCCACCATTGCCTTTATTTCTTATGTCACTTGAAATGTTGAAGAACTAAAAGTTTTATAAAAGTCTGAGTAACTTTTCTTGGCCAACGTCAAAGCACAAATGACCACAGTTTACATTAAATTTTGTGCTTACTTCTTGTTTTTAAAAAATCGGGCACAGAATGAACTTGATGCTAGCATTTAATATATACAATTTTTTTATAGATTAAATAAATAAATATATGTGAAGCTAAAGTTTGGTACTTTTGTGTTTTAATTCTACACTATACATTTCTGACGATGCCCTATAACACACAGACACAAACTCTTTCTCTCGGACTTTGTCCACTGTGTAACAGATATACCAACACTGAAACACTATGTTTCAGAAGCCGACTCTGCTTCTTTCTCCAGGTAAGAAACACCTAATCTGTCGGACCCCTCAGATCAAGCTATTCTGAGCCAATGGGTTCTGTTCTCGGGAGCGTAGCTACACTTTTGAGCGCTTCAGTGGTACCCATTAACTGAGAATCGTTTGATCTGAGGAGTCCAACAGACTAGTTGCTTTGCTTGAAGATAGAAGCAGAGCCGGCCTCCGAAACGTAGTGTTTTAATGTTTGTGTATCTGTTACACGATGGACAAAGACTGTGTCTTTCGTTTTCCTTCCCCATTCGCTAGACATTCTTACAGTTACTAGAAGCACGCAGTTCGGGGGGGCTGTCATGATGCGGCCCGCGCCGATCTTCACTGCAGCACCGATCGCTTCCGAAACAAGGAAATTGCTTCTAGCTACTAGCACTGCTTATTCCGAACAGATATATATGTAAACAACTTGGCGTGTGCATTTATTTAAATCGTATTATCAAATCTATAACCCAAAAATTTGGTGCATGCGATGTTTATCTGCAGAAAGTCACAGCTAGAGACGACAACCCAAATCTTTTTCTGTGGAAATTTTAGTGGGTTTTTACTGTTGTGTGCGTGCGTGCGTGCGTGAGTGGGTCTGCAGAGGAGACTTGTGATTGAATGTATTTTTGTCTTCTACTGTTCTCATGGCTTTTTCTTCCACTGGTAAAAATTATGTGCTGCCGTCTGCAAGATCAGGACGCAGCTTATTTAACTTTTTAAGAATGCTTAGATAAGTGTGAAGGTAATGGCGTGATGGGAAAAGGTTATGAAAAGGATTCCATTTTAATTTTTACGAGCATTTCCCATTAGCATGAATAAAATGAAAACAAGAAAGAGCAACGAGTCACGTTTTCTCATTGTTATGATTCCAACCCAATACGTACAGTATCTCGTTTTAATACGCTGGAAGTATGATGCGCATGGACTGAGTTCGACTCTCAGTGTAGGCTATTGTCTTTTGGTAGAAAATTATTTACGGGTACAGTGTTGATATTGTTGGGCGTGCTTGTGGTGTGGATTTTGTTCCCCCTGCAGTTACTTATTTTCCTGACGTCAACTCCTTTTCCATAACACTTTAATTTGAAATGCGCCCATGGAAATCTTTAAGTCCAAATTCTGTGTCACGCAGCATTTCTGTTTACCGCCACGTTAAATGCACCGCCACAAATTCTGATGGCACGATATCGGGGTTTGACCCCCTCTTCACCAACTAAGCACTCACATTTGTTTCCAGAAGAACTACTTCGCTAGAATTCGATAGGGTAAATTTGTGATCTAGTAAGTTGCGAGTAACAGCAGCATAGACAAGTTAATAAATAACGGGCCGGGGCGCAAGGTGCTGGAGCTCTCCACTGCGTGCCCGCCGACCGACTGCCTGTCTCAGCCATCAATCATACGAACCTCAGCACCCCACAGCCTGCGAGCTATTGTAGCGACCGCTATCCATCACTTCTGTAATCGCCCCACGTCATGCCACCGGATAAACCTCTTTATGGTCTACTTAACCGCCGTTTCTGGTCCAATTTTACAATTTCCGTTCTGCTGTTCGCAAGGCTGTGCCGATTTCTTTCAGGGTCTCCTTTAGGGACAGCAATTGTTACAACCGATATGATTTGTCTTCACTTATGTTGCTTGCTTATATATGTCCTTCGATTCAGTTGCATGTTGCTTATTGTGCGAAGTTGTATCAACTGTTGAACATATGCATCATCGAAAGAGACCTAACACCATGCAGTAAGGTCCCTCCCAGAAACTGATGGTTGTTGAACCACCCAAGAGAATTCACTTACCTTATGGGTCTCTAAATGCCAACACACGTGTGCAAGAAACTGCTGCTGGCTTAACGCAGCCTGCAAGATTATTTTTATATTTTCCTTCTATTTACAATTTTGTGTATCAAGTGGCCCATTTCCTCGAATTTCCCAAACCCAAACTTCTACTCATATCCCTTCTTCTGCAATTAGATTACAGTAGTTTTAATGACTGATTTGGTAACGAAATTTTCGGGATTTCCTGTCGCTTATTCTCCCAGTTTTCCAATTTCTTACTGAAGAGCACCAAATTTACATCCCAACAGTTCACTGCAATTTTCTTTGGAAGTATTCAAAGCACGAAGAATGTCTCCCATATTCAATAAAGTTCATGTACAGACCGGCTCAGGTATAGCGCCCCTGTACACCGCGCCACCCGTCCTTGGCGTTAATAAAATCGGTTAACAGAATTTCCCTATTATATAAACATTGTTGAACTATCAGTATACCGCCATCCTCGCTAGCCGCAATTCGACAAAGAATTTGATGATACAAACATGGCGCTAAGCATTAAATCTTTTTCGATATAGCGACAGGTTGTTGTACTTGTAATGTTTGCTTGTAACGTACGGTACAGGTAAAATGACTGAAAGAATTTTTATCACAATGCGAAAACATTGTATGAGTTTGTGAAAGTGGACCGTGAAAAGTCGGGCCTTATCCTATTTCTTGTCGTTCTTCCTTGTTAGAGAAAGGAAGGCCTCAACTTGTTTTCCGCAGAAGATGAACATTTTGAGCAACAGTCAAACTGAACGCAGTCTGCCATTATTATCAGCCTGCATTCTACAACACATCGATCAAAAATAACAAATGTGCATTTCCGCTACAGAACACATCAAATAAGGAACACTGTGCAATGTGTTAACAGCTACTGAACTGGTTTGTCCTTTAAGGAGGTCCAGTATTGAACAAAACTCGCCTGGCCCAAAGATTCGTCAGAAAGTGCAGCAACCGCTGGGCACATGATGGACTGTTGGCGGCGGCTGCATAACCGTGTGTAGGCGAAGAAGATTTGGCTCGAGATCTGCCAATCGCATTGTGCGTTCTTCCACCAACCACAACACTGGACACTTGGCTGCATAAGAACTTATGAAAATGTGTTAATAGTAACCAGCGTGTTCAGTAATGCCTGTGGATGGCGGTGCACGAAAAATACGTAATAATTTGAGTTTCGTCGAAGGTGATAGTAAAGTTGAGGGCTCCGAATTCTGCGAAACAGTTACTGCTAAAGAGGCACAGTTATTTGTGGGAAGGTCCTGCGGTATTTTGCACAACACAGTGACCACAAGAACATAGTGCAACACGGCGTAGCTCATGTCATTCCGTCTCTAAATTTGGTGAGAATAGAATTGAAAGATAACTATAAATGTTACACGCAAGTGGAAGTAAGCTGACACGCAGGTACTGAGCACACTCAATGACACGCTAACACACTCGGTAGGATTCCTCTGGACGAGGGATTGGCCCGTCGCAGAGACCTCTACCTGACGACACACGACACTCAAAAGAGACATTCATGTCCCTGCCGGGATTCGAACCCGCGATCCCAGCAATGGAGCGGCCGCAGACCTATGCCTCAGAAAGTGCAGGCAGCGGGATCGGCACATGCACTGTGTTATCACTAGTTGTCTGGTGTGTCTGCGCGAAGCGCGATTGACGTCTAAAGAATAGCACACAGTAACAGTGTGCATTCCATTCTGAACACTGCCTAATGCTCTAATATCGCCGTTAATTATGCGAAATGTATCAAACAGATTTCTGTTATTGTTGAGGTAGGTGGTACATATAGTAACCGTTGTGCTATGTGTGGTTAGAAATGAGGAAATATTAATTTAGTGACGATGAAAAATGTGCCTACCGCTTTGTGCTTCCTGTTTTTGTTGATAGCAGCGCTGTGTTCTTCGTACGTGTGACTCGGGAGCAACCATAATTAAGAAGTCTGTAGTTAGTTCCTCGGCTGTGAGAAGTTCCGGGATGGAAATTGTAAAACTTTGCTCTGCAAATTTTTCTAGACAAACCGACGTTCTGGAAAAATCAGGTAAAAATTGAAATCTGCCCGGGGGGGGGGGCCGTTAGACAGGGCTAATTCTCGTCTTCGGTATTACAAACCGACGCCATTCAACAGACCCAATAAGCAATGTGACGATGGAGAAAGTACGAGAGCTAAAACCAGAAAATTACAGCAGTCAGTGTCTGATGTGTTCCATATTGCAACGGACAGCCTTTAAAATCTAAGCACGTGTTTTTACCCTGCACTCGAGTATAATCAGGCAATATGCCCAACAGGGCCTCCATAGCTCAGACGGTATGGCGACTGGCTACGGGTTGGGCGGTCGGGGGATCGAATCCCGGTGAGGGAAAAATTATCCGCAGTTCAGACCAGCCCTCGGGCCCATCCAGCCTCCTGTACAATGTTATATTTCCCGGGGCAAAGCGGCCGAGACCTGGAGTTGACAAGCCAGCGCATCTAGTTTTGATGTTAATGAAAGAGTAAAGGTACAACTCTACTACGCCTGTGGGCTTTCGTGACCTGTTCTGGGGTGTTAATTACATTTTGTGCATTGCTATACACAACGCAATTCATTTCATAGAGACATACAAATGCTAAGTCTATTGTGCGACCACCGACTAATATTCAAGTTGAACAGAACGACGCGTCTTGCCGCGACCCACAGTGTGTCGACGCCACACTTTTATATAAACTTGTTGTTATTTTTGCACAGGCAGATATTTTCGCCTCGTTTGCTGTAAGGTCACCGGAGATAATCGGATTACTTTCGAAATTAATGCTACGAATTTCTGAAACCCAATTTTCCTTTGTTACAAGAAATCACATTTCATATTCTCAATGTAGACCCACCCAAACATCACAGTAAGCTCCAAGAACTGCTTTGTGTGCTAAATTCAACATCAGTTTACTAAATAGGGAGAATGTTTGGCCTTATATTCCTTAAATATTGTAAAATAAGCAGGTTTAGTAATCGCTGCAGCAGCGGGTGACAATACAAAGCGATATCGCTCAAGGCACTGCCCATATTTGTACACGAAGAGGCAAGCATAATGGGACCCACCATAACCTTCCGACACGTGTTTCTGTGTGTATAAGCAGCAGCATTTGTTTTTCATTTCAGTCGCTGCAATTGAGTGCCCCCATATTGAAGCTTATTGTCCGCCTCCCATTCCGCCCCCCCCCCCACTCCCCGCCCTTCAGTCCAGCTTATATTTTTGCTTTCCATTTGTGTGACCATAAAGAATTATGCAACGACCAAACCTGTACTGAAAAAAGATACAAAGTATTTCTGCGCTTCCCACACGCTTCATTTGTGGAAACGTCTCAAAACTGAACTGATACAGTGCAGATTATATTTATATATATGTGTGTGTGTGTGTGTGTGTGTGTGTATAAGTTGTGTCTGTATATTTCAATGATATGGATTTTGCCAATGAATCAAGTTCTACGAGAATATAAAATGAAAGTGGAACTGACAGGAAGAACTAGCTGACAGACCTAGTTCAAACTTAGGAGCAAAGTGACGTAACTGACAGCATTGTTGCAACATTCTTACACAACACTACAACCGTCTTGGAGCCCGGTAGCTCAGTCGGTATAATGGCTGACTACGGGCTGGACGGTCCGGGGTCGAATCCCGGTGGGGACGAGATTTTCCGCTCGTCCAGACCGCCCCTGGAGTTCACCCAGCCTCCTGTAAAATGGATATCGGGTCTTTCCCGGGGGTAAAGGGCGGCCGGGGCGTGCTGCTGACCACTCACCATCTTGTAGTGCCGCGGTCATGGAAGAGTAGAGCTATACTTCTACCCACCTCTGGGCCACACCGGGCCTGTAAAGGGATCACTTTACCTTTACTACAGCCATTTTATGCAATCGTTACTCAGTAGGTGCAGGTCAGTCAGAGCTCAAGAACACTCGCAGTTGCGTTGACACCAAAATGTGACTCACAGGAGGCCAAGTTAAAACGATTCAGATTGACGAGTTTAAAAGGTAAGTTGTCACGATGGTTTGTGACCCGCACAGACTGTAGCACACAGTACGTCGGACGAAAGGATCTGTGAATTATGGGTGTTTAAATGGTGCAGTATCCACTGTATGTTTTTGTGGGGCGGGCAAGCGGATGAGACGTGTTAGAAATGCTAACATGCTCGCAGAATTGACCAAAGAAGCCCTAAACTACGCCTTACGTTAATATGGTGAGATGTGTACCGTTGTTGGAGAGGGTGCCATACGTAGGCTTGTACGGTTTGTGATGCCACTAGGGTAGTTCCCCTGTACCAAGAAACACATTCCCTCACATGCACATCGATGGCAACAGAGCAATTGTAATTCCACTATATCAAGAAAAACATTCCCTCACATGCACATCAGAACAATAATCTCCTATGGTGAAAACCGACAGCATTTTTAATTTAAGTCATCAAGGCGACTGAATCCAATAAAGGATTCTCGGGCTACAAGTCTTCAGGTGGTTGAACGACGAGTAAACGGACACTTCGAGAACTATGTCTGTCACCTGACCGAGAGTGACTTTAAAAGAGTCAGAAGCTTCGTACTGAATCAGGCCTTGGTCGCCTGTAACAAGCATATTAATGGAAGCAAACAGGACCAAACAGAGCAGGTACGTGTCTCTGCTCTGCTCTTTGTCTCGCCACCAGCTATGGGCCAAGTGTTCGGGCAGGTGTACGTGTTACCGTGTTACCGTG
>Ga0131853_10024526_pt1 | contig 10882 bp, 4 predicted proteins | sample TergutLab28metaG_FD_92764 | JGI IMG/M metagenome (GOLD analysis project Ga0131853, IMG submission 92764) | Labiotermes labralis P1 segment gut microbial communities from Petit-Saut dam, French Guiana - Lab288 P1 (version 2) (version 2) | ecosystem: Host-associated > Arthropoda: Insects >... | reverse complement strand
CAGGATGGTGGTAAGGTTGTCAGCCTTACGCACCGGCCGCCTTTACCCCCAGGAAATTCTCCTGGTACTCATTTCTGTTATAGGCTGAGTCGACCCCAGGGCCATAGTGCGATCGGAAGGATTTTATGTCAATGACAAATTCCAATGACACTAGCTGGGATCGAGCCAGCGACTTTCCTATTTGTAGCACAGCACCTTAACCACTGTGCTACCGCGGTCCTCTCTTTTTTCCATATAGTGAAGTATAATTCTTAACTTGCTGCAGAATTGGTGGAGTTTAAGAAATACTCCACTACATGGGTTAATTACTTATTTAATTTTCTATTTAGCTACAAAACTAATTATAAATTTTAACTATAATGTCAACTGGCATAACAGTACATGTTCTGCGAACGAAATTTAAAGGAATACAGTGTCAAAGGTAGTTACCTCCCCCCACCCCACCCCTATGCCGCTACGACCCAACGCGGGCCATGGCCTCCTCATTCTTGCGGTTTCTAAATCACACACAACGACGCACCACAGTCGGTAGGACTCCTCTGGACGAGTGATCAGTGCGTCGCAGAGACCTCTACCTGACAACACACAACACTCACAACAGACAGACATCCATGCACCCGGTTGGATTCGAACCCACAATCTCAGCAGGCGAATGACTGTAGACCTACGCCTTAGACCGCGCGGCCACTGGGACCTTATTTATTCAGAAAATATAACATCTATTATTTATTCCACTGAAACATAATTACTTCTTAACAGTCTCCAAGTATATTGATGCATTTTCCAGACACAGAGGAGAGATGTAACATTCTGTTAAGCTGTTGCAATCAGTTCCTCACGGTCAATGTTGTGTATATTTCCGATGGAAAACCAAAGTGCAGGAGATAAACACGTCTGTTACCCACCATCATGTATTCTACTTGTGTTGTGTTTACAAACGTCCTTGATGTGCTGGGTCGACTGGTGTGATCATCATCACCATCATCGTGGATAACATTTCGTCCGTTTTCTAAATCTGTGCATTTTTTTTCTGACATCCTGCCCTCACATTACATCGTCACCAACAACATTGCAAATTGATAGTGATTTCCTTTGGAGGAAACGTGTTTAAAACATCAAAACCAAATCATCCGTTGAACATTTTCGTGTAGCTAATTATTGTTGTCATTTCATATCAACTTTTGCTCAAAATCTGACGGATTAAACTTTATATCTTTCATTCCATGATTTATCCATAAATAATTCACAACATTACAGCACCAAAAAGCACAAAATGCACAAAACTATTTCTTAGATACTTATGTTATAATATCACACTGAAAGTTCCTACATGTTTCGACTCTTAAGGTACCTTCCTCAGGAATTTAAGCAAAACAATATCACATTAAAAAATCAGCAAATTAAATACACGTTAACTAATGGACCCTTTTACACCACGTAAATTGTATACAAAAGTGGTTAATTTGGTTTGCTCCCCTGGTGATCGAATGATGTAGGAATAATCAGTGTAATGTTACAATTTAAATATCTAACTAAGAAGATTGAGTAGTGTTTTGGTGTAGTGTCGCGAACACGAATGACCTTTGTGCCAGCTGTTTATATGTTACCCCTACTAAAATGCTGTATCTCCCGCCGATAAACACGATAATTGATCAAGCGATATCTTATAGGCTATGGGAATTCACTGACTGAAAATTTCTCTACTTAGAGTGAAAATTCGTGACGTTATCAAGTCAAATTTGACGTCTGAAAAACGTTCTGGTTTCCGTAATGAAATCCCTCACAATATACTAAAATTCCAGTAAGTAGGCATTGTTGTCACTGCCTTTAATGCCATTATAGATGGACAAAATATTCAAAATCGGTAGCATTACGGGTATTCCAGACAAGTGAAATGTTTCACTGAATCAAACAAAACATTTAATAATAGACCCACGAAACAAGGAGTCATGACACCTGAGTGGAGGTATAAGGGGAATAACGTGTGAGGTCAATGAGCAGAGAGGTCGTCCAATAGCTGATATCTGAACCGACAGGTGACACGAGTTGTGTTTTTTATTGGTACTGAATGCAATCATTCGTTTGAATGAATCAGCTTGTGATCCCCATAGGCAGGTTAAAATTTGAATCCCTTTTACATTGAATTACTTGGTTCGGTTAGATTATTGTTGATTAGAACACATGAATCCAGATTTTATGACAAAAATCATTTTCATAATGCACACAATAAGACTCAGAGAACTTAAGTAAACGGCCGAAAATTATAAGCCCAAACTAACCTTGTGTTTTTTCTTAAGTTTTGCTGACCGTGCATCTCAGTATAATCTTAGTAATTAACCAACTTAATGCACAAAATCTTGTTTTATAATAAGTTTATTATATGTCTCTACATGTTTCGAGCACTACACGCTCATCATCAGGAGGTATAAACTCTATTATACAGCATCTGGTATCATCACACTCTGTAGGTGGCCGTCCGGTGCGCACCGTACGTCCACCTATAGGTGTGACGATACCAGATGCTGTATAATACAGTTTTCACCTCCTGATGATGAGCACATAGCGCTCGAAACATCTACAAGCATATAATAAACTTGTTATAAAACAAGATTTTGTTCATTAAGTTGGTTAATTACTAAGATTAACCTTGTGTATTTTCAACAAGTTAGTCTACCTACCTGAAATAACCGAATCATTTTCGAAGCCCTCCTTTTCTTACTAGTAAACAGAGCAAGCAAAGAGCGTTTGGCATAGCGTAATAATGTCCTACCTTTCGCACCTTCTGATTTAATTGTTATGAAATATTCCACTTATTTTTTTAAAAAAAATTCAATTAAGAAATGATTTTCCCTCAATTGCCCCTTTTGAATGTAAAATCCATTGGACACTGAAAATCGATCTACTGAACATTAATTACCAGTTCCTACTTTCGGGAGAAAGTAGTGCCTGTATTAGAAAGAAAAATTTATGAATTTTTTAATGTCGAAGATGGAAATAAGCAGACATAGGTGTACATATAGTAACCAGCAAACTTGAAACATGGGAGGAATTCTGCACCATGCTGGAAATAATTTTAAGCATAGTTTTATTTGCATGTTATGATTATTCGCCTAATTATCCCAGCTATTATCCAACAAAAAATTCTTAGGTCTTCGTTCTTATGGCACGTTACTCGGCGTCGATTGGCAGTTAGTACCGACGTTGCAGTACAGCCAATCTGTTCCAGCTTGTAGGGACAGACTGCTTGACCCTTAATATAGGGACGGATAGGCTGTCCTGTAGAGTCTGTATCTAACTGCCAATAGGCGCTGTGTAACATCCTAAGCGAGCGAAGACCTGATTTTCATAGCGGCAGGAGGTTAAAACCGCTCATATAAAGTGCCTTATTTTTTAAGTAATGCACATGTCACGTATGCTCAAAGAAAGTTTTTTGTAATCGGGTTTTCCATTTTAATTCAGTACACCTTCTTCATATTACAAAATTTTACAAAATTATCAGGATTATATTCATGACGCATTTGTGAAGAAAACTGTAGTTTCTCTACAAATAATAATGCAATTTTTTGGGTAAATTTTTCAATGTCATTTATTAAGGCCTGTTGTTTGAAAAAAGGGCGAACATAAAGCGCACTTCTATTTGTAATGTCATGACATGTGGTCTGATAGAAATTTTCCACCTGTTTGGAGGATTATGCTGCCTTAGTTTTTTTGATAAGAGGGTAAATATCCCCCAAAACAGATAGTTAATTTCTACGAGAAAGTAAGGCGTTACGTCCCCGAAAGCATTGTTCATTTTGTACATCGCTTATGCAAGTTAAGCTGATTAACATTTTAAAGCCTGGCGTTTAATTTATGTACCATCAGTTTTAACATTTAGACTTTCAAATTTCTTTCCAGACAGTGAATTTATGTGTTTTGTATGAATCTCGGAACATTATTTCCTCTAGGACTTTAACTGATCTTTTGCACTCGAGATTGGAAAGTGTTTACCACGCGGTACGAAGTGGTTCTTTAAAACAGATTAAGCCTTGTTCTTAAGATGTTAATATTGCCAGAAAACATCCTCGATTCGAATACTCTCAAAAATTACGTTTCACGTAAAAGAATTCGAAGACTGTTCGTATCGTATGGAGCGGAAGCATGGACGTTGACGAAGAAAGAAGAAAAAGCTCTGCTAATTTTTGAAAGGAAAATATTTAGAAGAATATATGGTGCTAAATATGAAGACGGGGAATGGAATAGTCGGACGAATCGAGAACTAGAAGAGATGAGAAAAGGAGAAAATATAGTAAAATGGATAAAGGGGCAAAGAATAAGCTGGTTAGGTCACCTAGAGAGAATGGAGGAGGATAGGATGCCCAAAAAGATCTTCAATCAAGAACTGGAAGGGACGAGAAGAAGGGGAAGACCCAGGAAAAGATGGAAAGGGGAAGTAGAAAGAGATCTTCAAGTGCTGGGAGTGAGAAATGGAGAGAGTTGGTCGCAGATAAGAAAAAATGGAAGGACATTGTTCGACAGGCCAAAATCCACAGTGGGCTGTAGTGCCAATGGAAGAAGAAGAAGAAGAGAAGAAGAAGAAGAAGAAGTAAAAGAATTCGACAAACAAATCTTACGAGTATATTTCAACATTATCAATCTCCACAGATAATAACTACGAATATTATAATTTTTTCGCTATGTTCCAATGGATCACTTTAATTTAAACAGAATACTTTGTATCCGTAAATTCACCCAATTTCCTTTCAGACAGCATCATACACAGTCAACACACACACACAGAAGCACATTCATATTTGATTCGCCCTCGGTGTTACTTTTTTTATTTCAAACAACAGGGTTTGCATTGTTTCTGCCATATCAAACATTTCATCACATGCCCCTTTGCGGCCAACACAGGATTCAGCAACTTTTTCTTTATGTAAGGACAAATGAAATATAAATTTTGTATTATGGTTGTTTTCACTGAAGCGCCAATTTACGTTCTCTGACACCACATTCTGAAACACGCACTATTCAGCTACTTTATTAAGAATTCATCAGTTTTTTTCTCTCGGTGTATTTAGCCGGTGCCACTGGCCGCGCGGTCTAAGGCGTCGGTCTGCGGTCACTCGCCTGCCGAGATTGCAGGTTCGAATCCCACCGGGGGCATGGATATTTGTCTGTTGTGGGTGTTGTGTGTTGTCAGGTAGAGGTCTCTGCGACGAGCTGATCACTCGTCCACAGGAGCCCTACTGACGGTGGTGTGTCGTTGTGTGTGATCTAGAGACCTCATGAATGAGGAGGCCAAAACTCGCATTGAGACGCAGCGCCACAGAAACAAAAACACAAGACAGGCAATGAGGTAGGTCCGTGCAGCCATTTTTGCACAACCTGTGTATATTTTTAGCCTTAGGTATCCAGCATGAAATGCGCATGCGCCATATTTTCATCTGATTCTTGCCCCGTTATAGAACATTTTTACACATTATCTCATAAGGGGCACTTTTTTAAAAAAAATTGAACAAAAATGTGTGTTTTGAATTTTTATACAATTTTGTCTAAAACATTTTCATTGTGAAAAGAAATGAGCGAGATATGATCGACAACGTATATTGGTCTTCACGTAAAGTACTCGTCATTCTTGTTAGATTTTAATTAAACTTTAATTTTCTCGAAAGATTCTCGAAAAATCTTCAAATATCATATTTCATGAAAATCCGTCCAGTGGGAGCCGAGTTGTTCCATACAGAAAGACGGACAGACGTACAGACATGACGAAGCTAATAGTAGGTTTTCGCTATTTTGCGAACGCACCTCAGAAAATGGATATTCGGTTCACAAAATTTATTTGTTAGTCGTTTTTCACACTTGTTTCTTCGTAGCAATTACATGTAACTACGCTTGTAAAAAATGCAATCAAACATCGTCGTCAACATCCCACTTCATATCAAAGAGGTCGCAGTTTAAAAATCTCTCACCGAGAACCGACTGTACTAGCTGATATTTTCCGTGGCCATTCTAAGCATTCCGGGTAACTGTGGAAGTTTCTTGAATTTATCCACAATTGCTCTGTTGTCACTGCCATTGCAAGTTTTATTACCTGGATCATTAATGGCGTCTTTAAATTCTCCATCAATTAATAGAATAAAGGTAATATCAGCCCCGTGCCATGTCACAAAGTAGTTCTGAGGACAATGAGGTAAAATTCCTTACATTCTAGGTTGATGGGAAATATCAGTGTGCGATGTGAGAAATTCAGGCTCTCTATTCTTAGCATTGGAGGCAGGCTTCAGAGCAGGAAAGAGAGTTCTGTAAAAGGTACAATTAACATTACTGCTAAATCAGCACACTTGGTTGTTTATTTTTTACCAATGCTTGTAATGTGCCTATCCTTTAGCTTTGGACAGAAATACAAAATTACATAAATGGAATTCGTCCGGAACTGTAAAATACGTCAAAACTTTAATCATGCTTCTCGAAACCATTGTTGCTGGGAATAAATTAAGCTGAGTTTTTTTGCTTAACTTGTATAAAACAAATATCACCTAAACGGTACTATGAAATGTGGCTCTTGTGTCCAAGAACACAACAACATAACCCTTACGAATTAAAATTTTGGGCAATTTTCAAGGATATATTTTCTCATTATGAGATCCAAATAAAACATACAAATAGATTGTGTGTGCAAAATGCCGATAGACAGCACTGTGATAAACTTAAAACTGTCAGATGCCTTGATGTTTATGTGACCGTGCATCATTGATATAATAATATAAACAGCCGACTAGTTGCAACAATGATAATTTTATTAACAATTTCAATCAGCTCCGACGGTGCTGCCTGCAGGCAGCATTGTCAGTGCTTTTTACCACAAGCTGTAAACACAGTCTAGTACTCCTTAGGATGGGCGAAATTATCGCCAGAAACATGTCGAACTGATTGAAATTGTTAATAAAATTATCATTGTTGCATCTAGTTGGCTATTTATATTACTATGTCAGAGGTTTGTTAATTTTCGAACAACAAATATAAAAGAAGTCATTTTAAAATCTGCGAAATGATTTGCATGGACGGACAACTAGAGCATTCCCTATTATGGGTTAATTGTTGCCTATTTTTGCTAAGAACGAAAAACACATCACTTCTACGTCAGAAGGTTTATTCAGTTTGAAATGAAGTTAAAGAAATTGCTACTTTACCGCATGCAGAAGATTTGTGTGACCAGTACGCATGTAGAAGAGACGAGATTTCCTTTCCCTTCTTTATACAGTGCATACTTAGGATACTTACTTTTTATTCAGATCATGTTCTAGTACGATATAGTATGACTAACAGCAGAAATACACACACGTCACGAACACGTCAAATGTTCACAATGCTACAAATCCTTGCAAATTTCCTTCCGTTTCTTGCGGTCATCGGAATGTGTTTAGTTTCTCATATTCGCAAAACCTGACTTGTGTATAAAAGCGGACAACTAAGGAACGTGTTTCTAAACTCGGATAATGTTAACAGGAATTTTCCTTCCAATAGTATAAAAATAGAAATAATTAGAACGTGCGTTAGAGAGTATTAAAGACTACGAAGTTATTTCAGAGATAGGAGACTGCAGTCAACAAACATTCTATCCCCACCTGTAATTACCCGAATGACAATTCAATTAATTATAATTTTAAATCAATAATTCAAAGAAATATAAATTTCAAAATATTTATTTTATAAACATTAAAAATCATTAATCGTTAATATTATAGGGACTACATAACTCTAACGAAGTGCAACTTTGAAACACCCTGATGATGATACAAATATATCGAAACATGTAGGAGTGATTATATAATAAGTATTGTTAAAATAAATAAATATGTATAACTCTCAACTCAACTCAACTCTCATCTCAACTCTCAACTCAACTCAACTCTCAAATTAACTCTCAACTCAACCCAACTCTGAACTCAACTCAACTCAACTCTGAACTCAACTCTCAACTCAACTCTCAATTCAACTCTCAACTCAACTCAACTCTCAACTCAACTTAACTCTACTCTCAACTCAACTCAACTCAACTCTCAACTCAACTCAAAACTCAACTCAAAACTCAACTCAAAACTCAACTCAACTCTCAACTCTCCACTCAACTCTCAACTCAAATCTCAACTCAACTCTCAACTCAACTCACAGCACAACACAGCACAGCACAGCTCAGCTCGGCTCAACTCGGCTCAGTTCGGCTCTCAGCTGAAATTTCAGCTCAACTCTCCGCTCGACTCTCGACTCGACTCTCGACTCAACTCTCATCTCGACTTTCGACTCAACTCCCAACTCTAGATTCTTAACTCATCTCGACTCGACTCTCGACTCTCTACCCGACTCTCGACCCGACTCTCGAATCGACTCTCGACTCTACTCTCGATTCGACTCTATTCTCGACTCGACTCTCGACTAAACTCTCGACTCGACTCTATACTCGACTCTCGACTGGACTCTCGACTAGACTCTCGACTCGACTCACGACTCGACTCGACTCGGCGTGGCTCAACTCAGCTCAACTCAACTCTCAACTCAACTCAACTCAACTCAACCTAACCTAACCTAACCTAACCTAACCTGCATCACCAATTAAAAATGCTCATCCCCTGTAGGAAAAAGTATACTTTTTTAATATTGAACATGGTCGCCCATAAAATAAAACTGCGTTTTAAAGCGTTAACATTTCACAGTGTTTGCATGACACGTAGCAACTGCATGAACTTCGTGCTGTACTTGTGTGCGATTCACATTGCATGTATAGCTGTTCCAGTAGGTTATCTGAGTTGTGCAGGTCGTATTTATAACTTCTGATATTTTCAGTTACTGACTGGCGACAGGTTACCATTTTGCTTGAGTCTAATCGTTCTGTTCCTCTTATCAAAATTGTTATGACACAAAACGTAACTCTACGAGTAAGTCTGACAATTTATGACGCTCCTGACTGGGTTCCTTAAGCAGGAATCATTAACTCATTTCATGCGGATATTTGAAGAAATAAATGACTTAGCGATTTAAACAATGGCAGCCATTAAATTAAGCACGTTCAGTTAAAATTTTCCCAGCCATTTAACATATTCTGCATAAATGCCTGCAAAATAAATCAAATTGCACTACCTATAAGGAAAGAAATATTCTAAACATTTAATATTTTTTTGCGTTTCAAATTTCTTGGATTTTTAATGTTACAACTCCGCGGAAAAATTTATCCTTTTTGAGAGGCTACCAGTGGTACAGACAGTCGAGAAATTTTCCACATTTAAATTGGTGCGAAATATATAGAATTATATTTGAAAGGTTCTTGGTTTGAAACTCGGTCAGGCTTCCTGTTATATTCAATAAAGTTTGTATGTTATTTATTGTCATCTGTAGGCCTGAGTTGGGCGAGTGTCGGGTAAAAGAAAGGCTTATCCTATCAAATACTTACAAATTTGTTCACCGTGAAAATTTTAACAAGTTATTTTATCTTTATTTCAGAGTGACTGTACTTATTATCAGCTGCACTTTTACTTGCATATCAGGTTGCATTAACACATTTCAGTATGTGACAGTACAGATTATCTGTCCAAATCAGATGGCTATTTTCTTCAGTTTGGTTCCAGGTTCATTACTGACAGATTCCATGTACACAAAGTATTCAGGAATTAGATCATTTTTTATCACCGCTGTGATTTTTAAACCTATTTTTTACTGTAGTTGAAATCAGAATATGAATCGTAATTCTGATTCAGTGAACACTTTTTTTTCTAAAGCGATATTTCCCTTGAACTCATTAACATACATGCATAAACATATCGTATGCTTCTCTCTACCCTTAGCATCAAATTCGTTCTAAACTGGATAGTTTCCATCCCGTTGTGTTTATATAAACAATGTATTAATAAAACCGTCTTTACACAACAATATAATAAGAGTTGCAGATTATTGTTACAACTATTTAGCTAAGCAATATGTTTCGACCTTACTCGGCCATCATCAGGCTTACAAAACAGTTATGTTAGTCAAGGTACATTCAGTGGTTATTACCTATGGGATCCCATGCTTTACGTTATTACTAACAACCTTTCTCGAATTGCAAGTACTGTTTAAAAACATTATAATACAAAAAAATCTGGTACTAAAATGATGTGTTTACTTTAAGAGTGGGTGTTAGTGCGTGCTATACTGTGAGTACATCGGTAATCTATTTGTAGGGGTGTACACGGGATTGTATTTTCCGCAGGCCTGCTTGACCAACACCACTGTTTTGTAAGCCTGATGATGACAGAGTTAGGTCGAAACATGTTGCTTAGCTAAATAGTTGTAACAATAATCTGCAACTGTTATTATATTGTTGTGTAAAGACGGTTTTATTAATACATTATCAAATTCGGTGTTTTTTCATATTAATTTTAGTAAAATGTTTGACCAGTCTGATACTTTCAGTCGTACTTATCTCCTCCCATTTCTGGACGATATACCGCCACCATATTCTATTTCCTTGATTTAAATTTATTATACCGACGAATCGTGTTTTGCACTGTCCTTAGTTCTTACACATATGAAATGCCAGGGTTTTCATAACAATCTTCCATAATAATTTAATGTCCTTTAACCTTTCCTAAAAATTTTTATGCATTCAGTACAGTTACTAGTCTAGGGGATAAACAAAAAAAATTGTTCTGAATGAAGACATTACGATGTGCTTGAAAATCAATTAGTATTACACAAACGTACGTTAGCACAATCTATTTATTTTAGAACAAGGTTACACGTTTCGACTAGATGCTAATCATCTTCAGGCCCCTACAATTTCGTTACCAGATGCTTTGTCCACTTTGGGATCCCATAGTGTTTACATGTGGATTACTTATTAGCTAAAGCTTTCTAGAAAAGT
>Ga0131853_10024525_pt1 | contig 10882 bp, 9 predicted proteins | sample TergutLab28metaG_FD_92764 | JGI IMG/M metagenome (GOLD analysis project Ga0131853, IMG submission 92764) | Labiotermes labralis P1 segment gut microbial communities from Petit-Saut dam, French Guiana - Lab288 P1 (version 2) (version 2) | ecosystem: Host-associated > Arthropoda: Insects >... | reverse complement strand
GCGGACAGACAGGCTTCGTCGTAAGGGTCCACCGGCGCGAAGGGCGCGTCCGTCTCGAATATCCGCGGCATACCGCCGTTTTCCGCGCAATCAAGTAACGCGGGAAAGGCGCGTTCGCCCTCCCCGCGTACTACATAGTCCGCGCCGTTGTCCAGCCAGTATTCTGCGTTGTGGGAAGCCTCGGGGCCGCCCAGCACCACCACCGCACCCGGCAGTGCGCCGCGCAGCGCTTCCAGAAGCCCCGCCAGCTTGCCGGCGTTCCAGATATACACGGACACCGCCACAACATCAGGCGCGTGATCCGCCACACGCCTTACGATGTCCGCGTCGGCCTGATTGACGGTACATTCCTCGACGTGTACGTCGTAGCTTCGGGCGGCGTGGAGCCTTACGCTTCGCGCCAGCACCCATGCCGACAGCGACGAGTGAACATACTTCGCGTTAACCGCGAGAATTACTACAGTGTTATACAATGAAGGAGACAAGGAGCAACGCGCCGAGAGCGGCCAGGATCGGCAGCCGCTGGAACTTGTTCGCCGTCTTGAGGTCCGAACCGGGTATAACGGGGATTACCGTGGCAAGAGCCGCGATAGGGCCGCCCGTGAGGTAGTACTGCATTATCGCGGGGCCGCCCGCGGCGACTACGGCGGCGGCAAAGGGATCCGCCCCGAAGTAGTTAATGGCCGGGTACAGCACTGCCAGCACTATGGGGATGGACGCCGAGTTGGACTGAGTGATGAAGCCGGCCAGCGCGCCCACAAGCAGGATCGTCTGGATAGGCGCGACGCTTAGCGCGGGGCCAAGAACGTCGGAGATAAGGGTCGTCAGACCAACCTGGACGATAACCGCACCCATGAACAGGAAGCCGACAGTGGCCAGCAAGGGCGTTGTGATGCGCACAAGGCCGTCCCTCATGGCGTTTTCGCCTTCCGCAATATTAATGCCCGAAAGTGCGATAGCCACTATCGCGGAGATGATACCCACAACGATGATGGGGTAGCCCGTAACAAAACCTACGATAAGCACGATAAACGGCGCAATCGCCTTAAAAGCTTGGTTGCTGGACACTTCCTTGATACCAAGCTGTACGTCCGCGCCGGAAACTTCAGCCGCGGCACCGGAAGCCTTGACCTCGCGCGAGATCAGGATAAACGCAACGACGATAGTCACCATGGCCACCGACGCGCCGATAACGTTTATCATGCCGAAGGTTATGCCCGTTGTGGCCACAACCGCAATCATCGTGGGGTGGGTGAATCCGCCGTAGTTGCCGAGTATGCCGGCAAGGCCGGACATGCCGGCGGCCTTGTGTTTGTCAACACCCAGCTTGATAGCCGCGGGGCCTGTGATAACCGCTGTTATGGCCGGCTGGGTGAAGCCCGTCAGCCCGCCGATTACGCCGGCCGAAACCGCGCCGGCTCCGGCGATGCCCGCTCCGCCGCCGAGAAGCTTGCCGATGCTCATGATCTTGTTAACGATGATCTCAAGATAGCCGACCTTCTCCATGATGCCGATAAAGAGCAGTACGCCAAGCATGTCTACCAACACGGGGTGCAGGCCAGCGTTAAACATTGCGCGGACACTGGTCCCCACAACGCCGTCAACCGCGGCGGGCGGGTTAAAGGGTATCCCCGCCGCTATCGCCGCAGTAACCGAGCCAATTATTGCCGTGAGATACAGCGGCGTTTTTCCGCTGACCATCAGCACCAACGTAAGCACCATGATCACTTGGCCGATAATTTGAGTTTCCATGACAATCCACCTCTCGATATGTAGTATATAGCTGTTCCGGTTGAAAACCGTTCCGTCAGGCGCAGGATTTTTCGCGTAGGGCTAGGGCGTGTTTGAAAACCCGCCCTAGGAAACGACAACGACGCGTGCCCATTAGGCACGCTGGGATGCTGTGTGCCGGTGGCACACGTTCAGCATCCGGAGCGTCAGCGCAGGAAAAGTTGACGATGCCATACGCGAAAAAGACAAGCCTGATGGGATGGTTTTCAACCGGAACAGCTATTATGTAGATTGCATTATACTATAGCATTGCAACGGGCTGATTTCAAGCGGCAAATTCGGAGGTGGCAATGTTAACTTGTTGACATTCTAGGTCAAAAATGATATAATACAACGGTGATATCCTTGCGTTTTTGTAAGATTTTATTGCGTAATCTTGGTTGGAGGGGGTCATGGTGGTATATACATATTATCCCGGCTGCACGCTCAAGACACAGGCGGCGCGGCTGGACAGCTATGCGCGGGTTTCCGCACGGGCACTCGGCTTCGAGCTGGAAGAGATAGATCAGTGGCAGTGCTGCGGCGCGGTATACCCGCTGGGGACGGACGAGGTTGCGGCGAAACTGGCCTGTGTACGCGCCTTGATGGCGGCTCGTGACAGTGGCCGGCCTCTGGTTACCTTATGCTCGGCGTGCCATCACGTTATGAAGCGCGTGAACCACGACATGCGCATGGACAAGGACATGCGGGCGAAGGTGAATAACTATCTGGAGGACGAAGGCCCCTACGGCGGCGAAACCGAAGTCCTGCACTATTTGGAAGTTTTGCACAAACATTTAGGCTTCGCCAAGCTGAAGGAAATGGTCGTGAATCCGCTTAGCGGCAGGAAGATCGGCGCGTACTACGGCTGTATGCTCCTGCGCCCGTCCGCCGTGATGGAGTTTGACGATCCGGAGAACCCTACATTGTTCGAGAACTTCCTCAAGGCCTTGGGCGCGGAGCAGGTAGTGTTTCCACAGCGCAACGAGTGCTGCGGAGGTTACATATCCCTGCGGGAGCGGGAACGTTCCGCCGAAATGGCGGCAAAGGTGGCGGACAGCGCGGCGCGGCACGGCGCGGAAGAGCTGATCACGGCCTGCCCGTTGTGCCTGTACAATGTCAACAAAACAAGCGGCGGCAAGCTGCCGGTGGTGTATTTTACGGAACTGCTGGCGCAGGCCCTTGGCGTAGAGGCGGAAGAGGAGGAGGCGGCACATGTTGGGTAGAACAGACCTTCCGAACCGGCTGCGCGTCATAAGCGGCGCGAAGGACAAGGACTGCATGAAGTGCGGAAAATGCTCCGCGTCCTGCCCTTCTTACGAAAAGATGGACATTCGCCCGCACCAGTTTGTATCCTATCTGCAGCGCGGAGACGTGGACGCGATGATGAATTCCACCACGGTGTGGGCGTGCCTGTGCTGTTACGCCTGCATAGAACGCTGCCCGCGGGACGTAAAGCCCGCGCAGATTATCGAGGCGGCGCGGCTGATGCTCATACGCCGCCAGGGCGACACGCCCTATGTATCCGCGGACGACATACCGGAGCTGTTGGACCCCGACACGCCCCAGCAGCTGCTGGTGAGTGCGCTCCGCAAGTATACAAAGTAGACCTCTGAGAGGTCTACCAGCCGGGAGGTGGCAGAGTGAAGAGAGTAGGCGTGTTTGTGTGCCATTGCGGAACCAACATTGCCGCCGCCGTAGACGTGGGCGAGGTTGTGGATAAGGCGCGGCTGGAGCGGGGCGTGGTGTTCTCCGCCGAATATCCGTACATGTGTTCCGAGGCCGGCCAGACCATGATCGCAAACGCCGTGAAGGAACACAACCTTACGGGCGTGGTGGTGAGCGCGTGTTCGCCGCGTATGCATGAGGTTACGTTTCGCAAGGCCGCGGCAAAGATAGGGCTGAACCCGTACATGCTCGAGATGGCCAACATCCGCGAGCAGTGTTCGTGGATACACAAGGACAAGGACGACGCGACGAAGAAGGCCGTATCCCTCACATCAGCCGCCGTCGCCAAGGTGCATCTTAATACCCCGCTGTTCGCCGGCGAAAGCCCGGTTACGAAGCGCGCCCTTGTTATCGGCGGCGGAATCGCCGGGATCTCCGTCGCGCTGGATGTGGCCGACGCGGGTTACGATGTGGACATAGTGGAAAGCACGCCGGGCATAGGCGGCAGGATGGCACAGCTGGACAAAACCTTCCCCACGCTGGACTGCTCTGCGTGTATACTCACGCCAAAGATGGTTGACGCGGCCACCCACGACAACATAACCCTGCACACCTACAGCGAGGTGGAGAGCGTGGAAGGTTTCGTCGGCGACTTCACCGTGACCATACGCAAGAAGGCGCGTAGTGTAGACATGAAGAAGTGTACCGGCTGCGGCGCGTGTTACGACAAATGCCCCGCGAAGAAGGCACCCAGCGAGTTCGAGGAAGGCCTGAGCAACCGCAAGGCCATCTACATTCCCTTCGCGCAGGCCGTGCCGAACGTGCCGGTTATCGACCGCGAGCAGTGCATCAAGTTTAAGACGGGCAAGTGCGGCCTGTGCGAAACGGTGTGCGCCCCGGGCGCGATAGACTTCGAACAGCAGGACGAGCTTGTGACGCAGAAGTACGGCGCGGTTATCGTGGCCACGGGCTTTCGGCCGATAGAGCTTGGCAAGTTCGGCGAATATGCGCCGGAGAGCAAGGACGTGCTGACATCACTGGAGTTTGAGCGCATTACAAACGCCGCCGGCCCCACAAAGGGCGCGCTGGTGCGCCTTTCCGACGGACGCAAGCCCAAGAGCATCACCTTCATCCAGTGCGTAGGCTCCAGAGACACCACGCCGCGCGGCAAGGCCTATTGCTCCAAGATATGCTGCATGTACACGGCAAAGCACGCGATGCTGGTCAAGGACAAGTACCCCGACATCGACGTGAACGTATACTACATAGACGTGCGCTCGCCCGGCAAGAACTTCGACGAATTCTACCGCCGCGCGGCGGAGGAATACGGCGTGAACTATATCAAGGGGCAGGTGGGCAAGGTTGTGGACATGGGCGACCATCTTGTGCTGCAAGCCGCCGACATGCTGGACAACCGGCAGATCACCGCAAGGACGGACATGATAGTGCTGGCCACAGCCATAGAGCCGCTGAAATCCACGAAGCCGATAGCCTCCATGCTTACGGCAAGCATCGACACCAACGGATTCATGACGGAAGCGCACCCCAAGCTGAAGCCCGTGGAAAGCCCTACGGCCGGCGTATTCCTTGCGGGCGCGTGCCACGGGCCGAAGGACATCCCGGAGACCGTGGCACAGGCGGGAGCCGCCGCCGCAAAGGTGCTGGGTCTGCTTTCAAAGAGCAAGCTCACCACCAACCCATGCGTAGCCGCCGCCGACGAGCTGGCGTGCAACGGATGCTCGGCCTGCGAGAGCGTATGCCCCTACGGCGCAATAGGCTACGAGGACAGGCAGATCAACGACCACGGCGTGCGCGGCAATCAGCGTTTGGCGGCGGTGAACACCGCGCTCTGCCAAGGCTGCGGCGCGTGTGCGGTGACATGCCCTTCGGGCGCGATGGATCTGCTGGGCTTCTCGAACAGGCAGATATTAGCGGAGGTGGACGCCCTATGCAGATAACCGGAGAACAGACTTTCACGCCGCTGATTACGGCGTTCTGCTGCAACTGGTGCTCCTATGCCGGCGCGGATCTTGCCGGCACAAGCCGCCTGGCCTATCCGGCGGAGGTGCGCATCATCAAGGTTCCGTGTTCCTGCCGCATAAACCCGCTGTTCGTCCTGCGCGCGTTCCAGAAAGGCGCGGACGGCGTGATCATCTGCGGGTGCCACCCCGGTGACTGCCACTACATCATGGGCAACTACTATGCAAGGCGGCGAATGACCCTGCTGTTCTCACTGCTGGACTTCATGGGCATTGAGCGCGGGCGCACGCATCTGGAGTGGGTGTCCGCCGCCGAAGGCGCAAAGTTTGCCGCGACAATGAGCGGCTTCGCCGAGAACATACACAAGCTGGGTAAGAACAGGCGACTGGAGGATCTGCGATGCAAGAGCAGTTAAGAATCTTGGCGGGCAAGATGCTTGCAGACGGAAGAGCGGCCCGCGTGCTGGGCTGGAAGCGCACAGATTTTGAGACCGCGCCGGAGCCGTCGTTCTTCACAGCGCAGGACGATTTGTCCGAATTGGTGTACAACAAGTACTGCGCGGCGAACCTGAGCGGATTCATGATAGGCGCGGGCAAGCGGGACGGCGTGACAGTGGTCTTTCTCAAGCCGTGCGACACCTACAGCTTTAACCAGCTGGTGAAGGAGCATCAGATCGACAGAGCCAAGGCATATGTCGTCGGCGTAAGCTGCGGCGGCAACGCCAAGGTGGAGGAAATGGAGGACGTGGGCTGGCTCGAACGCTGCCTCGTATGCACTAAGCACGACCACGTGGTGTACGACGAACTTGTGCTTGACGAAAGCCTTTCGCGGCCGGAGGCGCAGGACAGATTTGGCGGCGTGACGCGGCTGGAGGGCTTGCAGTCCCTTGAGCGCTACGAGTTCTGGCAGGGCGAACTCTCGACGTGTATACGCTGCAACGCCTGCCGCAATGTCTGCCCCGCGTGCAACTGCAAGAAGTGCGTGTTCGACAGCGCGAAGTATGACACGGCGGCAAAGGCCAATGTCACAACATTCGAGGAACAGCTCTTCCACATCATCCGCGCCTATCACGTGGCGGGCAGATGCACCGACTGCGGCGAATGCGCCCGCGTATGCCCGCAGGACATCAAGCTCCAGCTTCTCAACCGCAAGATCATAAAGGACATCAACGAGCTGTACGGCGAGTTCCAAGCGGGGCAGGATACGGAGACTCTCGGCCCGCTGACGGCCTTTAACGCAGACACCGACGCGGAACCGAGCATCGTCCACACAAGGGGGTAGGGAAGTGTACAAGGTTTCGGCAACACAGCTGACGGATGTGCTTAACACGCTGGCGGGAACAATGGATGTTTTCCTGCCCATCCGCAAGGACGGACAGACCAACTTCGGGCTGTACGCCGAGGGCGTGCAGGCGGATTTCGACACGCTAAAGACCGTGAAGCCGCCCAAGGAGTTCTTCCTTCCGCAATCGGAGAGCCTCTACAAGGGTGTGGTGGACGGCAAGGACATACACATAGAGCCGGCGGCCTTCGCGGACAGACCCTTCGTGGTGTTCGGGATGCGCGGCTGTGACGTGCTGGGCATGGAGATTCTGGACAAGGTGTACCTTGGCGAACCTGTGGACAGATTCTATGAAGCGCGGCGGGGGCACGGCTGTGTTGTGGCTCTGGCCTGCGGCCGCCCCGCAAGCACGTGCTTCTGCAAGCCCTTCGGCGTGGATGCGTCCGACCCGCAGGCCGATGTGACGGCGTGGCTCTGCGGGCAGTATCTGTATCTCGAGCCGGTGACGGAGCGCGGGAGGCAGCTGACGCACAAGCTCGAGCCGTTCCTGCAAGACGCTGACGCGGAAGATGTGGCGGAGTACCGACAGGAGATCCGCGAAAGGCTGGAGGCTCTGCCCTACAACAACCTTTCGCTGGACGCGCTGAAGGACGCAGACATGCTGGAAGTCTTTAACTCGCCTGTTTGGGACAGCGTGTGTGACGCGTGTATCGCCTGCGGCACGTGCAGCTATGTCTGCCCCACGTGCCAGTGCTATGACATAAAGGACTATAACACCGGCGACGGCGCGATACGCTACCGCACCTGGGATTCGTGCATGTACTCCGACTTTACTCTGATGGCGCACGGAAATCCGCGCAAGACGCAGAAGGAACGCTTCCGCCAACGCTTCATGCACAAGCTGGTCTACCACCCAAGCACCGCCGGCGGCCAACTGTCCTGCGTGGGATGCGGAAGGTGTGTCAACAAGTGTCCGTCGTCGCTGAACATCGTCAAGATCATGAAGAGCCTGGGGGTGAGCTAGTGCTTCGCCAATGCTAAATTTGATGTGCATTCGCGAGGATTTTTGTCGAAAGACAAGGAAGTGACGACGCCGCGAACCTGGGTGCATGGGCGAGCAGTTCGGCGTTAGCCGAACGACCAGCCCGAAGTGGTTCGCAAGGAGGAGCTGACGCGGGATTTCGGCAAAAAGACCGCGAAGGCGCATTAAATTTAGTATTGGAGGAGCACTAGATGTGTATGCCCGACACGCTGATCCCCGAGGTCGGCGTTATCACAAGCATCCGGGACGAAACGCCTGATGTTAAGACATTCTGCGTAACATCCGCAACAGGCGGCAAGCCCTTCGGCCACAAACCCGGGCAGTGCGCGATGCTCTCCGTGCCCGGGGTGGGCGAGGCCATGTTCTCCATAACATCTTCGCCGACAAACACGCTGTACATGGAGTTCAGCGTCAAACGCTGCGGCACCCTCACAGACTACATGCACACCATGCAGGAGGGCGACGGCATCACCATACGCGGGCCGTACGGCAAGCCCTTCCCGGTGGATGACGTTCTGCGCGGGCAGGATCTGCTGTTTATCGCCGGCGGAATCGGCCTCGCGCCGGTGAGGTCGGTGATCAACTATGTTTTCGACAAGCGGGAGGACTACGGCAGTGTGGACATCGTGTACGGTTCGCGCTCCGCCGGCGATCTTGTGTTCCGCCCGGAAATCGAGGACACGTGGCGCAGCCGGCCGCGCACAAATGTGTATCTCACGATCGACAGGCCGGAGGAAGGCTGGAGCGGCAATGTCGGTTTTGTGCCGGCATACCTGGGCAGCCTTGGCCTTGGCTGCGACAAAACCGTGATCGTATGCGGCCCGCCCGTAATGATCAAGTTTGTGCTGGAAGAGCTTGTGAAGCTGGGTTTTAAGAAGCAGCAGATCTACACAACTCTGGAACTGCGCATGAAGTGCGGCATTGGCAAGTGCGGCCGCTGTAACATAGGCTCCAAGCTGGTGTGCAAGGACGGCCCGGTGTTCCGCTGCGACGAAGTGGACGAACTGCCGGACGAATACTGAGAACCTGTACGTCTACAGGTTCTGAGACGGAAGGTGTGAGACGATGCACGAGATGGCAAATGTATATTTTTACGGCAAGCACTATTCTGTCCCGGCGGAGCTTACGATTATGACCGCCATGGAGTATGCCGGTTATGAGCTTGTGCGCGGGTGCGGGTGCCGCCACGGCTTCTGCGGCGCGTGCGCCACGGTGTATAGGGTCGCCGGAAAAACAAAGCTGCACGCCTGCCTGGCGTGCCAAACACAGGTGGAGGACGGCATGTATGTGGCCACGCTGCCGTTCTTCCCCACCAACAAACGCGCCTACGAGCTGGACAACATACGCCCGACAAAGCAGATCATGATGCAGCTGTACCCCGAGATCTACGCATGTATCGGCTGTAACGCGTGTACGAAGTCCTGCGCGCGCGAGCTTAACGTGATGCAGTACATAGCATACGCCCAGCGCGACGAATTGGAGAAGTGCGCACACGAATCCTTCGACTGCGTAAGCTGCGGCATATGCGTTTCGCGCTGCCCCGCGGGCATATCCCACCCGCTGGTGGGGCTGCTGGCCAGGCGGCTTACGGGCAAGTACCTCCAGCCGGAGACGGAACACAACATACGCCGCGCATTGTCCATCGGCAACGGCGAGTTCGACGAGCTTGTGGAGGCCATGATGGCCACGCCGCCGGAAGAGATGAAGGAGCTGTACAATACGCGGGAGATAGAGGAATAGGAGGGGCGGCATGATACCGGAACAGATGACGGCATCTATCAAGAATGTGGAGGCTACGCGGCAGCACAGGCTGGGTCTTACGCCGGCCAGAATGACGGCGGACGAGAAGGAACACCTCCTGCGGGAGTTCCACCCCGACTATAGAGAGGCCGGTTTTGACATAATAAAGGTGGGGCCGAACAAGGGCGAGAAGGCACCCGGCGAGCTGACAGAGCTTTTGCACTCGAACAGCAGGATCATGGACGTGAACATAGACCTTGACAACGCGGCCTATGACGTGGACGTATTGGTGATCGGCGGAGGCGGCGCGGGCGCGGCGGCGGCTATCGAAGCGCGTGAAGCCGGCGCGGACGTGATGATCGTGACGAAGCTGCGAATGGGCGATGCAAACAGCATGATGGCCGAAGGCGGCATCCAGGCGGCGGACAAGGACAACGACTCCCCCCAGCAGCACTATCTGGACGCATACGGCGGAGGGCACTACAAGGCCAAGCCGGAGCTGTTAAAGCGTCTGGTGATGGACGGCCCGGAGGCGGTGCGCTGGCTGAACGGCCTTGGCGTAATGTTCGACAAACAGCCGGACGGCACCATGATCACCACCCACGGCGGCGGAACATCCCGCAAGCGTATGCACGCCTGTGCGGACTATACCGGGGCGGAGATAATGCGCGTCCTGCGCGACGAAGTTGTGAACCGCGGCATAAACGTTGTGGAGTTTACGGCCGCGCTGGAGCTTGTTCTGGACGAAGAGGGCAACGCGGCGGGCGCGGTTCTCCAGAACATGGAGACCGGGCAGTACATGGTGGCCAGAGCAAGAACCGTGATAATGGCCACGGGCGGCGCGGGCCGTCTGCACTACCAAGACTTCCCAACGTCCAACCACTACGGCGCGACGGCCGACGGGCTGATCATGGCCTACCGCGCCGGTGCGAACCTGCTGTACCAAGACACAATCCAGTACCACCCCACGGGCGTGGCCTATCCCGCACAGCTCTTCGGCGCGTTGGTGACGGAGAAGGTGAGGTCTATCGGCGCGATGCTCGTAAACGCGGACGGCGAGGCCTTCGTGCATCCTCTGGAGACCCGCGACGTAGCCTGCGCCGCAGTGATACGCGAGTGTACGGCCAGGGGCAAGGGCGTTGCCACGCCGTCAGGTTTGGGCGTATGGCTCGACACCCCGATGATCGAGATCAAGCACGGCGCGGGGAAAATCGAGAAGAGCGTACCCGGTATGCTGCGCATGTACCTGAACTACGACATCGACATGCGCAAGGAGCCGATACTGATATATCCCACGTTCCACTATCAGAACGGCGGCATCGAGATAGACGCCGGCGGCTCTACGTCCAAGATACACAACCTGTTTGTGGCGGGCGAGGCGGTTGGCGGCATACACGGGCG
>Ga0131853_10024520_pt1 | contig 10883 bp, 7 predicted proteins | sample TergutLab28metaG_FD_92764 | JGI IMG/M metagenome (GOLD analysis project Ga0131853, IMG submission 92764) | Labiotermes labralis P1 segment gut microbial communities from Petit-Saut dam, French Guiana - Lab288 P1 (version 2) (version 2) | ecosystem: Host-associated > Arthropoda: Insects >... | reverse complement strand
TTTTTCCCCGGGGTGGTTTTTTTTTATAATTTTTTCCCTTTTGCGCACTTAAAGGTTTAAAAGGCGTCCCTTTTTCCCCCGCCCCCCCCCCCCCCCCCCCCCCCCCCAGGAAATATTCCTGGTACTCATTTCTGTTAGAGGCGGAGTTTACTCCCAGGCCATAGTACGGTCGGAAGGATTATGTCAATGACAAATCCTAATGACATTTTTGAGAATCGAACCAGAGACTACAATGTGGTAATTTGTTGTATTCTTTGAGTGATTACGTTGTTTCGATGTGTTTAGTGACTGTCTGTACCTGAGACTGTATAACGCTGAAGAATCTTCATCAAAAAGAGAAGTCACAGAAATGTCAGAAATTTGAGATATTGTTCTGGAGTTTATGCGGACAGAGAGAAAAGTGGTGGAAAATCTTTAAAAAAGTAGCCTAGCCCTTTCTGTGTCAACTGTCATGTTTTAAAGTTTTCAATACAAAATGTAACGGTAAATTTTACCCCAAAATTTGCAATGAAGGCACGGGGAGGTGTAAAATTATGGCTTTACTCTTTCATTATTGGGCCCGGTAGCTCAGTCGGTATAGCGACTGAGCTACGGGCTGGACTGTCCGGGATCGAATCCCGGTGGGGACGAAATTTTCCGCCCGTCCACACCGGTCCTGGGGCCCACCCAGCCTCCTGTAAGATGGGTACCGGGTCTTTCCCGCGGGTAAAGTGCGGCCGGGGCGTGCTGCTGACCACTCACTCCCTTCTAGTGCCGCGGTCATGGAAGAGTACAGCTATACCTGTACCCACCCTCTGGGCCACACCGGGCCTGCAACGGGATCACTTTACCATTTAACTCTTTCATTAACCTCAGCGCTAGATGTTGTGAATGGTTGACGCCATGCCCCGGCCGCTTTACCCCCACTAATTACCCGGTAACCATTGTATGGGAGGATGGGCGGTCCCCAAGACCGGTCAGGGCTGGTGCGAAAAAATTTGCCCCTACCGGAATTCGATGCCCTGACCTTCCACCCAATAGCCAATTCCTATACCTACTAAACCATCCGGTTGCACACATTTGAAGACAATGTAGGATTAATACCCACTGGCCGGTTACGTTCGTTACTGTAGCTGTCTTGTGGGATGAATTCTGATAGAAAACAACTGCTTTTCTTTTCGCGACTGTGTCCAAACAAATTGTGGATATTGATTTACTCTTCAGGGCACATTTTATTACCGCAAGGTAGTAATCTAGCACGCTATTAATTTATCTCCATTTCTGTCTACTTTTATGTCCTTACTTATTTAGCGAACCTGTCAACCTGTCAACCTGTCAAGCAATACAGCCTAGATTGCTGAGATGACAATGAACAAGCACACTTAAATGATACAGAAGGAAGCCGTTGTCACAATTTCGGCTATTTAAGTACAAACAGCCACCTTTGTTATGAGGATTGGGAATAGCAATTTAAGTTTTACCCTCGAATAACTTGTGTGAAGACCAGAATTTGAATCCAAAAGCGCTGGATATCATAGAGGATTGTTACTCAAAAGCGACATTGAGAGCTGCAGTAATTCAACATGGTCCACTCGCATATATAGCCTACACATGAACATTAATTCCCTTGTTCACTTTGCCACAGGGAGACAATATATACGGCGAACTTTTCATACAGTACCGACATATCTGATAACAACCCAGTTCAAAAAAATTCCTCCCATCCCAGTCTCCAAATTTCAAACACAACAATGAATGTCATGAATTTTCAACTCTTTTCCTTTACACTCTGTTAAGGCGCATAGAGTCTTCTCTGTTACAAAATTCGCAGGATCTTGTATGTTCTTTAAGCACTACAATCATGTAAATGAAAGACAACCATTCCTAAGGTTGATATTTGCATGTAGAACGCAACATCAAGACATGTCGATGTTCCATTTCCAGAATTATCGAGTGTTGTTCTACGAATCGTACTGAGGGCCAGCTGATTAATCTGCTGGTTAACAATGGATATCGCATGAACATCACAGTGAATCAAAACTGTGGGTATTTAAATCCTGCAGGGACGGAGGTTTGATAAATGCAGAGCTGAGTGTTGCAATCCTGTGCTGAGGTGGCCCATGTATTGACATTTGTCTAGGACCAATGCCAAAGAAGGCATTTTTGCAACGCGTCGAGGATGTTGTTGTCGTTTAAAAGATTCTTGGTCACCCGCGAGGACGTAAGGGCTGGAGCAAAAGCACGGTTGCCAATCTAGTCAGCGCAAACCTGTGTAGCCTGAGTGCTGCATCATTGACTTACAAAACAATAAATTGTTTGTTAACAATCGACTGTATTCTCTTCGTCAATATGAGCACATGATATACTGGGTTTACTCATTGCACTACGTTTCATTTCTCTAATACAGAGAATAGGATGCTATGAATCTGCATGGTGCCATCGCGAGCTATAAACTTTGAGCAGGTGTCGGTCACACAGAGGTGCATTGCATTATCTGAGTACGCTGTGATTACAGGAGTTCACAGCATGTTTGGTACTTAGATGTGTGAAAAGATATATGATGACGTTCGAGGTTGTTTAAATCTCTTAAAAAGTTCATATTTCGCGACGATACAAATTAAGTTGCTCAGCCATTTACATGGGCGCTCGAAAAGTTGCGAAAAGCGACAGTTTACCTTCGTCATGTCTGCCTCTTCTTCTGTCCGCCTGTCCGTCCAAACTTCCGCATGAAACCACTCGGTTCTCACTGGACGGATATTCACAAAATTTAATTTTTTTTTTGTCGAAAATCTTTCTAGAAATTTCAAGTTTTATTAAAATCTGGCAAGAATTTATATGAATTTACACGAAGAACGATGCACATTTTGATTAATCCCGCTGAAATCTTCTTAAAATAAGAAATGTTTCACACAAAAGTTGTAGCGGAAGTCAAAACACACATTTTTTTTTTGTGTATCTTCTTTTCTTTTTCGAAAATCGTGCAGCGTGTGTGAGATAATACGGAAAAATATTGTAGAGCGGGGGGCAGGCCACATGACAATATGGCGCATGCGCATTGCATAATAGATAATTAAGACTACAAACGCACACTCACAATAAGTAACAATTATTGCTTTTCCACCGCAACAATGGCAGCACGAACGCGCCACAATGTTACGTTATACGTACATTGACTGTATTGTTGGCACTGGCTGCCCACCAAGCTGTGTTTTTCGAAGCTCCAAAAGTGGTGACTGTAAAGAATGTTGTCTTCTGGTTAGCGTCTTGTAGAAATTAGACTACGTACAGAAGTATTTACTTTACCGTCCATTTAGACGTAATTAAACCAAATTGAAGATTGAATCGAACTTCGATGTTAACGTAATTCGTACAATTTGTGAAATGGAAAAAAATATTATGTACATCTCTCACTCTACTTTTAATCATATTTCATCTAACATGTATTCATATTTTGCTTGTTGTTTGTAGCTTCGTTCAGTGTTTAGTGTTAGCTTTAACGTTTTAATCAAGTAATTGATGCATCATCTTATAATTATGCCTATGAAAACTGAACAACTTAGCAGTATAAATTAATGATAAAGTAATTAACTCAGTCAAAACACAACACACACACACATATATATATATATATATATATATATATATATATATATATATATACACTACTGTGGCCCCGGTAGCTCAGTCGGTATGGTGACTGACTACAGGCTGGGCGGTCCGGGATCGAATCCCGGTGGGGGAAGAGATTTTCCGCACGTCCAGACCCACCCTGAGGCCCACCCAGCCCACTGTAAAATGGGTACCGGGTCTTTCCCGGGGGTAAATTGCGGCCGGGGCGTGCTGCCGACTACTCAGCCCCTTCTAGTGCCGCGGTCATGGAAGAGTAGAGCTATACCTCTACCCACCCTCTGGGCCACACCGGGCCTGTAACGGGATCACTTTACCTTTACCTTTATAAATATAATCATTACTACAAACTTGGCGACATGTTTCGGTTCACTGAACCATCTTCGGGCCAGTTCTTAATACAAATTAAAATTAAGAATTCATCCTATAACAGACTATGAAGGTCCAGATGGGGAGTAGATGCATAGGTTTACTCTTTCTTTAACCTCGACGATAGATGGAGGTGGCTGGTTAACGCCACGCCCCAGCCACTCTTTACCCCCAGGTCCCATTGTATAGGAGGCTGGGTGGGCCTCAGGGCCGATCTGGACGGGTGAGGAAAATCTCGCCTCCGCCAGGATTCGATTCCCGGACCGTCTAGTCCGTAGCGAGTCGATATACCGGCTGAGCTACCGCGGCCCACACAAAATAGCCGTAGGTAGATAATCTGGTAGAGACTTGTGCTGACCTTCAGGAAACGCCATCGCTTCTAGGTATGTTTGTGTGTGTGTGCGCGCGCGTGCGCGTATGTGTATGTGTGTGTGTGTGTGTGCGCGTGCGCGTGTGTGTATGTGTGTGTGGTGTGTGCGCGCGTGCGCGTATGTGTGTGTGTGTGTGCGCGTGCGCGCGCGTGCGTGTATGTGTGTGTGGTGTGTGTGTGCGTGCGTGCGTGGTGTGTTTGTGTGGTGTGTGTGGGTGCGTGTGATGTGTGTGTTTGTGTGTGCGTGCGTGTGTGTGGTGTGTGTTTGTGTGTGCGTGCGTGTGTGTGTGTGTGTGTGTGGTGTGTGTGTGTGTTCATACGGTAGTTATACGAATTTAAAAGCATATTTAAATGTGTATCTGGGCGGTACATGTAGCGCGTATAGGGGAGAGGCGAGGCGAGGCGTATACAGAGTTTTGATGGTAAACCTGGGGGAAAGAGACCACTTGGGAGACTCACGAGTAGATGGGAGGATAATATTAAGATGGATCTTCAGGAAGTAGGGTGTGGTGGTATGAACTGGATCGAGCTGGCTCAGGATAGGGACAAGTTGCGGGCAATTGTGACTGCGTTAATGAACCTTCGGGTTCCATAAAATTCGGGGAATTTATTGATTAGCTAAAAATCTGTTAGCTTCTCAAGGAGGACTTTGCTCTTTGGAGTAAGTAAGTAAGTAAGTAAGAAGTAAGAAAGTAAGTGCTTAAATGAGTATCAAGAAAGTATGCAAGTTTACTTACGTACATTATGTGGTTACGCCCTAAACTGCAGCTGTATAAAGGCCTTCAACAGTACCAAAATTTCCGTAACTTTGAAGAGAATGGTACTTCCGCGCCTCCCGGAAATTTTCGTTCCCACCCTGCAAAGTGCCCTAACAAGTAGCATTCTAACAAAAGCACCCTGTACCTTTCCGTGTCACTTCCACAGCCATGACACGTGACAGCACTTCGTGATAACCCCTTTATTGATAATACGGTGTTCTCCAATTACAAATCGCTGTGAAAGTTGCTGTTTTGAAGATGAAAGTTAATCTTCCTTATACTTATAATTTTTGCAACTGACACTTTGCACAGTGTGTATGCAGACGAGACAGTGTTTGTAGGACAGTTATTATCTTCATGGTCAAGAACGTCTGGAATAATTTTGATGAAATTTTGTATTTGTTTCCGTTACGAAAGTTGCAAAGCCGAACGGTTGTGCGTAGGAACAGACAAAATGCACATGCTTTTGTAACAAACGATTATGCTTGTAGACTTATACGGAAAGCGGGTCTTACGAGTTTTATTTTCATAGCCTTCAATACCGCCCAACATGGAGAAGAGACCCGTCTGGGGAACCGAAAAGAAAGATCCCGCTTTTCACAGGTGCAGATTATTTATTATCATGTTCGCCTGATCATGCGAATGGACCTTTTCTTAAACCAGATAAAATCGCTCTACACAATCATACACAGGTTCCTTAGTACACTTTTTTAATAATATCATTGTACTTTTCCTATACCTATTGTGTAACACGGGTCCAAATTTTCGATTCTCTGAGCTAGTCCTGAAAATTCAGACCTTTGCGCCACTATAGGCGAGGAATCGGGCTGTCGAATTCGGAGTTCGGGGTTCCGATCCGCTAGCGTGCCGCCACCTCTTGTGTGCGTAATAACGAAAACTGAAGGGACTGCGTGAGAAGTTCCTAGAACTTCCTTTCTTACTAGACTCGGGGTATGGAGTCAGTAACAGAAAGTGAGCAACCGTGTGTCAGCTAATTTCCAAGGATAAAATATACTACAAGAAATGATTACTGTAGTTATAGAAGGAATGAGATTGACTTTTGTCCTAGGATCACAATTCCCTAAGTCCAGACTTCATCGGCGACCAGAACTACCTTAGATTTGGTCAGTTCAAAGGTTAACCTTCCTAATGTGCAGGTGCAATGGGAAGGTGTAGACTGTCAGCAAGGAGAGGGGCTCATGGCTGTGAGGTTCCTGTCTTCCTCCGGAGGTAGTAACTCACTCGGCTTTTCTCTCCCAGTACCTCCGATAGTGCGGTCATGATCCGTTCTACCCTAGATTTTTTATACTACAATTTTTTTGGTGTTTTTCTGGCCGTGCATCGCAGTATAATCTTAGTAATTAACCAACTTAATGCACAAATAATTGTTTTATAATAAGCTTATTATATGCCTCTACATGTTTCGAACACTGTTGTGCTCATCATCAGGAAGTGAAAATTGTATTATACAGCATGTGGTATCTTCACACTCTGTAGGTGTCCGGCCGGTGCATAGGTTGGGAGAGGACTGTGCACGGGACTGCCACCTACAGGTGTGATGATACCAGATGTTCTATAATACAATTTTGACCTCCTGATGATGAGCATATAGTGCTCGAAACATGTAGAGGAATATAATAAACTTATTATAAAAAAAGGAATTTTTGAATTAAGTTGGTTAATTACTAAGATCACAATTTTTATGTTTTATTCTGCCAAAATTCATTAAATCAATTTATTATTTCTTTATGTAACAGTTATTACACTTGTTAATCGTAAGTCACTCTATTATAACTTCGGTCTGTTTTTACATACTTCCAAGCGTATGACCAACGCAAAATACCTCCAATTTCAGTTACTTCATAGCAGCTACATTTCAACCAACAGCGTCTAATTTAGCACATAAGTGTGGAATTAATAACAAAAGAATTCTTACATCATTCGTCCAAAGTTAAACGAATTCATTTGAGAAGTACTTTAAAATTCTTGTGATTAAATATCGTTCTAAAAAATTCACTACAATCCCTCCCCCCATCTGTCTTACCCACTAAAATCTCATATGGATTTATTAGCATGCTCACGTTCGTTAGTGCCCAGTTTGTCATATTCTGCTTCATTCTTCCTCATTAAGTACAAATAATAAAGCTGATTCAACGTCATTAAAAACATAAGAATGAACTAGTGCCTTGGGCAGTGTAACGACGTCACGCCCCAGTCTGCTTTCCCATAACCATGGGAACGCACGGCCGCAAAAATACGAGTAATTGGGATTTGAACTTCAAAACGCCTGAAGATTGGATCACTTTTAATCTATAGGAAAGTGCAAATTAGTTCCATCAGAATTCAAAGAGCGCGCAGCGAGCGTGAAAAGTTTCGGTCTGCCCAGTCACAGCGGTTCTATTTTTTTGGCTCCAGTTTTACAGACAGGATGATCCGGGCGCAATCCCCCATCACCAGAAGCAACATCGGGGAGGAGGGGTTTGCTCAGATGAGCCCCCAAAATACCCTCCTCGCCCTTCGTCAACCGCTGCACGAAGCAAGTAATCCCCAACTGATGGGTTTCTGGGGGAGAATTTATATTCATTTACATGGCAAGCTTCCTCCAGCTCCAAGTCGAAACACCTACTGCCGCCTCTTACAATGCAGAACACATATCGTGCGGAAGTTTGAAAATGTCTGGTAATTGCGATGTGACATTGTTGTCAGAGAATTTTGCAGTTCTTTGGTTGGCATTCCTACGCTCTGTTGCGGCAGTCGAAGTGATGTCTTCTGCGCCAAATTCGGCGTTATTGAATAGGGGCTTCGTGATCCACTTCAGCGTCTAAGGCAAATGCATGAAATGCTCCATGCCGAGACGACTTTACTGCACGTCCTGACCAATCAGTCGCTCCAAAACATATCCTTTTCAAACCACTACAAGTGTGGTGACTTTCATATCGTGAATCCGTTATGTTTAGAAATTAATATACCGTAGAGCGGTTAATATTACCTTTATATGCAAATTATTAAGAGTTAAGTAATATTGTATTAACGATAAATAGCTACATGTATCAACCGGAATGTGGATTTTTAACCTAAATACATACTTACCTAATTATTAATTTGTTTAGGCTGTCATATTATTTATATAAAGCTCCGAATCTGTGCTAAAGAAATATGAAGAATAAAGCAGACAGAAAAATATTTATTAATGAATTGTTTATAGTGGATTCTTTTTTACGTCTTTTCGAGAGCCATTTACAGAAAAATTGGAAGGTATTTAGTGATAATCTGATATACATGCGTCGTATACATCTCCATTACAAAGTGCCGAATCTTGTCCTTACATTTTCGCTTATGGATTATTAACACTGTAAAAATGGATGCACGAATTCACCTATTAAAACCCAGTATTTGGGCAACACAAAATCTTTGTCAGACAAATATAGGGAATTTAATATTTGTAAAATATTTCGTACAACTTCGTTGTGCCAGTAGGGTATTGTGGCAGCATGCTGCCACAATACCCTACTGGCACAACGAAGTTAATTTATGACTGGTTTTAATGTGGCTTTTAATATGACTTTAGCAAGGCAAAGAAATACAGCTCCCTGATGATGGTCTTAGGACCGAAATATGTCGGAGCAATTTTAGTGTTTTAATGTGTAAATTTTATATAAGTGCATTAGTTGGTATAATAATTGAGTGACTCGACAACATGCACGGTGTAACAATGAAAATTAAAAAAAAAATTCTTGTTTTGTACTTGTCAGTACGAAGTTATGTAAGGCATATTTTTCTGTATGTTTCAAATAAAGATACTGGTTTTTTGTTTTGTATGCCTAAGTGTATGCATGTGCACATGTTTGCGTTTTTAAGTATGTTACAAGAACTTCATTTTGTGAGTGGTAGAAAATGTTAAATGATGTCTGTTTTTGTACCTTGGTGGAAATGAAATGGAACACTTTTGAAGTAAAAATTCAACGCAATGTGATTTAGAAATATTAATAAACGCTTGGCGATGAAACTGTGAGTATTTGCAGAGGCAGACTGATGTGAACAACGCTGTTCGATATACAGCTGTTGCACACAACGATCCGTGCATTGTACTAGATTAAACATGTTTTTTTTTTTTTAAACTTTCAAGATCCGAGACTTTGCATCACACAGTATTTCTTTAGTCATTTTTCTGGATATCCACACGAGTGTTAAAGCGGTTCTGAATCATACAGCATACATTTTGATTTGGTATTTGTGTGTAAAAATATATGGGCCAACATTTGAAGATGGTTACTGGTGAATAAAAATGAATAAAGAAGTTCATACAAAAATTAACTCTGCGGATAATGTAACGGTAATTAAACCACTCATAGTGAAATGGCTTGGCCATTTTGTAGGAATGGTCCGTGAAAGAACAATGAAGATGTTACTCTAAGACAGACCAAGAGAAGGAAATGAAAGAAAGACCTATAAGAAGATGGATGGATGATGTTGAATTGGACTTGAGGAATATAGGTGTAAAAACATGAGGAAAAACACTTGGGAGAGAACAAAATGTGCGTGTATCGTAAGGGAAGCCAAGGCCGAAACTAAAGTACCGTAGTGCTGAAGAATAATAATAAGAAGAAGATGTAAAACCGCACACGCCTTCCATTGGCTCCTCCACCAGCTTGCCAGAACCCTGTCAGGTATAAATACACCACACATCCCAACCCCTGTCCTACTTCATCCACCTGCCTATGAAGATGGAACTGATAGAGAGTTCCGAAACGTCGGCTATTAGAACTCAGACGCCGGGGAATTATACAAAAGAAAACATATTACACATAGAACACGGCGAAAGCTTAAAATCAAGCTCACACACACACACACACACACACACATATATTATTATTATTATTATTATTATAATTAATAATGATGATGCAAGATACTTAGTGAACAATATTGACTGTAAACCTAGTCGCAGTTCACTATTCACCATGCCTGGAACTTGCATAGTTTTACGATGTTAGTTTGATGAGAAGCACACAGGATGCCAGTTTCTCAATGCTCCGTTGTTGGAAAATCTTCTTCTCGCTTTCGATCGAAAAATTAAGATAGACATCAGCGTTTGTCCCCCACACCTTTACCACTGCTCTAAAATCCATCTTAAACTGTGCAGAACTGTGAGAAGTGTTGTGGGTCAGACCGCGAGCACACAGACTTGACACTTCCCGTAGTGAGGCGTGCAGTGGCTGGTTCCACAGTTGCAACTTTACCGACTTCAATTTCAAAATGGTTTTTCTATCCAAGATGCATAGAAGTTTAAATACATTGCTCAGAAATCTTGCTTCCTATGATGTAAATATTGTTCATCTCCTATTTAGATAAATATCATCGAAGTCTGCGTCTGTATAATACTCAGTTTCCATTAACGTGTAGCTGAATGTGTAGCGGGATTAATGCTACAAAGCCTCTAGCTTTAGGCACAAGTAACGTTAGCAAGCCTGGGCTGCAACAAGTCGAGGGAGTGCGCGAAGTCGTGTGCACGTAGATCAGTTTCCGCAGTCAGGGCGTTTGAGGTGCCAATATTGGTAAGCTTACGTAGCAGCTACGGTCACGTGACTGAGGTACGAGTGCACAAATGTCTGTGAAACTCGCACTGAAGGTTGCCATGCAAAATGACGGGGGTGTTATGAACATAATCCAGTTATAGATTGGGGGGGGGGGGGGGGGGAGCTGGGTTTTGTGGGGGGACTTGTGTGGTGGGGGAAAATTGTGAAATTTTTAAGTTTTTTTTTTTATTTGGGGTTTGGTTT
>Ga0131853_10024516_pt1 | contig 10884 bp, 10 predicted proteins | sample TergutLab28metaG_FD_92764 | JGI IMG/M metagenome (GOLD analysis project Ga0131853, IMG submission 92764) | Labiotermes labralis P1 segment gut microbial communities from Petit-Saut dam, French Guiana - Lab288 P1 (version 2) (version 2) | ecosystem: Host-associated > Arthropoda: Insects >... | reverse complement strand
CGATAAGCACAGCCGTACATAACACAGCCGTGACATATCCTGCACTCAGTAAGCACAGCCATACATAACACAGACGCAATATACCCTGCACTCGATAAGCACAGCCGTACCTAACACAGCCGTGACATATTCTCTACTCGATAAGCCCGAATATGAGGCGAAGTTTCTTTTTTCAAAATGAGCCGCACAAATAAGTAGTGTTGCCCTATAATAAGTGCTTACGGTATTTCCCATCAACACGCCAAGGACTCGTCATTATATGTAAAGTAGTGAATAATCAGGCACGGTGTAGCGTAGTCTTCCTCACTCAATGCTCCAGTGCAACGTCTGGTACTGCAGTACAGTACACGTTCGCTCCCTCAAACTTCATTAATATTTTGTAACATTTCTTAAATTTTCTGAGTCCTTTCCCTAAATGCTCCAATGATGAAGACAGAGTCACCTTATATTCGAGCCGTTACGGTATTCTTGAGGCGCTTGCTTTAGCCTTTTAGCGCCGGAATAATTTTTTAAATTTTGGCACATCCTGTATATAAAATGTGAATAATACAGGAACCAAATATGTTAGAATTATGGAAAAAAAAAAACTGCATTTTGAAGAGAAAAAACGGAGAGTATATACCATGTTTAAAATATTCAGTACCTATATTTGTTGAATAAATACATAAAATGCAACTTTAGAGGTTAGCGGTGGGGTACGACAACTATAGTTGACATTAGGCGTCTAAAGGTTAACAAAATTTCGTATATACAAAATGTCGGAAAGTCTGAGAGGCCATATCAAGAGGAGAGGAGGGAAATATTAAAGAAACGAACCGGAGACAACGATGATTTTGATGCATCACGTGACGGTGTACTCAACACTGCAACAATGGTTAATAGTGTGGTAAATTAAATTGACAATTCTTTACCTTTTGGAGAACAAATGATCGAATACGCATACAAATAGGCGATGATATAAATATCGGATTTTACGAGCACGGTGCCAGCAAATGATACGCGTGGAATAGACGTTGGCTGTTTCTTCTGTACAACACCAGAGTTCACGAATGTCAAGCAGTGTTAAGTAGCCATGATGCAACTCAAAACCAGGTCATGATAACATATATTAACTTTTATGACAATGAATTAATAAGTGAAGAGGTTGTCACGATTCAAAACACGCAGTCAGTCACCTATTTCTTGAAACTGTGTGGACAGATGGCAGTAAGTTCCAATCAGAATGCCATGCAGCGTACAGTCACACGAAAAGCAAAACAAAGTACCTCATTTGTAAGGATAAAAATATGGCTTTAGTAACTTGACATCACATCCTTAGTTTTTCGTCATCAGCAGGATAGACAGCATTCCTGGCCTTTTCCTTCCTCAAGGGTGATTCCTGATTGTAAAGTTATTTCAGACTTTTTCCGTCGTTATGGATGGAACATAAAAGGAAATTCTTCGACACTATTCGGGACGATGTATTCTGTGACAGAAGTCTTAAAAAGGTATGTCATGGACTGAATAAATACCACAGGATAGGAACTTTTGTATCAACAACTGTGGCTGAAATACGTAACATAGCAAGCAGGCTCACGTGGCACTACTTCTGGATTGCGTTCGGAATATACCTGCCCCGAATCTTGAAGGAGACAAAGACTATCCTGATTGATAACTGTCGTAAATTTTCTAACTTCCTCCAGATGAACGTGGGCCGGGTAGCTCAGTCGGTATAGTGACTGACTACGGAATGGACGGTCCGGGTTCGAATACTGGTGGGGACGAGATTTTCCGCCCGTCCAGACCGGCCCTGGGGCCTACCCAGCCTCCTGTAAAATGGGTACCGGGTCTTTCCTGGGGGTAAAGTGCGGCCGGGGCGTGCTGCTGACCACTCGCCCCCTTCTAGTGCCGCGGTCATGGAAGAGTAGAGCTATACCTTTACCCACCCTCTGGGCCACACCGGGCCTGTAACGGGATCATTTTTCTTTACCTTTACCTCCAAATGAATACTGGCACAGTACTTCTAATTAGACAAAATGCACCTCCCTCCATGTAATTTCCAAATCATTACGTACCACCATCACCCTACCATTCGCCACCATTACAGTCTGACAGTCGGACAGCGTAATTAAAAGATTTTGACTTCCTTTTCTCATGATGTCGGTACCTCGGACAGAACAACGCCCGGAAACTCCACCGACAACATTTTACGCATTATTCGTTAATTACTCCTAAGTAAGTAAGAAATTAGACGGCGTCGCGCACGCAGTCACGTGACCAGGCAGCAAGAGTACTGTGCTGTGAAAAAACGCCTGGTAGTATGCAACCCAACCGTCAGGCAGAGACGACACCGACGCACGTGCACCAGTCACTGATGAGCCACTGTGTACGCTTGTAATGGGATCGGTGGACGGCATGAACAGTTTCAGCTGCACGTGTCTTTCTCCGGATCAGAAATTATATGCGTCTGCTATGGAACCTCGCAGCTTGTTTAGTGCAATCTTAGGCTCACCGTGAAAGGGTGGGTTTAATCCCTGCGACTATCGCCCCCACGAAACGTACGGTTGTATATGGAATTGCGAGCAGGGGCGACTATTGAATCGTGGCGATAAAAAGTTGCAGCATGTTCCAATTCAAGGGCGACAGAATATTCGCTGGACGATTGCTTGTACAAATGCAACACAAAGAAATATATGTGGGGGAGGGAGGCGCAGGGATGACACTCCCTCCATTCTCGCCCTATGCAATAAATGCTGTCTGCTTGAGTCATTGAGATCTTGCGCAAATATGTTGGCTATTTTTACCTAACCGTGTATCTCCTAGCAACAATACAAGATCGCACATAAAAGGTAAAATGTAAAATGCGCCCTTGTACAGGCACTGAGGCTCTGTAGAGGCCGTACGGCCCATAGGGGGAGTAAAAGTATAGCTCTACTCTTTCTTGACCACGGCACTAGAAGGGGGTGAGGGGTCAGCGTCACGCCCCGGCCGCACTTTACCCCCGGGAAAGACCCGGTACCCATTGTACAGGAGGCTGGGTGGGCCACAGGGCCTGTCTGGACAGGTGCGGAAAATCTCGCACCCACCGGACCGCCCAGCCCGTAGCCATTCGCTATACCGACTACACTACCCGGCCCAACAAGATCGCACATAGTGTGCCTGATATTTTTGTCCGATATGAACCCAATTTGTTTTTTCTCGACAGAATTGTAACAAAATTTCTCAGTGCAATATATCACAAGGGTCTATCCGCTGGGAAACAAGCTGTTTCACGCGGACAGGTAAAATGAAAACTCGAATGAAGCTATTAGTAGTCTTTATCACGACTCTACGAATGGTCATAATGGTCACACCCACAGGGTGTTCTTGTACAGACCAGGATTTTCTATTCAGCAATCTTAGACCCATTATCAAGTGCCCAACAACACTTTCTTTTTTTCAGCCTTTCGAGACCGAAGTAATGAAACACACACCTGTGCTGCATCCTTGCGGCCCATGATATAACTGAATCTGTGAGCGGAGATGAACGCTCTAGTGCGCAGTCGCACATTAAAAATCGCCAGCGTCTTAAGTCGTCGCTACTAACGTCGCAGCGATTAAAACCGCTCGTTCGCGCTTAGCCTGAAACCATTCGTCTACATCATCCCGCAGTCCGGTGACAGTGTCGGTCACGAAGTGTCAGCACATATAATGAACAGTGGCGCAGAGCCAAATGACACATTTCAGAACGCACTTATGCTTTAGACGGGTGCTACAGGGGACAGACATTAAGCCATGCCATTTAAAAATCGATCGGTGGAATATGTAGCGTGGTAATAAGCGAAGAAGAGCATTTTCATGTATCGTGAATCCCGTAGCCTGTAGGGTCACCGGATCTCATAGTCCCGGATTTCTTCCTACGTGGATACTTGAAATAATCCGTATACATGAATCAACCACGCACAAACAGGAGCTAAAGCGTGCTCTTCGGAATGAAATTGCAAACATATATCGAGAGGTCTTGCGCCGGGATTTGGACAGTTCTGTGAGTTGTTCAAGGCCACGTATTACAAACAAAAGAGGCCACATTCAAGATGTAAAGGTAAAGGTAAATCAGTCCCGTTACAGGCCCGGAGTGGCCCAGAGGGTTCCAGGAACTTAAGGTTCCCAGATTTCGTGACAACGGCACAGGATGCTGGTAGGTTGTCAGCCTTATGCACCGGCCGCCTTTACTCCCTGGAAATGCTCCTGGTACTCATTTCTCTTAGAGGCTGAGTCGACCCCAGGGCCATAGTGCGATCGGAAGGATTTTATGTCAAAGAAAAATCCAATGACACAAGCTGGGATCGAGCCAGCGACCTTACTATTTGTAGCACAGCACCTTAACCACTGTGCTACCGCGGTCCCCACCTTGAAGATGTCATCTATCAAAAGTAATAAACAAGTAAAAAACTGCTTGCTTTGTACATAAAACTAGTGCTTTTCGTTTCATCGCTGACTTCTTGTGTAAAATATTATCGTGAATCAAAGAGGGTCAGTCGTTTCTGCACCGCCCTGTATATAGTACCAATATGGACAGGCTGACATCAAAATTCGTGAATATGTATGAGTGGAGAGCAAGCCCTATAATTTATCGGTACAGTTCCTGGATATTCTGCATATAGCGTCAACAGTAGGCGACTGGTGAACAGACTGGAATGGAATTGGATGGAATCGGACGTGGCATACGCGGGGTACTATCAAAGCACCTGCCTGCAGGGCACCAAGAAAATTACAAAAACCTCAAGACAGCCGGAGAATGGACTAAAATTCCAACCAGGCACCTCTCGGATACAAGCCCAGAGGGTTACCGCTACACCAAACACTTCGGGTTTACGTCATTATATTCCATAGCAAGAACAAGGACACTGCAGAAGTAAACAAACTAGTCAGCAAGATCTGAGAATGCACGTACTATACAACACAAAGACAGAATGAATTACTGGAGAGATGAAGCAGACCTTTCTGATTGGCACAACAACACCCTGTAGATAAAAGTGGCACATGTGAATGAGGTCGCCAGACCAGTTCTGTACTGACCCTATACGCTGATTGGTTGTGGGGTCTATTGGCTCAGCACCGGGGTTAGGAAACATGACGGATATATACAATAACTCAGATGGTCACTTAGATATAGAGCCAAAGTGACCCCTTTTCATACCAGATTACAGCCTTCATGGCCACTCTAAACTGAGCACTCACATCCAGACGTGTATTTATATCTCTGCTGAACTTGTGAATTATGTAATACTGTCGTTAAGTTAGTGCTCATTTCGGTAGTCATCATACCGGTAACAAGGGTAATGATGACCAATAACGGACAGTACAAGTGGCATGAATCCAGCAAAGCTCTATTACATGTATTAAGATATGTACGTCGTACATATAACTTTGGTTTTGCTTATACTATGCCTGAAACATTTAGTGCACTCAGGACGTCAAAACATGACTTAAAATATAAATTCTTATAACGAAACCAACGAGTTGCACTAATTTCTCAAATTTATTTTTGGCATAAAATTCTACATGTTTCGGATGGTTCCTCTGTCCATCATCAGGAGTTTTTCACTGTACACACAACAATGGTATATGTGCTGACAGCTTGTGAGGACAGTGAAAAACTCCTGATGATGGACAGAGGAACTATCCGAAACATGTAGAATTTTATAACAAAAATAAATTTGAGAAATTAGTGCAACTCGTTGGTTTCATTATAAGAATTTATCACGATGCACGGTCACCTGAACGTCAAATAAAGTATAATGTCTATCGTATTACAAAATCACTTAAATTTCCAAAATAAACGTTCGTCATTGTACCTGAACCTTTTTACATTCCAGCCATTCTTTGTGACATCTAGCGTACATTCTCATAAATATGCTACAGTTCTGGCTGCCGTCTGGATTTCTGGCACGGAGAAATTTTGCGGATTCAGTTTCCGTACTTATACTATACGGAAAAATAAATGAGAAAATAAGATCATTGACACGAAAACGGCGCAAACATATCGGAATGACGGAGGATGGATTTACTTCACTCAGATCCTGTGATAGTTTCGCTTCAACTCTTTAGAAGCTAAGCAAAAGTTAAAGCACTTTTCTATCAAATTTCCCCCGATTTCTGGAACAGCACTGTTTTTAGAAAGGTCCCAGGCTTCGTCCGTTTGTCTTTCTGGCAACAGAATTATACAGATGAAGATGAGTTTGGAGTATTTGTGGAATGATACTGACTGGGGCAAAAATAGGCAGTCAAACTCAAAACCCTCCCTGTTCCACTTTGTACACCACAGATCCCCCCCCCCCACACAAACAAAAACACACAAGTCTGGGAACCAACCCAGACCAATGCGCGTAAAAGACCGATGACTAACCACCTGAGCCATGGCACGGCCTGGAATGACACTTTGAACCTAAAATATATTGATATTCAGTTCGTACCGCGCAGAAAACACAATCGTCTTCGGTTATAAAATACCAGTCACCAGTTGATGTAGTACTCCCAGGGGCTCAAACCCTACGGGTTTATCGGTCTGACGTAAAGCTGACTATTCACGTCCAAGAATGTGTGGAGTTATAACTCCATTCTGCATTATGCCTGCATGGAGTTGTTCTTAATTAGAACAAGGACGACTTGACTGGTGTTGCCCATACCGCCTTAAACAGCACAACTCGGAACCAGCGGGCCGTCAGCATGCTAGTGACATCTGACGGAATTGCTGGAACCTACTATAACAGAGACTGGCAAGCTCGTTGAAGCTTTCTTCAAATATTCGGAAAGAGTCTGACAAATCTGACAAAGTTTAGGTGCATTATACTGCCCCTTGCGCGCTCTTTGGTTCGCAGATATACCCCGCCAGTTTATACATTAGAATCAATTTAAAAAAATTTGAACTAAACAGTATCCGTCTAAGGTCTACAATCCCAAACAACCAAAGCATTTCCCGTATAACGACAGACCCATCGCCGTGACATCAATCACAGACAGGTATCAAGTGCCATCTGACTGAAACTAAAGACACAACCAAGTTATTTTAATAAACATTACAGTGCCTGTCAACATGACAACTGGTAGATTAGTACCTACGTACTGATGTTCTGGAGAAGCTTGCTGCATCAATCTAACAGGTCGTCCAAGAACACAGCCTGAAGATGGAAGGTGTAAAGTTCCTCGAAACACCTTCACCTACACAAAAGCCCACACGGCGTCATATCCCAGAACATCTGAGTACGGCAAATCCCGAAACATCCTTTAGTGCCTGATAACAATGGAAGGATACACTATTTTTGATAATGCTGTCTCAGGCTCGAAGTTTCCAAATGACACACACTTGTAAAGAAATTGGAATATACCTTACTTCCCGCCTTGTACTAAGCGCTTTTTTCCCCCAGAAAAATTCCCCCAAAAATCATCCTGCGTCTTCCCCACCAGATGATGAACTGTCACGTACGTACGCTATTGAATCCGTTAAAAAAAAAAAAATTCACCCTAGAACAGGCCACGAAAGTCCATTGGGGGAGTAGAAGTAGAGCTATACTCTTTCTTTAACCTAGACGCTAGATATGGACGGGTGGTAACGCCACGCTCCGGCCATTTTAGCCTCCGGAGAGGCGGTACCCATTTATAAGCGGCTGGGGGGGGGGGTTCCAGGATCGGTCTGAAAAGGTGCGGAAAATCTCGCTCCCTCCGGGATTCGATCCCCAGACCGTCTAGCACGCAACGAGTCGCTATACCGACTACGTTACGTAGGCACACCGCATTTCGTAAATATTTCGAAAATGAAAGTTAATTAAAATCCGCAGAACGGTTTTTGAGCTCAAACATGCGGATGGCAAGACGTGGAAGGACGGCAAGGACAAAAGACCGATTCTAGATGTTTTCATTTTACGTTCGCCGCGCAAAAAAAAAAAAAGTGCATATATTTAGTAACACGAAGAGTGGAGTAAACATATGTCTCTTTTAATTCACTACCTTCCTGGCTGTCACTTGTGAATGCCGTGCCGCGCACCCACCTAAAATAACCCATTGTTACACAATCAATTCCGGAACATGTTACTGGAATATTAATCTGGGCTGTTAGTACGTGAGGACGAGTCAAGCTTCAAGGAATGAGGCATCACAGAACGATCTCATCTTTTCCATTAAAAAAAAAACTGTCCCTCTTTTCCATGGCAGCACGCCACTGAAAAGGTCTCAGAATGCAGACGTGATAGGCATGCTAAGGCTCAATGGTTTGTATTGTGAATTCCAGTGGACGACATTTTGAGATAACTATATAGCCCTGCGTCACTGTAAATTGTTCGTGAAGAGGAATTACTGTGACGTGCTTGTAACCGCAATGATGGGCAGATTTTCAACAGGGACAGATGGAAGTGGTTATTCAAATGTCGTATTTTGCAACAGCGTCGACCAAATAACAACTTAGGCTACTTCCAAACATCAAGCCTCTACACCTAAACCCTTTAACACTAGACCATTATCTATATGAAAGTCCAAAAATTAATTTCTTACTGTAATAACTCAGACGGTATAAAGATTAGGCTATGGGATGGACGTCCGAGAGATCGTGGTTCGATTCCCAGCAAGGGACAGAAATTTAAAGCGCCCAAAACGGCTTTGACAGCCTTCCTAGCCTCCTATCCCTAAGATTCAGGGAGATCCGTCACCAGAGGTAAAACAGACGGGGCCACAAGGTAACCAACCCGACTTTAGACTGACTTAAGGTGAAAGTACACCTAACGATACGTCATCATGGTATTTACAGGTACTTCACAACACAGAAAACACACTCACTGCATTACATATACAGTATATTTAATGCTCTGCACGACGTCTGTACAGTCCGCAAGAATCTCACTCTCCTTCATTTGGTAATTCTGATAATATGTAATGAACAATGTAGGAGCCATAACGGCGATACGAAGAAATTTCCACACAGAGAAGCCATAATTCTGGAGTGACCTGCAAACGTCATTGTTACCTGGTTCTTGCTCATCGGTAGATGCGAAATAATACATATTTTTATATAAGGGAAAGAACACAGGCAATGTACATTATAACGTAACACTCAGACGCGTTCGCGTAACCATTCTTGTCGTGGAAAAGCAATAAGAACTACACATTCTGAGTGTCTGTACCCTTAGTTATCCAGCACGCAATGTGCATGATGCTTCTTCTTCTTCTTCTTCTTCTTCTTCTACCATTGGCACTACAGCCCACTGTGGGCTTTGGCCTGTCGAAAAATGTCCCTCCATTTTTTTATATCGGCCACCAGCTCTCTCCATCTTTTCATTCCCAGCACTTGAAGATCTCTTTCTACTTCCTCTTTCCATCTTTTCCTGGGTCTTCCCCTTCTCCTCGTCCCTTCCAGTTCTTGAGTGAAGACCTTTTTGGGCATCCTATCCTCCTCCATTCTCTCTAAGTGACCTAACCAGTTTATCCTTTGCCCTTTTATCCATTTCACTATATTTTCTCCTTTGCTCATCTCTTCTAGTTCTCGATTCGTCCGACTTTTCCATTCCGCGTTTTCACATTTAGGTCCAATGCGCATGCGCCGTATTATATTCTCATCCGTGACCTGTCCGATTCTACGGTATATTTCCGCACTATCTCATCAAATGGCATGAATTTTGGGGGGGAAAATATATTAAAAATAAATTGGAGCTTTTTATTTTCTCAACAACTTTCTCTGAAACATTTCTCTTTTTAAGAAGAATTCACGGAGTTATTGTTATAAATGTACATAAGTCTCCATGTAAAGTAACTGTTATTCTTCTCAGATTTTAATGAAACTTAAATTTTCTCAACACATTTTCGGGAAAAAAAATGGACTATCAAATTTCATGAAAATCCGTCCAGTGGGAGTCGAGGTGTTCCACACGGACGGAAAGACCGGCAAATAAGACGAAGCTAATACTCACTTTTCGCAATTTTGCGAACGCGACTACCAACTGCAATGATAATGCTAAAGAATATTACGGGTCATCGCACAAAATTCAGTCGCCCGGGCGTCTAAGGGCCCGGGATTTGTGCACGTTTGGGTGTAAGTACAAATTATGACGAAGCGCCTCTCATGTTGTTATGCAGCGTAATCCAGACTTACTGTAAACTCTTGTGTCTTACGCCCAAATGTTCTCAAAACATTTCAGTCTATATTCCCTTTAAACGCCGAGTTACATCCCATCTGCCATTAGCTGGCATCATATGGAGCTCACCATATCCTCCACGTTAGTAGGATAAGGGTTAATGTCACAACCAAGCTCCGCCCAATCCCCCCCCCACACCACACAAAAGATAACGAATTACAATATTTATTTATTATATTTTAATCTTCACGTCCTTGGATACGAAAAGGGATTACAGTACATTCTGAACTGAGTACAGATACAGAATGTAAAGCGGGTCTAAAGCTTCTTGTTACTGTAAGTGGCAAATTTTTATCTCAAGTGACAATCATCGGTGAATGAACATAACAAGAATTTACTCCAATTTTTATCTAAATTGGGGGTTTTTCATCCCGTTGTGTGCACGTGTAAATATAATTCTTTATTAGACCGTCGTTACACAACAATGTGGTGCAATGTTTTTATTATGCAACTATCAACTGAGCGACATGTTTCGACTCTACAGGGCCATCATCAGGCTATATAAAATAATGGTAATTAGACAAGGTACATACTCCAATTTTTATCGCTGCACCGTGCATTTTGAAATCTACGCAGTTCACAAACCAACAAATGCACTATATGTTAAACTGGTTAAAAGTTCTAAATTTACATTAAAATACACAATAATATCGCTCCTACATGTTTCGGTCTTTAATGACCATCATCAGGGAGCTTTATCTGTACCTAACTAAAGTTATATTTATGTTAAAACACTCGGTAAAAT
>Ga0131853_10024514_pt1 | contig 10884 bp, 5 predicted proteins | sample TergutLab28metaG_FD_92764 | JGI IMG/M metagenome (GOLD analysis project Ga0131853, IMG submission 92764) | Labiotermes labralis P1 segment gut microbial communities from Petit-Saut dam, French Guiana - Lab288 P1 (version 2) (version 2) | ecosystem: Host-associated > Arthropoda: Insects >... | reverse complement strand
GGCGGCCGGTGTAACAACATTCATGTACCTACTGTCTTGAAATCTGGCAGCCTCAACCTCCTGGAATCCTCAGGGCCTGTCCAGGCCTGTAATGGGATTGCTTTATATTTTTACACATGTAACTACACACATCGTGACAACAGCACTGTAACGAATTTTAACCAAGAATATGTCAACATCGTATTAGCCATAACATTCGTATTATTATATTTATAGCTACCATTATACATTTTTGAAACTGTACATGGAAAATTGATGTTGGCCTATTAAGATCAGTGTGTTGACATCTCCGTTAGGATGGTGAGTGATCGCTGAAACATGTGAGAGGGTTCATGTTTATGGATTCCTTATAATTTTACAGAATTTATGTACATAGGCCTGTGTTGGTATATATGAATGATAAGAAACACAAGGCACGGAATGAATAATATTAAAGTTGAAGAAACTCCGAAGGTTTACCGTCCACTCCCCTACCCGTCGTTCCTAGCGTGCTGCTTTATTATTTAAGCAAAGACTACCTTCAGCTTTGGCCGGGGCGTGACGCTGACCCCTCACCCCCTTCTAGTGCCGTGGTCAAGAAAGAGTAGAGCTATACCTCTACTCCCCCTATGCGCCGTACGGCCTGTACAGAGCCTTAGTGCCTGTACAAGGGTGCACTTTACCTTACTTTACCTTCATCTTTCGGGCACGGAGACATTGGGTCCATGGCAATTGTTCCCTAAAAAGCAGTTGCGAAATAATACAAAATCATTGTTAAACTATGGCTAAACGTTCAGCACTCGCGTTGCATATTCCGGACATCCGGCTTCGATTCTCGGCCCACAGATCGGCTATCATCACAGCGTTCTGTGGTCGTATTCGGCCGGAAAAACCGAACACCTTCTAATCAGCCACGGCCGAGTCCTCACAAATCGTTACGCGCTATTAATGTCTCGTTCGACTGTTTAGGTACAAACGTCTGTGCAAGCGAAATGATGCCGTTAACCAAAAAGCCATGCAATGTACGTACGTGACACTGAAGCGGTTCGCGCAACCACTGTTGCAGTGGAAAAGCAATAATGATTATATATTCTGAGTGAGTGTTTGTAGCCTTATATCTAGATTGCAATGTGCACACGCCATATTGTCACTTGTGACCTGCCCGGCTCTGAACAGTTTTCAAAATTATTTCACAAACGGCACGACTTTTGAAAAAAAAAAGTTATTGAACATAAAATTTGTGTTTTGATTTCCTCTACAAATTCTGTCCGAAACATTTCTCATTCAAAGAAGAAATCAGCGAGATATGATCAAAAAAGTACATTAGGCTTCATGTAAAGTACTAGTTATTCTTATCAGATTGTAATAAGATCTGAATTCTCTCGATAGATTTTCGAAAAATACTCAAATATCAAATTTCATGGAAATCCACCCAGTGGGAGTCGATGTGTTCCAAGTGGAAGGACGGACGGACAGACAGACAATACGACGCTAATAGCAGCTTTTCGCAATTTTGCGAACGCGCCCAAAAATCAGTAATTATGACAGTGCGACCAAACATCGAGTTTGAGTGGCCAGAATTCCTGCTTCGCATTCAGGAAGCCTCAGATTCGATACATGGCCCGCACACTGGCTATTTTTTACTGAATTCGAAAGGCGAAATGCTGGATCAGTAGCATCAAACAGACCAATACCGTTGCCTTCAAAACTGATAAGTAACCAACTACATGGGGCAGAGTCATTCTTGGAAAGCCACTACATTCTCAGCTAGTAAAAAATTTCCCTGCAATTTGTGGAATCCGAAGTGTCACCATCGTGTTGAAAGAAGCCTGCCAGTTGCACCTATGGTGAACCAGATTAATCCAGTCTACATTTTCTCATCCTACCTCTCCAAAACCACTTTTAATATTATCCTTACATAATCCAAGTGGTCACCTTACTCTAGGATTTCCTACCAAAATAGTGAACGCAATTTTCAAGCGCCACAATCATGCTCCAATCCGACGGCAATTAGGGCTTTAAATACGACAAAAGTTAAAATAAATTTCTATCCCATGTTCCCCGATTTCCGTAAGAGCATTGCTTTTTGAAAGGTTCCCAGGCTTCGGCCGTTTGTCCTTCTGGTAACAGCAACATGTAGTTGGAGTGTGGAGCATTGGTGGAATGATACAGGCAATGGAAGGAGAAGTGCCCGAGTGGACGGGGAGGATAAGGATGAGGGGGGGGGGGACTCTCCCAATGCCACGTTGTCCATCACAAAGTTCACACGGACTGACATGGGATCAAACCGGGATTCCAATTTAAAGACGAAAATTAATCCAAATTATTTTTAAAAAATTCAGTGGTATCGCCTAGTACAGATAACCGGCCTGTGTTAACAAAAGACCAATCAGATAACACAGGACTGCAGTTTGTGGGCAGAACGTACTATTTTTTATTGTTCAACCTGACGGTATGTAAAGTTACCACTACGCTTTGAGAGGTTGGGAATAGGCCCTGCGACTGGCCTATAAACGCGGTCCAAAGATTCGGTACAGACTTTACCATCCCTGAAACAGGAATTCCAAACACACATACAAATGTCACCTGACTGTACAACATTTTCCCCTGCCTGTCATACTAGTACTTCTTTATAACAGTACTGATCATTACACTAGATGTGAGAAGAAAATCGCAAGCATTCTATAATGGGATAAAGAAGGGAAAATGTACGAGTTTTTAACTCGTTTCACCATGTCCTGCGGAAACGGCTGTCTGGTATAAAAGCATCATTAGAAGTATATACTCGCTGAACACAAAGCAGCTTCACAACGTTCAAAGCACGTACACATTAACACCATTACACAATGAGTTCGTTTGTGAGAGCGCGCACTCTGACGGATGAGTCCGAGGTTTCCAAGTCAGCACGGGCCGACCGACGCGTGAAGTCGCCTCACGGCTACACTGTTCACTGAACTGACTAGCATTTGCTCCGAATATATGTAAACATATTTCAAATACATCTCAAAGAAATCGACTGCAAAATGTGGTTATACATACTCTTAAACTTTGTAGCTATACTCTCTGACGTACTGCAGAAGCATCTACAAAAGTTACCAGATACCTTCAGATGCAGTACACTGCATTTCCGGACCGCTCCATATTGTGTCACAACTCACGTTTACATTTTGTATTCAATTTAACGTATCAATTGGGCTGCACATTTGTCAAATAATTTCCAGCTCATTTATCATTAATTATTCAATCATTCGACCTATTAACACGAGCCACTTAAACACTTGTTACAACAGTAACAAATAAATAAAACTTTATACTGGAAGGCATATTAAAAGGCAAATACAGTCGTAAGATCCACCTACCTGTAAGGAAAGCACACGAAGTCTGTCACAAAAATTACAATTCATATGTGGACAGCTGCGCGACAGTAACGTAGACCCTTAGAACAGTTAAAACACATAAAACACTTTATTATCCAACAGATGCACAAATATATAATTCGTAGATACAATTAGAGTTATTATAAAATATTTATAAATATTTAAAATTGCTCCAACATGTTTCGGATCACAAGGGATCCATCACGAGGGAGCTTTATACAGTGCTTGGCTAAAATTACAGTAATGGTTCTACTCCGTCCGTTGATATGGACGTAGTCGGTGTTATAATAATAATATTTATTTGCTGCAATTGGGTTGTCACCCGGTGGCAGTGGTTATTTTACATGTAAACAAAACATGAAATCGGTTACTACTGAATTTAAGTCGGGAGGGCTACATGAGAAGCATGTAGTGGCAACTTGAAATCTTTGGAACCATCTCAGCATTTGCTTATAGATACAGGGAAACCAAGAAAAACCTGTGCCAAGGTGGCCGGTCGAAGGACCTTCCGAATACTGACTTCTAGCCAGCAGTCCGGTATCTAAAGTAAAAGAACAGCAATACACACACAGTACAACAAATACACATAAGATAACAACGCACACAAGACTACAACAATAAACACGGCCAAACCAACAACAATTACACACAAGAACAACAATTACACACAATATGCTGCCATAACACCGACTACGTCCATATCAACCGACATGATAGAACCATTACTGTAATTTTAGCCAAACACTGTATAAACCTCCCTGATGATGGATCCCTTGTGATCCGAAACATGTTGCAGCAATTTTAAATATTTTAAAATATTTTATAATAACTATAATTTTGTACACGAATTATATATTTGTGCATCTGTTGGATAATAAAGTGTTTTAATCGTCACTGATGCACGGTACAAACATAAAGATTGTAGACCCTTAGGTTTGGAAACTGAAATAAAGATGGGGATGTCACTGTAGCTACATCACCTTCCATGGGAAAAAATGACTAAATGATCTGCTCCTGGGTCAATGGATTTGTTGGGATGAAGAAACTAGCTGGTCTTCCCGCTCACCTGACTTCACGACAATGTGTATGGATGTGTAGCATTCAAAGCGGCCCTTAACCATAAATCTGAACAAACTTCTGAACACGAACATTTATGAAAAAGCACACGAAACGAGTGAATGTCGACGACGGGACGTTTATCCAATTACAGCTGACTGTAATTATCTAATGCTGCTGTAACTATCACAACTGCGTGCCAGGGTATAATGCGCAGACATTCGCCAACTTACAAGTTACGTAATTTCAGTTTTACACAGTTTTTAAGAAAATGCAGAACTTAAATGTGCACCCAAATTATCCTTGAGGGAAAGAAAACGGAATGGCTAAAAAGTGGCGGAAGAATATTGTTGGGCGATAACACAGGCGGCGAGGTGATCAGGTTCCTGTGTGCTTGAGTTTGGATTTCAACTGGTCTTCCTTCTATACGCGGTAGCACAGTGGTTAAGGTGCTGTGCTTCAAATCGGAAGGTCGCTGGTTCGATTCCAGATGGTGTCATTGGAATTTTTCACTAACATAATCCTTCCGATCACACTACGGCCCTGGGGTCTACTCAGCCTCTAACAGAAATGAGTACCAGGAGTATTTCCTGGGGGTAAAAGCGGCCGGTGCCTAAGGCTGACAACCTTACCACCATCCTGGGCCACTGTCACGTAATCTGGGAACCTTAACTTCCTGGAACCCTCTGGACACCTCGTGCCTGTAATGGGACTGCTTTATCTTTACCTTTACCTTCCTTCTATAGACGTATACAGATGACCAAATGTATACTCAGTTCTCACATACGCAAAATTTGACTGGCGCCGAACTGTTGCTGAAGTCGGGAAGTGTCTGTATTGGTGCGTGATTATACACGGCATTAATATTCTACATGATACGAAAGTTGTACAGCTGCTTTCCGTACATCCTGTATACTTCTCTGGCCTGTTCCATATGGACTGAGAGTTATGTCATTACAATTATATAAGCCATAAGAACAGGATATGGATTTTTTGTTTTTGTTTTTTGCAAGCGCCTGCTTTCACGCAACGTCTTTCCTGCGTTTTATGATATCTTACGGGCGCAGACCTAAGCACTTGTTACGAAACCTTTACAATCAGACGAGCCCTCTACATGAGCTTCAGGAATCAAAAGATTAGAAACACGAAAGGTAAATTATTGTCCACAACGATCAGGCACAAACATCTGCCGTGGAATCGAGATTATACTATAAAGTAATTGAGCATATAAATTAATTAATTAATGAATAATCACTTAATTAAGCCAGAATGCGTATTAATTAAATAAAAACGCTTAGCTAACCAAGTAAAACGAAAATAAAACGAATGTATAATTAAATAAATAATCCCATGGCACCTCTTCCTCAGGCTGCCAGTAGTTTTAAACTTAAATAAGAAACAACGCAAACAAATTAAAGGTAAGGATGAGCTATCTCCGGAGTTATCAAACCCCAAACCTATTGATAATGGAGCAGAAGTTATGGGGAAATACTCAGATTGTTATTGGCGTAGTTAAGCAAGGCGAAAGGACGCTGGCACAAGACTGGTTAAATATTAGTATGTGTACTGCCGTTAAATACAACAAAATTTTATTAAATTCATGGGTTAATTCTACATGTTTCGGTCTTACAGATAGTCATCAGACATCAGAATGAATGATTTAAAACGTAAGTATATGGTATGTGTAGGGCATCAGACGGGCCTAAACTCACACACCATTCTAGTCGCAAGATCCGAAGGGCAAGGACTTGCAGGAAGTAGTCAGTAGTAGTAGTAGTAGTAGCAGCAGCAATAGTAATAGTAGCAGCAGCAGTAGTACTAGTAGTAGTACGGTAGTAGTGTTGTAGTAGTAGTGTAGTGGTAGTGTAGTGTAGTAGTAGCAGTAGTAGTAGGAGTGCAGTAGCAGCAGCAGCAGTAGTAGTGTAGTAGTAGTAGTAGTAGCAGGGGTAGTGTAGTAGTAGTAGTTGCAGTAGTAGTAGTGTAGTACTAGTAGTAGTGTAGTAGTAGAATAGTAGTAGTAGTACTAGTGTAGTAGTAGTAGTAGTAGTAGGAGTAGTGGCAGTAGTAGTAGTGTAATAGTAGTAGTAGTAGTAGCAGTAGTAGTGGCAGTAGTAGTAGTGTAGTAGCAGCAGCAGTAGTAGTAGTAGTGTAGTAGTAGTAGTAGAGTAACAATAACCCTTTCATTAATTATTACAATACGACAACACAACACAACATCACTAGAAATCCCATATTGCTGCAGCTACTTATTCTCTTAAAGCGTTTTGAAGAACAGTTCCAGCAGCACAGACCAGGTCATCGAATTCCACCATGCTTCAGAGAGCTCAACCGGATATAAATAAATAAGTGGGGATAAACAATGTACTTGTACAGCTATTCTTTGAGGTGGCTGACAGTCATGTCTATATAACTGCCTCTTTGTGTTGTTACAACAAAGCGCTTTAATTGGACTTGATAGCAACAAACCCCCTGGTGCAGCGTCTATCCTTAAAACGTAACACTGGCTGAAATTCCTAATTTTATGGAAACGAACGTTCATTGACGTCTTCATCAAAGATCGTCATCGAATCTTGTTCTGATTACGTTCCTTCCTATTCGCCATTTCAAGCATTATTTTTCCAAGATCCATTTTAGTATTCTTATAATAAAGCCGATTCGATTAGATGCACTAATTTCTCAAATTTATTTTTGGAATAAAACTCTACATGTTTCGGACTGTTCCTCTGTCCATCATCAGGAGTCTAGCACTGTACACACAGCAATGGTACAGCAAGAACAGGACGGAGTTCCGTCCTGATCCTGCTCGCAAGCTGTCAGCAAACCTGTATGACCTATACCACTGCTATGGTGAAAAACTCCTGACGATGGACAGAGAAACTGCCCGAAACATGTAGAGTTTTATTCCAAAAATAAATTTGAGAAATTAGTACACCTAGCTGGTTTTATTATAAGAATTTATCACGATACACGGTCACCTGAACGTCAAATCCATTTGAGTATCATACCCCCATGTATCTCCAAAGAGCCCTATTCCTTGGGAGAATGCCGTATTAAATTCCGTTCGCGCTCCTCATGGTCTCCCTATGAATTACCTGACCCAACCACCTCATCCTCTTTCGTTTAATGCCATCAATAACGTCCGATGAACAGTGCAAGTTACGAAGCTCCTCATAACGTAAGGTTATTCATCTTCTTGTTTCTTCTTTCTTTCTTAGTCTGACCTCTTCGACCTACTCACTGTAGGTGTAGGGGCCTACCGTTGCACCTGATCACACTAAATGAGACACACACACACACACACATACAAATTAAGACTCCTCTGGATGAGGGATCGGCCAAAATCGTGATATTACTTTTTAGGCGCTTTCGCAAAATTACGACTATTAGGTTCGTCATTGTGTCTGTTTGTCTGTCCGTCCATCCGAATGCAGCAACTCGGCCCCTATTGGATGAATTTTTATGAAATTTGATATTTGAGGATTTTTCGAAAATCTATAGAGAAAGATCAAGAATCATTACAATATGACAAGAATAACAGGTACTTTACGTGAAGTCCTAGATAAATTTATGATAACATATCGTTCAATTCTTCTTAGAATGAGAAATGTTTTAGACGAAAGTTGTAGAGAGAATTAGAACACATATTACATGTTCAATAACTAATTTCCGAAAATCGTGCCGTTTATGAGATAATGTGGGAAAATGTGGTAGAACCGGACAGGCCACAGATGATAATACAATGTGAAGCATGCACATTGAATGCAGGATAACTAAGGCTACAGATATGCATTCAGAATATGTAATGCTTATTGCTTTTCCATGGCAACAATGGTTACGCGAACGCGCCTCACTGTTGTTTACACGTACGTATATTGCTGTCTTTTTACAGTGCAGTACGTTGAAGATATGTTCGAGTTTCGTTGTTTGACGTCGTCCACAGTCTTAAGTTCATTACACGACGTTGCGAAAACTGGAGCTTTAGAGGGAAATGGGACAGACGAATCATAATCTGGATGGCACTGTAGAAAGAACCAGTCGCTACCCCTACTGCCGTTTCTACACTGGAAACTACACAAGTCTTTCCTGTTTTCACCTCAAGACAAAAACAGTCGCAGATTTCGGAATACTGTGCTGTAATCAACTCAAGAACACAACACTAATCAGGTCTGTTGTACGAGAGTCGGTCAGAAAACAAATTAATATGGCGTACAATTTTGTGACGATTATTATTAGCGGAATTCATCGTCCAGCGATTACTGTCCGCTTCCAGCGCTGAAGCAAAACCCTCGCGTAACAAATTCAGAGATGACTGCGAGGTAGAAACAGCTGCCACACCACGACTGTCATCACAAGGCAAGAACTTCTATCACGAGGGAAGAGAAGAGCTCGTCACACGGTAGGTGGCTAGACTGCAGCGAGGATTAAGTGTGAAAGCGGTGGGGCGGCACTACAATTACATCTGCACTGTTCTTAGTACAGCAGAAAATAAACAACCCAAAATATATGTAACAAGAACAAACAATTTTTTGATGTTTTGCTGACCGTGCATCTCAGTATAATATTAGTAATTAACCAACTTGGTGCAAAAAATCTTGTTTTATAATAAGTTTATTAAATACCTCCACACGTTTCGAGCATTATGTGCTCATCATCAGGAGGTCAAAATTGTATTATACAGCCTCTGGTATCGTCACACCTGTAGGTGGCCGTCCGGTGCGCACCTGCGCATCGGACGGCCACCTACAGCGTGTGACGATACCAGATGCTGTATAATACAATTCTGACCTACTGATGATGAGCACAATAGTGCTCGAAACATGTGGAGGTATTTAATAAGCTTACTATAAAACAAGATTTTGTGCATCAGGTTAGTTAATTACTAAGAACCAACAATATGCACACTTTTCTCATTAATGATTTAAAGTAAACTACGAGTATATTGTCTTCGACATGTTTCGAACACCCAAGTGGTCATCGTCAGGAAGAATTGTACATTCAGTTGTGGTACTTTTTATGCATCCGTATAAGCAGTCTGATCGATGTCAGGATGTGTTTAATGAACACTTGGTTGTTCGAAAAATGTCGAAGACAATATAACTGAATTAAATCATCGATGAAAAAAGTGTGCATTTTGTATGTTATTACATATGCATATCACAACGCACGGTTCAAAAAACGTAAACAATCCAAAATATATGCATCTTACACCCATTTTTTTTTGGGCCGACCCTTGTAACATGCGTGTGTCAGAGTCATTTAGTTGGCTACAGGATGTTGAAGTTTGTTCTGAGTTACCCTATAGCGGTTATCTACCGTCAGCCAGCGCCTTCTGTCTGCTCGAAGAACACATGGTGCCGTTCCTTTATACAATACCCACATTTTTTTAATTCCAAGAATTCTGAAATTATTTATGGACAAGAAAAACCTCTGCATAATGTATGTTTTGTGATTGCGCTATAAATATAGCGTGTAAATACAATTAGGCCCAGTCCGTTAAAAAGAAACTACAGGACTGAATAATTCAAAATGCTGTTGGAAAAAATGTTCTTAGTATAACACAACTTTCCCTTGTTAAGTCATTTCTTGGGTAATAGCTTTCCAACAACAGTACAGATGCACTATAGCCTGTGTTCACAATATACCCTGACTCACACAATGTATAACAATACCGTTGCAGCCCCCCCCCCCGCCCGACATATTTTACAACAACGACTGTACAGGTGTGTCATGTGGAATAAATGTCTCCCAAGTGACTGTGCTATTATACATTACGCACTTCAACGGCACTCGATTTATGACAAACGCACACTTATTTTGCAAAGGCAATAAAAACGCAAAACAGTTTGCCGTGTAGGCCTACTTCTTTAAAGGCATAACGCACTGAAAAATGCCTCGAATGAATCTTCCAGTGCAGTCCGTTTTATGCCATGACCCAGTCTTTTGTATGACTAAACATTTTTAAAAATTAAATTCGATTCGAGATTCTTGTTTACTGTGGGTTGTTGTTTTACCAGTGGTAAAGGTAAAGCTGTCCTTGTGCACGCCATAAAGACACTAGACGGAGATAAATGGTCGTTTCCGCTCCGGCCTATTTAACCCCAGTGAAGGCATTCCTCCAGTAGCCACTGAACAACAGGCTTAATGACTCCATAGCCTTCTGGACGCTACGGAGGAAAGAAACGTCCCTAGCTCCTGCCACGAATCGAACTAAAATTGATAAAATCGGTGGAATATAGCGACACAAGTAAAGAGTAATTTTTATGAGCAATGTTTTGTATAGACCATCAAAGTAAATCCATTCATTAGCTTGAGAGATATGTCACTCGGGAAGAAAGACGAAAGATGCATGTATAAGAGGTAAGGCAAATCCGCACTTTAGCTTATAGATTATAGGAGCGACACGCGGGGGGGGGGGGGGGGGCGCAATGAGCACCTCCTATTACCCCAGACAGAGAACAACCATCAACCCCGG
>Ga0131853_10024512_pt1 | contig 10885 bp, 7 predicted proteins | sample TergutLab28metaG_FD_92764 | JGI IMG/M metagenome (GOLD analysis project Ga0131853, IMG submission 92764) | Labiotermes labralis P1 segment gut microbial communities from Petit-Saut dam, French Guiana - Lab288 P1 (version 2) (version 2) | ecosystem: Host-associated > Arthropoda: Insects >... | reverse complement strand
ATATAGTTACCACTAGGCTTGGGAGTGGTCAAATTTCACGGCTTCGTAGTGTTAAGATCAGGTGGTGCATATAGTTACCACTAGGCTTGGGAGTGGTCAAATTTCACGGCTTCGTAGTGTTAAAATCAGGTGGTACATATAGTTACCACTAGGCTTGGGAGTGGTCAAATTTCACGGCTTCGTAGTGTTAAAATCAGGTGGTGCATATAGTTACCACTAGTCTTGAAAGTGGTCAAATTTCACGGTTTCGTGGTGTTAAAATCAGGTGGTACATATAGTTACCACTAGGCTTGAAAGTGGTCACATTTCACGGTTTTGTGGTGTTAAAATCAGGTGGTGCATATAGTTACCACTAGTCTTGAAAGTGGTCAAATTTCACGGTTTCGTGGTGTTAAAATCAGGTGGTGCATATAGTTACCACTAGGCTTGGGAGTGGTCGTATTATACAGCAGCTTGATTCATTCTACATTTGCTATCTAGGCGGATAGCGAAACTTCATCGCGGCGTCATTATCACGTCGCCACGCACTATTCCGTAGTTAATAGATGTTGTGTATATAATAGACTTTTTTAGGCAAGATAGTGGTGTATATTATATGTCAGTTATGCACTTATTTGATTGTTTTGAGTTGATTGTTAACACGTACATTTGTTTGTATACTTACTAATACTTACTCATGTAACGCAACCTGTGCTCGTGTTAGTCCGGGTGTCATGCAGTAGACTAAGTTTGAAATGTGGTCACACGCGCAGAAACCATATTTCGTCTTTCGGCGAAACGGACGAGTCCATTTAAATCGGCGGTGGCGTCAGTTCAGTCGACTACTGGCAGCCGAGGTGAGCGCATCGACGGAAGTAATGGTAATAATGCTGGATATACCATGTTCCGAGGTAGTGTGAAGAATACTGGCTACCTACTCCATTCGCCAGTTTACCCTTCACTTCCCCTCTCGTGCGTTACCGTGTGCCATCACATTTCAACTGGACTCTACAGTCACTCTCGGCACAAGGTTCGAGACCAACTTGACTCTGGACAGTAGCCATCCTTGACATGTATATTCTCGCCTAACAAGATCAGGCGCGCTGTTTCGCAGCGTCGTCCAATACAGACGCCCTCATCAACATTCAGGGTTCGACTTCTGGCTCCTGAGTCCTCGCCTTCACGTACAATAATCCCAATACAATTGTCACTGGGTTTACTACGAGTGCACGCAATCTGCCCAACTCCCCGTCTTAACCTGAGGTTCGCGCTCCGTCCCTCCTGCAACAACATCTACGATACGATTCCCACCGGGACCACGTCGGATACAACAGCACTTCGGTGGACGATTATGCGTGTAAAGTATGATAAATGATAATCTTTGCTTGTATTTCCTTGTTTTGTTCAGTTGGCAATAGTAGAGGAGACAAGATGGCGGAAGGGTGACAGACGGAGCTGTGGTGGACAGGAGTTTGGACCGACCGTCTTGCAGTGCGTACCGCAGCTCGCAATCTGGACACGAATGAGACGTTTAAAGCAAGAAACGGTAATGAGATGCAGTCGGTAGACACGAGACACCGTACGAACGACTCCATTTTAATGGCGGTTTCAAGATGAAAATCATCCTCAGTGCTGCTGAAAGATCCAGCTCGTACCGCGCAGGAAAGGGCCGGGACAGCTCAGTTAGTAGAGCGACTCGCAACGAGCTGGACGGTCTGGGGATCGAATCGCGGTGGGGGCGAGATTTTCCGCACCCGTCCAGACCGGCCTGGGACCCACGCAGCCTCCTGTGCCATGTGTACCGGGTCTTTCCCGGGGCTAAAACGGCCGGTGCGTGGCATTGACCACCCACCCCATCTAGCGCCGATGTTAAAGGAAGAGTAGAGCTATTCCTCTACTCCCCTCTGGGCCTTCATGGCATGCTCTAGGGTGCGCTTTACCTCTACCTTTACCGCGTAGGAGACACCCTCTCGGTTATGTAAAACCAATCAGTTCCGTTGTATAGGGAAATAATGATAATTTTTTAAGTGAATGAATTAGGTTTCTAAAACGAAAACTACATTTTTGAACCACACGTTAGTTTCACCTCTAATCTTACCGTACGTTCCAAGAATTCTGATAATGGCATCAGCACAATAGGGTCATATGTTGTGGTATTAGCCTGTTGAGACTGCGGCTCTCATGTAGTTAGAGTATTAACATCACAATCTCTCTCTCTCTCTCTCTCTTCCCTTCTCTCTGTTAGTTTGATGATGCGCAATTCATCTGTCATTTGTTCGCAGTTATGTAGCCTACCTGTCGCCCGGGGTGACTGCTAATCACGTGTTGCATTGGAGTTGTAATTTCATGAGGACTTTTCAACATTTTTGTTTTGTTGTGCTTTTATGATCACTGTATATTAAATATATGCGCTTGTTTATGAACTGGCTCTGTAAATTATTGTTGTGCTGGGCCTGATGAACTGACGTACCGTAATGATGTTCCCAGCAAGTGAGTTCATTTTCAAAAACTCTCTGTGTGTGATATTTGACTATTTCCTTAGCAATTGACCAACTTAATGCACAAAATCTTGTTTTATAATAAGTTTATTATATTCCTTTACATGTTTCGAGCACTGTTGTGCTCATCATCAGGAGGTCAAAATTGTATTATACATCATATGGTATCATCACACTCTGTAGGTGGCCGTCCGGTGCACAGGTTGAGTCCTCTCTCAACCTGCACACCGGACGGCCACCTACAGAATGTGACGATACCATATGCTGTATAATACAATTTTGATCTCCTGATGATGAACACAACAGTGCTCGAAACATGTAGAGGTATACAATAAACCTATTATAAAACAAGAATTTGTGCGTTAAGTTGGTCAGTTGCTAAAATTATACTGATACGCACGGTCAGCAAAACATCAAAATTTGACCATTTTGTTTCGTTTCTTTAATTCCTTGCAGCCCCATTCCTACCTCTCTAAATCAGTGTTGTTTTCCTACTGCTTGAGGCCCTCACTAAACGCAACTACGCATTTTGTCCACTGAATGCTTCGATATTCTTCCTGCGGTAAGCACAAGAAATGGTGACAATTTGGCTAAATACTTGAACTGTTATACATTTGTAATGGTGATGCTGTTTATTCTCTGTGAGCTAGGAACCGAATTTTATTTTTTACCGCGGCGCAACAGCCCCCCAGTGGGCCATGGCCTCCTCATTGTCGAGGCTTCATGATCGCACTCAGGCACACCACACTCGGTGAGACTCTTCTGGACGAGTGATCTGCCCGACGCAGAGACCTGTACTTGATAACACACAACACTCACAAGAAACAGACATCCAAGTCCCAGGCGGGATTCGAACCCGCAATCCCAGGATGCGAGCGGTCGCTTAGACCGCGCCTCCACTGGGATCGGCGACCGAAATTGTATGTGCATATTATTTACAGTGACTTGTACTACGTAAAATTAAGGTAATGAATATTGCAAGGCACCCATCTCCAGTACAAATTATGGTAGATAAAGACAGCCGTAGAAGGTGGAATATTTCAACTCGTTTGGTAACAGTATAGATAACAAATGATGCAAGATGTAGACGTGAAATTGAATCCAGGATTACCATGGCAAAATCTGCGTTTTTTCCCCAGCAAATTTGACTTAAAGAAGAGAGCAATAAATTGCTATATTTGGAGTGTAACTTTAAACGGTGCTGGAATTTGGCCACTTCGGAAAGTAGACCAGAAATAGCTGGAAAGTTTTGAAATGTGCTGCTGCAGAAGGATGGAGAAGATCATTTGGACGGACCGTGTGAGAAATGAAAAGTGTTACGTGTTACTTAATTTACTGTAGCGGCCGTGGCCTGCGCGCCCTGAGTTACGAACCAGTGTGTGCGCAATATAAATCATGCTGCTCTTCCAACAGAAGCCCGTGGCGCCAGACCTAATCGCGCCATTGACGGCTGTGTGGATCATGCTAACTCCCCGTGCCCCATGAAACACCTGTCCCCATGAATGCACGTAGAGTAGCAGCATTTTATCTGCAAAATTTCTATTCCACACGTGCAGGTACAGTCATGTCCTAAACCAAGTCACACCCCACCCCGTGGTCCGGGAAACGAAGTGCTGAAAATCAATTCAAACTCACAGAACAGAGAAAATTACAGGCATTATAAAAAATACCCTGTCTAATATGTAACCCTTGCGCATAGTCTGGGTAGCTCAGTCGCCGTAGTGACTAGGCTGCGGACTAAAAGAACTGAAGAATCGTGGTTCGATTCCTAGCAAAGCAACATATTAAGGGCCAAATTCGCTTCTGGGGCCCATTCGGTTCAGTTGATACCGGGAGTACCACGGTGGTAAAGCGGCCGAAACTTAAAGTTGGCACGTCATCTCCATCTGATGCCAAAGTTAATGCGTGGAGTTGTATCTCCACTCCACTATACACCTTCATGTCGTGATACGTAACGAAGCGCAGGGACAATCACTTATACGTGCCATTCTACAGAAGGTATTTGTCGGTTTGTCGACTAAAATTTGTACGTATTTTTTGTATCTCTGTGTGTGCTGCTTGCTCTGTCCACTGCATCGTCCTGTGTTAGACCATCTCGTTCTTTCTGGAATATGAATTACGAACCCTAACGTCATTTTTATTAAAAAAGTATAAAAATTGTAATAACATTTTTTTAGTTGCGCGTGCGTGAAAGTAGAATTACAGGCGCAGAGTTGAGGTGCTTAAGAAAATGCACTGGAAAAATAAGCAGAGATAGGATTGGATATGGTCAGATTATAGCAACAGTACACCAAGAGCTTTGTGATCCAATATTGTTCGGATGATAAAATCTATGAGAATGAGTTGGGTGGGGTATGTAGCACGTATGGTGGATAAGAGAGGCGTATTCAGGGTTTTGGTGGGTAAACCTGAGGGAGAGAGACCACTTGGGAGACCCAGGCGTAGATGGGAGGAAGTAGGATGTGGGGGTATGGACTGGATCGAACTGGCTCAGAATAGGGACAGGTGGCGGGCCCTTGTGAATGCGCTAATGAACCTTCGGGTTCCATAAGTTGCTGGAATTTTTTGACTAGCTGAAAACCGGTTAGCTTCTCAAAAAGGACTGTGCTCCATGGAGTAACTAAATAAGTAAATCTAGAGCCTGTTACTGAAATGGTTGATAGGAGGGAACTAAGGTGGTATGGGCACCAGATTAGTATGGAGAGCAACAGGAAGCCTAGGCAAGTATTGGGAAACAAATGTTGAGGGACTGGAGAAGAGGAGGGCCAAGGATAGAATGGGAAGAACGCGTGTGGAAGGTGACGAGGAAAAAGGGAAAAAAACTTGCAGTATGCGACTTAGACTAGTGAAGGGCAGGAAAGCTTTGGGGATCTGGCTGATAGTTACCGACGCCTGAAAGGGCACCATGGGAGCCCCGGTGCCCTTTGAATAGAGACTGCGTGGGCCCCAGAGCCGGTCTGTACGTTTCGAAGAATAGAAAGTTCTCTCGCACCTGCCTGGACTCGAACCGCAGACCGTCCAGTCCGTAGCCTAGTTATTATCGTTAGTGCTCAGTTGCATTTTATTTCCGGATTAATATTCTGTTGCCACCCTGCCATTTGATAGTATGGTGCCTTGTGTTCAATGGTATACCTGAACTCGGCAGCTGTCGTAGAGTTCCTGACGGCTGCTGCACTCGGGGACACAATAAAAGGGACACGTTATATATGCAGATGATGTGACATCGTAAGTAAATATGCCGAGAAAGTAAATTAGACAATTTTACGTTTATGAATACAGGTCACTGCAATGCCGACACATCTCTCTTCCAGTTTGCTCTATCCGGTGTGCAGGTTCCATTTTACAGGATGTTAATTTTATTGGTGACATTAGCTGATGGCTAGGTACTTTTCGTTTAGTGCTTCCCTCCCACCTCTGGTTTATCGTCTATCACTTCGCAGATGTTCTTTACGTCCGGCTGTAACCGGATGCATCCGCGGACATGTTGGAGAGATAACGATGGCATTATTTTATGGCACCTACTGTGATTACGCTCCTTTTATGAAGAGTAAACAAAGTGTAGTGATTGCAACAGCAGTGTCTTGGTGTTGTTGTACGCTGCTTGCTGCTCACCGCAGTCCACGTTCAGTGGCAATACATTTGCGTCCCAGTAGCAGAGTCGCTTAAGAAAACTTAGTGACTTGCTTTTTGCCTTACTTTATGCACTCGCACTGTGAGACCAAACTACGCTTATCGTTCTGTAGATCCCAGATTGGAATCTGCACCAGACAGGCGTCTGGGCCGAGGTTTCCATGCCTTTCCTCTGTAGTCAAAAGGTGCTGATTGGAGACACGAGAATCGGAGTTGTATTGACGGTGAGAAAGAGACTCGCAGCTGATGGCTCTGGGGTCCACCCAGCCTCCATCGATTAGTAGTGGAGGCTCTTGGATCCATTCATTCTCCACCTGTCAGTAGTGGAGGCTCTGGGATCCACTCAGCCGCCATCTGTCAGTAGTAGGGACTCTGAGATCCACTCAGTCGCCATTTGGCAGTAGTGGAGGCTCTGAGATCCACTCAGCCTCCATCTGTCAGTATTGGAGGTTCTGGGATCCACTCAGTCTCCATCTGTCAGTAGTGGAGGCTCTCAGATCCACTCAGCCGCCATCTGTCAGTAGTGGAGGCTCTGGGATCCACTCAGCCGCCATCTGTCAGCAGTGGAGGCTCTGGGATCCACTCAGCCGCCATCTGTTAGTAGTGGAGGCTCTGAGATCCACTCAGCCGCCATCTGTCAGTAGTGGAGGCTCTGGGATCCACTCAGCCGCCATCTGTCAGCAGTGGAGGCTCTGAGATCCACTCCGCCGCCATCTGTAAACAGTGGAGGCTCTGGGATCCACTCAGCCGCCATCTGTTAGTAGTGGAGGCTCTGAGATCCACTCAGCCGCCATCTGTCAGTAGTGGAGGCTCTGGGATCCACTCAGCCGCCATCTGTCAGTGGAGGCTCTGGGATCCACTCAGCCGCCATCTGTCAGTAGTGGAGGCTCTGGGATCCACTCAGCCGCCATCTGTCAGTAGTGGAGCCTCTGAGGTCCACTCAGCCGCCATCTTTCAGTAGTGGAGGCTCTGGGATCCACTCAGCCGCCATCTGTCGTTAGTGAAGGCTCTGGGATCCACTCAGCTGCCATATGTCAGTAGTGAAGGCTCTGGGATCCACTCAGCCGCCATCTATCAGTAGTGGAGGCTGTGGGATCCACTCAGCCTCCATTTATTCAGTACTGTGTGCACAAAACAGCCGAGACATGGTACTGCTCGTATCAACTCGCATCCATCTGGAGACTGGATTAAAGAAAGAGTAGAGCTATACCCCCATTTCCCCTCTGTGCCTTCTTGACAGGTTACAGGGTGAGCTTTACTGTACCCTGAAGACGGAGGCAACGTTGGTAGATTCGCCTGTGCACTAGGCTACACGTCATTACAGTTCAGAAGACCCTCACGTGAACATCCGCCGCTATGAGAGTCTCAAATCTTATAGTGCTAACAACTGTCCAAATACAGATACAAATAGTCCTACGTGATTTCCGGCTTTCGCCTCGAAATAGACGAGATCGGCTCTCTTCTATGACAGTACCCCGCGTAGGGCGGTAATTCCTTACCGACCTTTCGGTCGGTCGTTTCGGTCTCATTTTCAAGGATGAAGAAATCCAAGAAGAATATAAACAGAAAGATTTCTTGACTCTTGAAGATGGGAGCGATAGGTTGTCCCGAAACGTCTGGTAGGAGTCACGACTATACGCTGCGTAATATCCCAGAACATCGCAGATCTCAGAGATACGTATAGGTCTACAGACAGGAGGGCAGGAAAACATACTGAATGTCAATGACGAAACCTTTTCAACTGATAAACCTGGCGTTTGTGTTTCCTGGAATTATGAAAAACCGGGAAATCCGGGAAAGCGCCTGTGTACTGTGAGAGATTTGCTGGTGAAGCGAGTTCAGTCAAGCTAGACAGGCAGCCGTCAGCTCTTCTGCTGTCTGAGCACGAGGCTTATGTGTAGACCCGTCCTTCATTAGAGGAATCAGTTTGAAATGTTTGCATATTAGTTGTGTCTCTGTGCCTTTAGCCGTTTGGAGCATGGAATTTATGTGAATTGCATTTATAATGATTCATTTTTGTACCTCACAGTGAACACACCGCGTCTCCATTAGAAAGTACGGTCGCGTAATGCTGTACAGAGATATAACATCTGTTTGCTGCCAGAGGAGTACGGCACGCGAACGCTCTGTGGGCAGCAAAATGCAGAATTTCTAGTGTTAAAGTTGGTGATGAATGTACTAACCACTGTGGTTCAGAGGTTAAAGTAAGTCAACCATCCTGACGGTAAGAACGATAATTATTCTATGAGCCGTAATTTGTTGTGATTAGTGTAGTTACGATGTAGTGTACAGCCGTCAATAAATTTGTATATACAGGGTTATTCGAAATGATTGTCGGGGTTTTAACAACTTGTCATGCACAATGCACTTGAGATAGGAGTATATGTGTTTTTTAATTCAATAGAACAACACTCCAAGTTTTTGTTACATACCGTACAGGTGCTCTGTATGTGCACCCTTTTTGATTCTACAGGGTTATTGGAAATGATTGCCTGGGTTTTTAACAACTTGTCATACACAATACACTTGAGATGCGTGTTGATGTTTGTAGAATCATAACCCTGTATATTCAATACCAAAACATAATGTGTTATGGGGACACTGTCCTATCGAAATTAACGCAGACTTTTGTTCTGTGTAAGTTGTTTTTTTATTGCTGATTTAGCCCTGTGTTACTAACCATTGCAGAGCAAATAAGTGTCGTTCTAGAAAGAGATTAGGTTACTTCTTCGATGGGAGTTTTGTGAGCAGGTATTATAGACCTGATGATGATGATGATGACGATAAGATAGAGTGGTCCCTCTCCAAGCAATGAAGGAGAATAGAGGGAAGAGAGGTGTAGCGCCATTCATTTTTAGCCTCAGCCTAGATGATGGTGGGTGGTAAACAACACCCTCAAACCACTTAACCTCCGGGAAGGAACTCCGCTACTGATTGGATATGAGGCTGGGCGGGCCCAAAGCCGTTCTGAATGTTTTGGAGAAGAGAAATATATTGCCGCTGCCGGTAATCGAAATCAGGATTGTCCATCCTGTAGCCTTGATAATTCAGTGCATTTCCTCTCAATAGGTGTTCCTTTCTGGCTGAACATCACAAATGCTAAGTATAAAGACAGCACGAAGAACGCAAATAGAAGAGGACCACAGCACAGTACACAAAAACAGTATTATGACAAACAGGAAACAATAACAAAACAATGTAGAAGAAGTACTGGGACAAAAGCCCCATATCCTGGAAACGTTTGGTCAGTTGATTGGTACAGAATGTGTCTTAAAGAAGCAATTGGTTTCCTAAAATATGTCAGTGTTTTTGCATCGGCGGGTTTGCGGCCGAAAGGCATCCAGCGGACGGAGGGAATTTGCAAGTGACACAAAACATATAGGAATTCCACAAATTACGTTGAATAACTCGGATACCAGTAATGTCAGAGAGGGGGGGGGGGGAATTGTGAAACTGAGGAACCAGAGATGAACACTAAAGCTTTGAAATGCTGAGAAAATCCTGGTAAATAAGACAGGGTAATGTGAAAAGAAACTGTTTTTGACACAGAATTTTTGAATGTGTTCCAGCTTTTTGGCGTCTGTGGACGTGGAATTCCATACATTTGAGGCATACTCAAAGTGTCAACTCTAATTATTGTCAGAAAGGTAAAGCAGTCCCTGTACATCCCTGGAAAGGCCCTAAGGGTTCCAGTCGGTTAAGGCTTCCAGATTTCAAGACAATTGGCACATGAAGACAGTAAGGCTGCCTTTACCCCCAGGAAATATTCCTGGTACTCATTTCTGTTAAGAGGCTGAGTCGACCCCAGGGCCATAGTGCGACCGGAAGGAACATGTCAATGAAAATTTCCAATGACATCATCGGTAATCGAACCCGCGACCTTCCGGCTTGTAGCGCAGTGCCTCAACCAACTGCGCCACCTCGCTAACCAGTGTCAAACACATCATTAATAATCTGCCAGCTGTACAAAAGGAAAAGTTTGGAATTGAACCCAACATCCTTACGGATTGGAGGGAGGGAGGGGGGGGGGAGAGTGCAGTGTAAATATGCTTGAAAGTGCAGTTCGGAATCACGTTGTACTGCAAGGTCGTTGATCGCGTCCCTCCGGTTATGCGAAGTCACACATTTTGAACGACTGTTTTCCTAGTGAAGATCTGGCTGTCATGCAGACCCAGGGTCCATGTCAGACTGCAGCATAGCGCAATCCTCAGCGGAGTTTATAGCACGAATCATGTTCCTATCATCAGCCAGCAATGTGCATCTAGAATATGTAATATGTATCTGTAATATTTGATTACATTACAGTGGCCTTTATGGAGCACATTAGCAGGCGTAAGACCTAGAACATGTCCTTGTGGAATCCACGAAGAAAGATCGAAAAGGGACGAAAAATTATGTGAAATCCGCACACAACAACAACAACAACAACATTTCGATTCAGTTCAGTTTACTTCTTTACTATTAATATTATTAATGTGCTCGCACAACAATCATATGGCCAATTCAAGACAGTACAGGGATATAAGAAAAATATACTATTATTAATATTATTATTATTATTATCATCATCATCATCTCCCTTATACAGGGTTTTTATACTTATATTCCTGAGACAAACTATGTGCCTAGGGAATACAGTGTTGCAGCTATTCTGATGTTACTATTCATGGTGCTTATATCGTTAGTTCCAGTGTTGAATCTATTGTACTTTTACATTAGTACTTTCCGCAGTATGTGTGCAGTGCCCAATATGGCTGTTTTCTGTAATTCCTTGACTT
>Ga0131853_10024511_pt1 | contig 10885 bp, 9 predicted proteins | sample TergutLab28metaG_FD_92764 | JGI IMG/M metagenome (GOLD analysis project Ga0131853, IMG submission 92764) | Labiotermes labralis P1 segment gut microbial communities from Petit-Saut dam, French Guiana - Lab288 P1 (version 2) (version 2) | ecosystem: Host-associated > Arthropoda: Insects >... | reverse complement strand
GAGGAGAATATTTGGACCTAGGAGGGACGAGGTAACGGGGGAATGGAAGAGATTGCATAACGAGGAGCTAAATGATTTGTACTCCTCACCCAATATTGTGCGGGTGATAAAATCGAGAAGAATAAGATGGGCTGTGCACGTGGCGCGTATGGGTTAGGAGAGGGGTGTGTATAGAGTCTTGGTGGGGAAGCCGGAGAGAAAGAGATCACTGGGGAGGCCTAGGCGTAGATGGGTGGATAATATTAGAATGGATCTCCAGGAGGTGAATTGTGGTTATATGGATTGGATTGGGCGGGCCCAGGATAGAGATAGATGGCGGACGCTTGTGGGTGCGGTAATGAACCTTCGGGTTCCGTGAAATGCGGGGAATTTCTTGATTGGCTGCAAACCAGTTAACTTCTCAAGAAGGACTCTGCACCATGGGGTAAGTAAGTATACTGAGATGCACGGTCAGCAAAACATCAAAATACTCCACGTAACTTCCCGTTAAGAGAATCTCATGTACACAACGGTGGAAGTTTCATATCACCCATCAGTATATTTATTTTAAGAAATATTTTATATTTAATTTCTAATAGATTTTGACCTATAAAGAACTCGCGAATATAGAATACATATTTTCTAAAATTTCTATTAAGTTATAACCCACTACATTTAATAAAGCTATTACTATTAATACAGAGAAATGTTTCGTTCATTTAAAGTGACAGGCGTATTTGTGTTTTACTAAGCACAAATAGACTAGGATTAATACACATTGGAGCTGAAGTGTGCCTCCTGTCTTCACATGTACTCTTGCACGAGATGAAAACGAATGACAAGAAGAACATATCGGCGGTCTTATCTCTTGGAAGGAGGCCCTAGTACACCCTGTGAAGGATGTTAAGTAAATCAGAGTAATAATTAAGTGACAGAAACGAATAAAGCACCTGCACTTCGCCAGGAATTAGACACCGACTCTACGGTCATGCAAGTCACCAAAAACAAACACCTAGCTTAATCAAGTTCATGGGCAAACAGTTGAAGGATCCTTTATACCCAATCAATCAAGGTATGTAAATCCTGCAAACCATCGCGAGTGTTGTCGTCGTTCTAGCTGCTTGTATTCTCTGGTTCTATCTCAGGTCAGTCCACGTGAATCTTATAGTACTGAAATTGCAAATGAGAGAGTTTTGGTCCCAAGTTTTCTGATTTCCTTGTGGTAATTCCTCCAATAATGTTCAATAGACGTATATTTATTTCTAACCGGTGGCATACGAACATGAAGACTGATCAGCCTATTAAATAACACACTTAAAACAACTAGATAAAAATTTAGAGAAAAAGGTTGCAACAAAACTGAAACATTTTGTCTAAATGAATGCAGTTCATTTTCCCATATCTTATCCTTTCACTATACGAAACAAAAATACACTCACCCAAAGTTCAGTGGTCGGTGTTGTAAATTCTGAGCACATTTTCTCTAGAGACCTGGAGGTATTTCTTGTCCAAAAACACACCCTTCATGTGAAATTCGTTCAAAATTTTTCTTACCTTGTTCTTCTTCTTCCGAGTGCATGATGAAAACGCAACTCTTTGGTAGCTCTTGATGTATACTAACTATAAATTTTGCTACATTTAATACTTCCTGTAAACTAGCACTCACAGCAACACCATAAAATGTGATTAATGTAAATAAAACGGTATAAGTGTGCATCTGAATTGTCAGACACCCGAAGTTTTTGTGTGCTGTTTGGTAGATGTTCCTACCTTTCAACACCTGAAACTGTGGCTTGTCATATAGAGCATACGAGTTGCCGTGAGGAGTGTAATTATAATGGGTGGAGTGGTTAGACAGGTTGCAGATACATTGAAATATTCCGGCTCAATATTTATCAATGCAGTAATGCTCGTGTTAGGGCGGTAGAAGGCCACGTTTATCCTGCACTGATCTATACACATTGCATATTCATTAGAATCCCTTACTCCATTTTAGTGTTCCTATATCCATTATTTATTGTACTCAAATGTGTTTCACTGCCTACACAGCACACGTTAATGTTTCAATGATTGTGGTGGTGTGACAATTAGAAAAGAACCCATGAACAGTTGTCACTTTCATATTGTTTATATCGTGTACTGTGAACTGAATTATGAACTCTATAGGCACCAACAAATGATCAAATCTGTACATTGTGTACTTAGCTATTAATTTGCTGGTACATATTTCGCTGCAATCATCATCTTCAGGGAGCTTACACAAATGTCGGTAAAACGTACAACAACAAAAAAGTTTCACAATAACTGTAAATAAATTGCATGAGCAGGATTTAGTTAAAATATACAGTACTTAAAATATTATTATAAAATGGTAATACAGTTTGTTGTTGGTTACAAGTTTGAGCTTCGTGTGGTATTTCCGTAAACTTTAGTGTGGATATATTTAGGTGTTTTTTGTTTGAATCTGCACTCTTTATTGGACTAGATTGCTGAAAAAAGTTTTGCGCATTCTTTCTCTGGTGCTCTCATAATGATGGATGATTCTTGCTTCTTGAACATTTATTGTTTTCATACTGTTCATTCCGTGCATTCTAAATTGAATTACAAATTTTAACTAAAACCTGCACACTTGATATATACAATTATTTAAAACGATTTTATTTATGTACATTTTAACAACATTGTTGTAAGCTCCCTGAAAATGGCAATTGTTCCGAAACATGTAGCAGCCAATTAATAGTAAAATACACAATATACATAATTGTGCATTTGTTGGTAACATACAGCTGTGTTCTTAATACAGTGTGCATGGCAAATTTATACAAGGTGGGCCAAAATTACGTATACAGTAATTATTTCTTTACAGATATTGTGAATGATAGCAGGGAACTTAAGTATAGAAAAAATAAAGTGGATTTTGAAGCAGTATTGGAAAATTAATGTCAATATCTGAGGAAAACTAACAATACTATACTCTATTACTATATATTATGTACTATATACTGTATACCTACTTTTGGACCACCTTGTATATTCTGATTAAATATTGCTTGTCAAATTTGTGGCCCAATTTCAGGAACAGACTTCTTGCTGTTGATGGTCCACTTTTGAGTTTATGCTACATGTAGTAAGTTAGTCTTCCGACGTTACGAGGTAAAATACTGCTTCCTTTCTCAGGGCGCGGTTCCGATTCACGCGAACGCACGGAGAGTGCATTCCTCCAAATCGTCTGAACACTCATAAAGCGCAAGTCGTATAATTTAAAAAAGAAAGCCATAAATCGATCAATAGCCGTGCTGAATACATAGAGAATTTAATTCAGTCATTGTTGCTTGTCTGAGGAGGAGTATATTTCGATTTGATGTGCAAGAGAAGCTTACATAGTTCGATTAAATTTGAACAAATCTGTTTCCATTATTCTGGAATAAATCCAAACGTACAACCGCTACAGGTGTGAAGGTATTCTGATCTCACTCAACGTGGCAAAAAGTAATCATGTTACATTCCGGTAAGGTGACCTTATGAACTTAAGGGTACCCAGAGTACTGTGGAGGGATATGAAAGGAAATGGCAGCACGAATTACCGTAGATATATGATAAACAAGTCTTTCGATAAGAACAAGAAGGTACTGTTACCAGCAGTTTATCTGAATTCCATCATTACATTTGTTTTAATAAGTATATACATATAAACGAATAGTGTAATTAAATTTATTTTATTGAGAACTAAAACATTACTACACTCGTCATAAGCCTTATTTATGAGCAAGGTACTTACTACAGTTGTGATGTATTTGTACTTAACTAAAGCCGTTAAGATGGAATAATTTTTTTCGACAACATATGTAAGTTCTGTAATACTGCATTCTGATATACATGTACAATTAATACAGTCTGTCATATCATGGTCTTGGACGGTAGCTGTTGTGGTTCATTGACTTGAAGTGCTTATCTTGTGTCTAATTAAGCAACACAATAGAGAAGATATATTGGGGAGCTGAGGTGGGGCTCCTGACTTTACTTGAATATTTTTCAATAGATGTAAAATATTCCTTAGAAGCACCCACTGGCCATCTTATTCCCAAGAAGGAAAGACTGATAAACAAATGCAGGGTGCAAAGGAAATCAAATTATAATCTGGACACAGGCTTGTCTAAAAAGCACCTGCATTTCACTAGGAATCAAGACACCTAATCATCATTGTTACTTTCTTCATGCCGTGCATATTCTTGTAATTAAGACGTCAACCAGCAATACACTTAATAAAATATAATTAAAAATAAATATCAAAACTGGGAAATATATTTTTGAAAAAGAATGACTGTGGGTAGCTATGTAATGCAAATGTACACAGCGTGGAAATGGATCAGAAATTTTCAGATTGTTATGGGCTTTTTTTTTTCAAAATTCGTGGATAGTTGTTTCTTGAGTTTGACTAATAGTTATGTCAATTCCTCTAAAGCCCCTACCGTCCGTGACGATAAAATAATGTGCATTGAGTGTTTTGGAAGGATTCTTGCAAGGGAAAGCAGAATGAATTCAAGCTATTCTAGGTTAGGATATTCGGTTTGTATTTCTATGATCTAGAAGAATGGCAGCCTGGTGCAGAAACATGTACAAAATTAATACACGTCACAAATTTTATTTTATTCAGTTCATTTTTATTGATATATTAATTACCGAATCTGCTGTCGTGCAGCACATAACATAAGTCACGAGGAACATCTTAAATTAATCAATTTTGTCCACACACAACTAACTAATGATCTGTCTTGTAACCAAGGACTAACATAACAAAAACGAAGCAATCACGTGGGCGCATTGTCGCTGTCCTGCAGCTTTAATCTCCACTTAAATAAAAAGTCAGTGCCAGTGGAATTTGTGGTGGTAAAATTCCCAATGAGAGAAGTTGCTCTCAAAGCATTTCAGTTTTCCCTTACCAGATATATTCCATTAGTTCTCCATACACACATTCATTTATAACCGCCGATATAAGAACATGGAAGTTGTGGAAAATGATAATAATGCACATAAAATAAAACTAGCCGAATTTTTCAAGAAGAAGGCCTTAAAAACTGAAATAATCCATCAATTAAGGCTATTTTATTCCCATGACTTATTTGTATACTTTCCTTTCCAAAAGCATATCTCCAAATAAAGTTTGAGCTTTTGATAACACGAAATTTGAGCACATTTTCCCCCCAAAACACACACTTCGTGCGGGAAAAAAATTATTTTTTTTCCATAATGTTCCTTTCGCTCTGAGTTAATTGTAAAATCACAGCTGTTTGGTAGCTCTTGGTGTGTATAAGGAATTACTTTAAAATATATTGCAGGACACTATTAAGAATTATTTTTGACAAAGAGTATCACAATGCGTGTTAGATGAAATGTTAGAGTACACGACGAAAATCATGCACATTCCGCATTCATTGTTGCGTGGTCATCAGACAAATCTAGCTGGCCAGGTGCTGTATATATACCGAAGGACAAATTTCTCAATCATAAGTACCAGAAGTCCTATTCCATTTCCAACCGCAAGCAGCACCAAAAGAGGCGCAACTGTCACAAAACTGACTGATACAGAAGATGGCTGTGTGTCCGGTTGCGGTGAGGTCATGTACTGTTGGTGGATTGTGAATTGAAGTCCTCTATAAAGTAGATGAGAAAACCTGCAGGGCAAATTAATATTTGTTACAGGCTATGTTGGTAGGGGAATTAATAAATTATTACCGAACAATAATACTGCTCGGTTGGTTGCGCTGCCTCTATCTATCTATCTATCTATCTATCTATCTATCTATCTATCTATCTATCTATCTATCTATCTATCTATATATATATATATATCTACCTACCTACCTATCTATCTATCTTCCTATCTGCCTATCTATGTATCTATCTATATATATATATATCTACCTACCTACCTATCTATCTATCTACCTATCTGCCTATCTATCTATCTATCTAACTATCTATCTATCTATATATATATCTACCTACCTACCTATCTATCTATCTACCTATCTGCCTATCTATCTATCTATCTATCTAACTATCTATCTATCTATCTATCTGTCTGTCTGTCTGTCTGTCTGTCTCTTTGTCTGTCTCTCTATCTATCTATCTATCTATCTATCGATCCATCAACCCATCGATCCATCAATCCATCCATTCTTCGATCCATCCATCCATCGATCCATCCATCTATCCATCCATTTATCCGTCCGTCTTTCTGCCTGCCTGTCTGTATATACGTATATCCTAATTTATTCTAGCACAATATACAGAAGAACATTTCAATTTTTCGTTTCTATGTCACAAAATTTGATGTAAACTTAAGTCACATAGTAAGTGAACTTTGTTGGATTTACGTAAAGGAAAGCGCGTGCACGTTACCATATGTGTTTTTGTAAACTGGGATTTAAATTAAGTGGTATTGGAAGTACTAAATATTTGGTGCCGAACGAATACAACATCTATATGCCCAAAAACAATTGATAGGACACGTTTAGAAATAAATAAAATTAAGTGACTTAGTTGAAGATTATAAATGAAAGTTGACAGTTCATTAATTGTGAATCAATAATGCGGGAACTCCCATATTAGCGAAATAGCATTTTGTAAAAGGCAGCAGAAACGTATATTGTATAACCGAAATTGCATAGAACAAGACACGTTTGAATTCGGATCAATACCAGCATAACTTTATTGTCTTGCTGCTCAGTATGATGGTGATGAATAGATATAGATATAGAGGCAAATGGCAGGAGAGTCATTAGATATGAATATGGAAGGCCGTGCTGCAGTAAGCCCGTTACAAAGGTTAATAATGTACTCTTTTTCTCCATGCTTAATACTTGATGTTGGTTTATTGCTTTTCGGTAGTTGTTGTTGTGTCCCTCCACTGCACTGCTGTCACGTTCCGCTATGAATATCAGAACGATATTGATTACGAATTTGTCTCTCGGACCAAAGGCAGGAAGTGCTTATTAAATCTGTGAATATCTGTATTTCGGTACTGCAGTTAAAATTCGGAGCGACAAATACGTTTTGCATGTATATTTATTGATAATTTTGATAACATAGCAACATCGGAAATAATTCATAGTGTTAAGAATGGAATTCAACTCCAGATTATGAGCCCTTTATAATGACTTGTCTTAGAGATATATAGGACATATTTTTAAGTTAGGAAGTTCCAGAAAGTGGCAACATCTGCCAAGACAACGGGATTGATTCTAGCTTTCTGAAAAACTCCGTGGCGGCAAATGCATAATTTCATTCGCCACAAACCCTTCCGTAACCATCCTTTTCCGACTTCGGCAGATTTAAAATAACGAATAAAGCAACGTCCCTCAGCAACACGGAGGATCAAACTCTAGACCACATACTCAACAACTGCACACGCCATAAAAAAACAAAGAGACTTACTTAAGCAGGAAATTCTAAAAACCAGGAGCTGGCCAGTTAGCAACGAGGAATTAGCAAGTAAACATTTGAAACCATTCCTCATATTCACCAAACAAATAGACTTGTAACAATAGTTAAAAGAATCTTACTGCAACTGTTACCTTTATAATTCTGTGAGGTAGACCCAACGAGATATAAGTTATACTTGCATAATTGATAAGTAATAATAATTCTTATACTGCAAAGGACATGCTGTACAAACACAAATGTTAACATCGGCACTTCCTAGTTATAAACAGTAAATGTAAACCTAGCATGTAGTATTACTACAAGTAATGGAGCATGTTTATATTATAAATAAAAATACATACATACATACGTACGTACACACAGTGCGTGAGTCTTAAAGGTGTGCGTTAATCACAGATAATAGTTTCAATTTTCTTAGACGTACATCGAAAATATTGAATTTTGAAGAATTCTGCAAAACACCGAGCCTGTAGGAACCATCATTCACAAGTCCTGAAGGTTTCTGAAGGGCAGATGTCGATGCTGGAGATCAGGGGCACCGAGAATGCAGCCATTAAAATCATTTAAATCATATATGATATGAAGATCATAATCGACCTGATGTGCGGTTGACTTCATCTTTCTGACCTGCAGCAAATATTGGGTATGCGGGTTGGTTTTGTTAAGAAACGCTGTGGCCTACAGATATTTTCATGCATAGTATTTTCACGGACAGTAAATTTTTTTCCAGGATGTTTTGGGCTATGTTATTGTGTCCTTTTATTAAGTCAATGTGGGGCGTTTAATTATTGCTTGTAGAGCCTGCTTCTGACGGAACATCCCTTTGAGTTCTGGTGATTTCAAGGACACTTTAAACGGATCCTACTGTTCACTAGTAACTTGAAATGTGTCTATTCGTTAATTGTACATCTCCACATTCCATTAAATCGCAAGGGGATTGTGGTTTTGAACTGTAGATTAAGTGGCCAAATTCACAAAACTGCCTCTTAGCTCCCGGTATTGATTAACCGGTACCGACCTCCTAACAGTCAGGGTGGTTCCCACAGCCCCTGTAAAGTTTCTATTGATATGATCCTGCGGATGTGAACCAAATTAATTCACAAAAGAAATTTTTCTTATGTGAGATTTTTAATGTTGATTTCGCCAGAAGTTAAAAAATTATCTGCCTGACACTTATGTTAAGAAACACGCACATGCGGGATGCTTGCTTTGGAGACAAAACAATCCGGAGGTAAACTACTCCCCCTCTCGGATCTCCGGAGAGGAGTGTTTTTAGGGAAAACTTCGTGCTGCATACAAAGAGAGATGAAAATAGGTACTTGGAAAGTTAGGAGACTTTACAGGGTAGGGTTACTTAAGGAAGCAGCGAGGAAGTTAGCGAGGTATAAATTAGATGTTGTGGGTGTGCAGGAGGTCAGGTGGGACAAAAGGGGCACAGTAAGACCAGGGGATTGTGGTTTTTTCTATGGGAAAGGAAATAAATATCATCAATTGGGAACAGGTTTTTTGTACAATGTTGAATAGTATCAGTAGTGAAGAGAGTGGAGTTTGTTAGCGATAGGTTGTCATGTATAGTGCTGAGAGGTCGCTGGCGTAATATCACTGTTGTAAATGTTCATGCACCAAGTGAGGAAAAAAGCAATGAGTTAAAAGGTGTTCGATCACTTCCCGAAATATCATAAGAAAATGTTACTAGGAGACCTTAATGCAAAACTTGAGAGAGAGAATATTTTCAAGCCAACAATTGGACAGCAGAGTCTTCATCAGGATAATAATGATAATGGGTTTAGACTAGTTAACTTCGCCACATAAAAAAAATCTGGTTGTTAAGAACATGATTTTCCTTCGCCTGAACATTCATAAATACACCTGGACCTCCTCTGATGGTAAGACTCGCAACCAGATTGAACACATATTGATATATAGGAGATGGCATTCGAGTGTACTGGATGTGCGAAGTTTTAGTGGAGCTGATTGTGATACAGATCACTATCCGGTGATTGCAAAGATTAGGGAAAGTTTAGCAGTGGGTAAATAGGCGGCAGAGAAGTTTCATAGGCAAAGATTGAACTTGAGGAAGCTGAATGAGCTAGAGGTTAGGGAACAATATCAGATTGACATTACAAACGGGTTTGCCGCTTTGGAGAACTTGAACGATAACAAGGACGTAAATAGGACTTGGGAAAACATTACAGTAAATATCCAAATCTCAGCGAAAGGAGAGTCTGGAACTGCACGAATTGAAGCAGGATAAACCATGTTTGGATGAAGAATGTTTAGATTTTTTGAATCAAAGGAAGCAGGCTAAAATGCAGTGGATACAGGATTCAAGCCAAAGCAATGTAGATAATCTGAACAATGTAGGACGTGAAGTTAGCAGGCATTTCAGGAAAAAAAGAAGGCATATCTGAACACTAATAATAGAGGAACTTGAAACTAACAGTAAGATCCAAAACATTAAGGACTTGTATAGGGGTATCAGAGATTTTAAGAAGGGGTACAAGCCTAGATGCTGTATAGTGAAGGATGAGAAAGGTGACTTTGTTGCAAACTCCCACGGTATTGTGGCTAGGTGGAGGAAATATTTCTCCGAGCTATTCAACGTGCATGGGGTTAAGGGTGTTGGGCAGGCAGAAATACACACAGCAGAAACACTAGTACCTGAGCCAAGTGCCTCTGAGGTTGAGCTGGCTATCGACAAGCTAAAATGTCACATACCGCCAGGTATTGACCAAATACCAGCAGAACTGATTAAAGCAGGGGGTAGAACAATTTACTTGGAGATTCATAAACTTATTATTTCTATTTGGAAGAAGGAGAAACTGCCTGAAGACTGGAAGGAGTCGATCATAGTACTTATTCATAAGAAGGGGGATAAAACTGATTGTAATAATTATAGGGGTATTTCACTTTTGCCAACCACTTACAAAATTTTATCCAACATCCTGCTCTCAAGGCTTATTCCACATGCGAAGAAAATTACCGGGGTTCATCAATGTGGTTTTCGACGTAACAGGTCGACTATTGATCATATGTTCTGAATTCGCTAAATACTTGAGAAAAAATGAGAATACAATGAAGAAGTTCATCAGCTCTTTATAGACTTCAAGAAAGCTTATGCTTCAGTTAGGAGGGAGATCTTATATAAGATTCTCTTTGAGTTTGGTATCCCTAGGAATCTTGTGAGGTTAGTAAAGATGAGTCTGACTGAAACATATGACAGAGTACGGGTAGGCAAGAATGTGTCTGACAGGTTCCGTATTAGGTATGGTTTGAAACAAGGAGACGCTCTATTAACAATGCTTTTTAACTTTGCTTTAGAGTACGCCATTAGGAAGGTTCAGGTAAACCAGGATGGCTTGAAACTAAATGGTACACATCAGCTGCTGGCTTATGCCGATGACGTTAATATACTGGAAGGAAGCATACATATTCTAAAGGAAAATGCAGAAGCTGTAGT
>Ga0131853_10024509_pt1 | contig 10885 bp, 6 predicted proteins | sample TergutLab28metaG_FD_92764 | JGI IMG/M metagenome (GOLD analysis project Ga0131853, IMG submission 92764) | Labiotermes labralis P1 segment gut microbial communities from Petit-Saut dam, French Guiana - Lab288 P1 (version 2) (version 2) | ecosystem: Host-associated > Arthropoda: Insects >... | reverse complement strand
TATGAAACAAACTGCATTTTGAAGAGAAAAAAACTGAGAGTATGTACCATGTTTAAAATATTCAGTACCTATATTTGTTGAATAAATATATAAAATGCAACTTTAGAGGTTAGCGGTGCGGTATGACCACTGTAGTTGACATTAGGCGTCTAAAGATTAAAACATTAAAAACGCTCCGACATGTTTCAGTCCTAGGACCATCATCGGGGAGCCATATCATCCTTGCTAAATTCACACTATAAAAATACACATTAATTTTGCTGTACCGGTTGGGTATTGTGGCAGCATGCCGTGTTGTGTAATGTTATGTTGTGAAGAGTGCCCTGCTACGCAACGAAGCACAGAATGCACATCTGTAGCAGTCTTATGAAGGTGCTGTCGAATTTTCATCTGGTTATTTTATATAAAAAAATTACATCAGTTTACGTCATGTGCTTCTGAAATGAAAGGGACAGTTCAAAAATACTGTCACAGACACCAAGAGTTTTGCAGGTTTTAATGTCCATGCTGAAGGGTTAAACTGCAGAATGTTTTGATCTTTCCATCTGGCCCTTGTAACATCTTTATGGTCTGGTGCTGTAGGTCAAGATTAACTGCACAGTGCACAGTGCATGATCCATTGTGTCATATATCATAACTAATTCATCAAAATGCAGCTGTCTGATTGCACACTTTCACATGAATGAAAAACCATGTCTTTTTGTAATATAATATTTTATATTGTGATCATTTGGGTCACCAAAAGGGATTTATTGCATTTGGAAGGGAATTATTGAACTTCATTTTATATTTATTTTAGGATAAATACACATCCTTTATTTAGAATACGTATTTAAAATTCATTTACAGTATATATGCTTTTGTACTGATTTTGGTTTAGTGATCTATTCTAAAGTGTTATAAACTCTGATGGTGATGAAGCTTGGTTAAAATCTGTGGGAGTTGAAACAAAGAAAATTTGGTTATTCTAAAGTATTATAAACTCTGATGGTGATGAAGCTTGGTTAAAATTTGTGGGAGTTGAAACAAAGAAAATTTGGTTATTCTAAAGTGTTATAAACTCTGATGGTGATGAAGCTTGGTTAAAATTTGTGGGAGTTGAAACAAAGAAGATTTGGTTACTATCCATATGCGAATGTGCACTTCATTGGTTTGACAGTTACATGCAGCGTTAATAATCTTTGATTGTAAGTTATTTCATAACTGCTGGCTCAGTATGTACATTTTAGCGCAGAATACATAAAATGTGTCTTAACAGAGAATCCAGCTGACGGCCACAACTCCTACCAATTCAGCTGTTCGCCTAGAAACAGGTGCGGTCGAGTTTCAGCTTTCCAATAGAGTGCAGAATATATCAGGAGCCGCTCAACCAAACCCATACATGAAAATCTTTGGAAAGGCTCAGGTGGATGTAAATTTGAGTCTGGGACAGCTCTTAAAGAATCTCATCTTCGAGGAAGCTGAACCAGAATTCCAGCAGTTTGCTTTCTTTAAGACTCGTATAGGTAAGATGACATGTGTATGATCTGCATTATTTTGTTACAGTGGCTGTGATTAAACCTTATAAGACAGATGGGGAAAATTGCTGCTGTGTAGGTACATGTACAGTGAAACTTGGGTTTTGAATTTCTGAAGGAATCATATATCAAATAGGGACATTAAAATTTTGTATTATTCTGAATGTCGACAATTTCGTTGTGGGGTGGAGGAAATGTTGGGGTTGAAATTTGGAAAATATTTATTTCAGATACCTCTAAAATTGAAATTCTGCATGTTCAGTATAACAGACTGTTGTCAGAATGGTAATTATCATCTGATACAAAATTAATGGCAGGAAACTACAAACCCAGTTCAAGAAAGTCAGGAACAATGTATTAATTAAAACTGTCTTTACACAACAATATTAATAACAGTTGCAAATTATTACAATTAGTTGTAATAATTTGCAACTCTTATTTTTATTGTTGTGTAAAGACGGTTTTAATTAATACATTGTTTACGCATACACAGCGGGATGGAAACGATACAATTTAGAAGTCAGGAACAGTAAATAAGAATGCTTTATTAGTGCAGTTATTCTTTATGACTTGCACACATGCATGTACTGCTATTCTTGTTTGTAACATCTCAGTGCTGTGGTGGTGTTTATGTGCCATGTGTCACTTAAGTTGTAAAACATTTTTTATTATTCTGTATGTTTTAACAGTATGCAGTTATTGTACTGAGTAACTGTGAATTGGTCAGTGACCTAAAAATGCCCAGAATTTGACGTGTTAATCAGCTTAATTGTCATTATGGTGACTTCTTAATACCTGTCAATGTGACCCGGCACCTGGACCTTTCATACATGAAGTGACCTGGTCTCGGTCATTTCCAGGGTGTTCGCCTTACATTTACATTGTGTTGAAGATTGTGTTCTCAGCTGTGTGCTTTACTGCACACTTTCTGTAGCAACCAGTCTGACGAACTGTCATGGAAGAAGTCGGAATGTTTCGTCATTCCTCCGTGCCTTTGCTGTATATGCACATTGCTGTCTGCACATGCCCACTTCTGAATGCCTCACCCATCTGTTGTGAGTTACTAACTTTCAGGCCTAACATCACACCAGTATGTGGTACGTGTCGTACCTGTTCTGCATTGAGCCATACTTCTATGGAATTGCATAGTTCTACATAGATTGCATATATAGTCTTGTAAAATGTCCAGTAACCTGAAACACAATATAAATGTGACATATGTATTTCTTTTTCACCGCACATCATTAGACTTGCAGCAAATATTTCTTTCCCTCAGTCAGCAGAAGCCAGACTACATTCTTGAGCCCATCGTGAATGGATTAAGGAGCATAAGTTGGACTTCTGCATCCTCTAAAGTGGAAATTATTTTGCACTCATATGGACAAAATTTAAATATGCAACATATCTTCCGTAGAGGCCACTGGAGTACAAACATCTGTTGATCTTTGTTTTGAGTGTGAATTGCTGTGGTCTCGTAGGTTCTCTTATGGTCTCTTACGGTCTCTTATGGTCTCTTACAGTCTCTTATGGTTTCTTACAGTCTCTTACATTATCTCATGGTCTCTTACGGTCTTGTATGGTTTCTTACAGTCTCTTACTGTCTCTTATGGTCTCTTACGGTCTCTTATGGTCTCTTATGATTGCTTACAGTCTCGTATGGTCTCTTATATAATTTGTTCAATGCACAAATATAATACCTTCGTTGATATATGTATATCAACTATTACATATGCAAACACTCCATCATGGTAGCGTAACACAGTACAGAGCACGTGCATCATTACGGCCATCACAGGGTCCATACACTAGAGTAAGCTGGGCAGTACCAGGTTTACCACTAGAAGCAACAGCAGCTAGCGTATCTCAGAATGACACTGCAGCACTGCAATATAAAATACTGACAGATAAAGAGCAATGAAGACAATTTTATATGTAATTAACAATGAATCAAGTTTACGAATGTCAACAGCATCAGTAAAATTTTCTAAAGTTTTACCAGTAATTGAGTATCAGATATTTTAAAGAGTAACAAACTTGGGTAATAAAAGTAATGACAATTTTATGTCTCCATTGTATTCAGAAAGAGGTAAAGAATTAGTGCTGTCTTCAATAGCGGTATGCAGAAGCAGTGTATTGTTATGCAAATTACATTTTGCATATTTTTCCCTGTTGTGACTGTGTCCTCCATTGCAAGCCTTCAGTATGTCACTTGTTGAGCCAGAAATATCTCCCTGAGTATCGCTGTTGATCAGAATATGTTGCAGATTTATTAAATTGTATTAAAACCGATGTGTATAACATGATGGCGTTTTTTTTCGTATGTAAATTTCCTGCAGTTGCAGCTGAATAAAACTGGAACATAACTCTTTAATTCACTTACCAGGTTTGCGAAATGCATTCCAAGATGAAATGGTTCAGGGGGAGGACAAGGAAGTTGTGCTGATAACCTTGAAGCGACCACTGATTTATATCCAGCCCATGGCTGTGGACAAGGCAATATTGGTGTGGCTCAACTACAAGAATGCTTATGAATACTGGAATGAGCAGCGATCAAATTTGAACAAAGAAGTTTTGACAGCCACACAGCAGGTATCAATCTGTTTGCTGTCCTTCCAAGTATGTCTTAGTATTACATAAGCTGAAGCCCACTTTAACTGTCACTAAAATTGACTTCCACTTGATTGTTAGTTTTGTGGTATATTGTGCTTCATACAGCAGAGAATTGTTTTTGTTGGTGTTTAGGTGTTTGAGAAAGTTCCATTTGGCCAGCTGACCAGTCAGCTCAGTTCTTCTCATCTTGGTACGCTTTTCCTGCAGCTCACAGTGGATGACATGGGCATTTGTCTCCCTCTGAACCCTCTGCCTCTTGTGAGTTGGATATCATAATTTTACACAAGTTTTGTGCTGTAATTTGTTTGTATGTGCAGCCAGTTTGTGGGCTGCTAACAGATACTTGCTCATTATCATTATCATTATCCATTAACTTTCCCATCAGCTGTCTTATGACAGATCCATCTTTGCTGTGACTTATCATTCCTTCTGTCCTTTGATCTGTTCCCCACTTCTCATACATAACCTTCCCGTTTCCCAAATTGTTTCACTTCTTAGCTGAAAATGGAAGCCGTTTGTTTCTCCAAATCATGTCTATTCATGTACATGTGTTACACCGAGAATCTTTGACTGCTGCCTGCAGTGCGTGAGAAGTTTTGTGTAGTTTTTATGTTCAGGTTCATGCCATTGAGTTTAGTTTTGCAAATACAGGAAGATCTCAGTCCATCATTTCTGAAGGGACTGTGATGAGCAAACACTAAGTGCAGGGAAACAACAGTTGTTGGAAGAGCAGTAGGTGCTAATGAACCTTGACCATTCATAACAGACAGGCACTTCTTATAGAGTGCATGACTACAAAGAGCTGTCTTCCATGGAACTCACTTGGCTCAAATATTTTGTTTAATATGTTCTATTTGTTGCAGACATCATGGGGGGTGAATCGTCAGATGTGTGATGTGGAGAGTCGTGGTGCAGTGGTCATCACGCTCGAGAGCACCAGCATTTCGGCCTGCAGTTCTGGCTCTTTGGTCAGTAAAGGTCGCTTTATGGGGCTTTGTCTTCGTTTTGCTGATGACTTTGAAACAAGTCTTGATGACTGGAAGCCGGATATGAGTGACACTACCATCATGAACCTCTGCGTCGTGTCTGAAGGAACGTACGAAGTCTGCAGTCGAACAATCGCCCAGAAGCAAGGCACTGGTAACAGACTGTTGTGTATCTTGTAGGTAGATCTATACACATGTGTTTGCTTGTGTTGTTCGGAGTTGTGGTTTGGAACTGATCTTGTAATTTTAACTTCCAGTACAAGAAATGTTGTGTTTACAATAGAAGATAAAAAACAGTGACACTCCACTGTAACAGCATGCTTTATTGATAAGACAAATTGCTTTGTTTTACATTAGAGCTACGTGTTTTGATCTTGTAATAATGCCTTCATCAAAAATGTAGCATGTCTTTGGATTGTAGAAAGCCTGAATATATGGTGTAGGTGGTGGAGATGTAATGGCTGAATGCTACATTCTGTCCCACCACTCTCTTCAGAGTCTTGAACTGGAGCTGTATTAGAATAGCTTCATTGAGCCTGGTGAAATCAGAAATTGAATGTGGTAGCTGGGTCAGAGGAAACACAGCAACTGCCATTTTTGTGTCCAGAAATACAAGGCTTGTTTGACCCATGTATGCAGCCAAAGCTGTCCTGTTACATGCCAAGTAGGCACAGAGGGAAGTGTGGGTATAGCTGTACTGGTACCCTACCCTGGTGCTGGAAGGGGGCAGGTGGTCAGCACCACGGCCCGGCCAATTTACTCCTGGGAAAGTGACCCGGTGCCAATTCTACAGGAGGTTGAGTGGGCCTCAGGGCTGGCCTGGGTGGGTCTTGGAAAATCTCGCCCTCACTGCGGTACCAACTTGGACCATCCAGCTACTAGCAAGTCACTGTATGGGCTGTGCCATTGTTGTCACTCTGCACTTGTATAAATTTGGTTAACTACAGGCTTTTTTATGGTAATGTGAGGCACGTGGATTCTTAATGGTGGTGTGAGATAACTGCACACTTAAAAGGACAAATCTATCAAGTCACTCACACATACTGCATGTACTCATTGTCACTAGAACATTTTGACTGTACCAGTACAGTGTATAGTGTATTGTGAGATTTCAGTTACGGGATTTCATGTGATTGAAGTCATTTTATAGTACTAAGTGTTGCCTTCAGCATATGTTTCAGTTTTGTTATGTCTTTGTCTGTTAACGTTTAAGTACTTTCTACCATGATATTCAGTTGATCCCCCTGCAAATGACCATATAGCCAAAACATTGAAGAGGAATGTAGAATTATCTGTACTCTACAACTTGTGTATACACAGTTGGTGTTTATTGGTTCAGCACACACTTGTTACTCAAAACAGACCACTTGAGATACCAGCGATGAATGAGGGTGTTGTATTGTAATTAGTATTTTGAAAATACAAATTGCAGTGTCTTATAGTAAGGGGCTGTCATGAAGACTGTGGTGAGCTTTCATATTCCATTATGACATGGAGTTGTTGGTCAACTGAAACATTACCAACTGTCAAAGTTACTCATATCACAGCTTATCATGTGTCATGGCTTTAAACATACTTTACACAACACAAGCAGTAAATAAGAGAAAGAATAGAGTGCTTTAATGATTTCATACAGTAAGGGATTTAATTTTGAAGTGTCAAGTTATCTGGGATGTGATGCTGTGTTGTTATGTTACTGTTGTTTAGAAGTTACCACTGGCATGTGATGCTGTGTTGTGTTACTGTTGTTTGGAAGTTACTGCTGGGATGTGATGCTGTGTTGTTGTGTTACTGTTGTTTGGAAGATACCATGTTCGTTTGAAACATCAGGACCCTTTTAACTAAGGACACTGCATAACATCCTAGAAGACCAAATTTTCAGTAACATTACTGTGCTTTCTGTCTAGAAAACGCAAAATGGTTCCTAAACGTACAGTGGCAGATGGAAGGTGTGGATATTCATCTGGATGTGAATGTTGGCAAACAGTTGTCAGCACTGGGGCACACACTGACCATGCTGACAGGATCACAGGAAGAGGACGAACCGGCCACTGTGGACTATGACAGTGATGAGGTCGACCAAGTGGATGGCAATACCATCTCTTTGGTATGTTATCACACACAACATGCATGAATATGATACTGTTGTCTCTTAATGGAATGAACCTGAAGTGATACCAACATGATGAGGTAATTTGGTATAGAACAGCATTTCTGAACCACTGGGCCCTGGCATCAGTTATACTGGGCCATGACAGATTCTCCTGGAATTGATAGCTAATTTAAACATAATTTTATATTTGTCAAAATGCCACACCGTACACATAAGTGTACTAATACTCTTTATAATTATGCCATAATTAATTATTAATAATTATGTTAGTTTAATGTATGAACTTAAAAAAAAAACTGGAAAGGTACTGACGAGTAAATCTGTTGGGATTGCCAGGCCGCGGTCCCACAAAGGTTGAGAAACGCTGGTATAGAAAACTGCAACTGTGAACGTTCAGACTTGTTTCGGTTTGTACAATGGGGAAGTGCTTTCCCTTTATCTCCCCTTAATCTGATATTAAACATACTGTGTGACACTAAAGAGCCATTCCATTACTCAGACATCCATCCTGTCATTATAGGGGCCTGGGTTCAATCACATGCCAATAAATGTAGGTATATCTGATGGACAGAGTGACACTGAATCAGGATTTGCTCCCAGTAATTGAATGTTCCCCTGTCAGTATTATTCCACCAGTGCCCCATAATGTGTAATTCATCTGTCATCTGCACCATGCGGTCTAAGCAGTTGTACCGCATTGCTAAGTAACATGCTGCTAAGAGACAGTATATGTATCAGTGGAAGTAAAGTCTTTATAAAGGCAGTGGTGGGTTCATGTGTGATTTAGGTGCCAATGCTTGGGCTTTGCATTTGCCAGTGATGGAAGGAACAAGGAATGCCTACAGAATTTAGATCGTGACTACTTGCAAGAACAAACAGTAGATAGAAGTTCTTGTATAGTATTGATAGGACCTTTGAGATATACATTCTGAGTACATAATGTGAATTTCACTACCCCAGAACAGGATGCAGTTGTTGGCTGTAATAATAATGGTGCTTCTGCAGACTGTCATTGGATGTCAATTGCTGTGTGTGTTTTTTTAATTGCATTATATCATTGCCGTTAATTGCTAATACTATGTAATGGTGGTGACACATGTATGAATGAGTGTGTATCATTGGTGGAATGATACTGATGTGGAAACACTGAAATGCCTGGAGAGAAACCATCTCCCACTGCTACTTCATCTACCATAAATCCCACGTGGGCTGGTTAGAGATGAAACTCAGCCCCCTGAGTGAGAGGCAGTTGCCCATTTGCCGGAGGCATCACGGTATGGCCTGCTGGCAGTTTCATAAATTCAGTCATGCTGAATTTGTCACCATACTACCCATTTTTATAATCACCGTGATACATGTGTCTGTGTGTGTGTTTGTGGTGTTGGATTTGGGTTTGGGTGTGTGGGGTTGGCATGTGAGTGAGTGAGTGTGTGTGTGTCATAACTTTTGAACCAGCTGTTGAATCTTCATCAGCATTGCAATATGAAGGCCATAATTTTGCCACTTCTGCCTTTACATGTGTGGGCAGAAAGATGAATGGACTGTGTTAATGTGATAAGCAACCTCAGCTGATAGCACTCAGACCTTGTGTATAAAGAACACAAAACAGACAGTGGATGCCATAAGTTTTTACTGAAATTTTTTAAATAAAGGAAATAAAGAATAGCATTTTTATTGCTCAGACATTATTTGCATGTTCTAGTGTCACTCAGACATTGTCACTATGTTCTTGTGGACATATTGAACAACATTAGTGTTGCTCAGACATTGTCACCATGTTCTTGTGGGCATATGGAATAATAATAGTGTTGCTCAGACATTGTCACCATGTTCTTGTGGGCATATTGAATAACATTAGTGTCACTCAGACATTGTCACCATGTTCTTGTGGCCATACTGAATAACATTAGTGTTGCTCAGACATTGTCACCCTGTTCTTATGGGCATATTGAATAATATTAGTATTGCTCGGACATTGTCATCATGTTCCTGTGGCCATATTGAATAACATTAGTGTTGCTCAGACATTGCCACCATGTTCCTATGGACATATTGAATAACTTTAGTGTTGCTCAGACATTGTCACCATGTTTTTGTGGATGAATTGAATAACATTAGTGTTGCTCAGACATTGTCACCATGTTTTTGTGGATGAATTGAATAACATTAGTGTTGCTCAGACATTGTCACCGTGTTCTTGTGGATGTATTGAATAACATTAGTGTCACTCAGACATTGTCACCATATTCCTGTGGACATACTGAATAACATTAGTATCAGTCAGATGCTGTCAGCATATTCTTGCTGATACTGAAGCATTACAATTACGGCAGTAGGGTGGCTTGCACTGGTTTGCCATTTTGTTCAAAAGTATGCCACAAGTGTATCAGCATTGTGTCACCACATGCCTTTCTTTCCTCAGTGGGTTCACATAGAAAGCAGACCAAAATGTTGTACATGTTTTATAGATTGGGATTAGGGACGCAAAATTACAATGCATTTTCATTTTCCTTCCATCCCTGAATTTGCACATACTTTAATGAAGAGTGAGTTGTAAATTGTTGTGTACATGGCTTGTTGTAATGGTTGCAGTATTTTGTGTGAATATAATCAGTTGTCTAGACAAAGGGGTTATGCAGTGTTTTTTAGGTATGCTGTGTCATTCTTCATATAGAGAATCACAGAACCTGATGTATATGTTCAGTGTCTAAGCGTGGACCTAGTATTTTATGCACGGCTCTAACCAGACAGAAGACAGCAGGAAATAAATGGAATAACAGGCAGACACAATACAACCTCACTTTAGGATAAGACACTTTTAGCTTGAATTCACTGGTTACTGATCTAAACAGCCTGAATTTTCATTGTGCTGCCACTGGCAATGTCAGTATTGTTCTTATGAGTCAACAGCAGCACATTTCTGACAGTTGCAAATCTGAAACTGCAGACATGTAGCTCTTGAGCCTGAAGAAACAAAGTTATGCTTCATTATTTGTTCTTCTTTCTCATGCAGGAGAGCATAAGCTTACGGAGATACAGGAATTTCACAGACAGCTTGCCCGCGTTTGTGTTCGACCCTTCCCTGGATGCCAAAAAGCGTTCAAAGCTGATTGAGAAAGAAATGAATGAACAGGCCAAGATCATTAATGATCTCCGTTCACTAGGAGCGTCTCACGGAACCATTGAACAAGAAATGAAACGTTTGCAAGAGCTGGAAGCTATGGTATTCAAGGATTTTCGAAGGTAAGGCGGTATTAGGGACTGTGCAGAATTTTCATTGCTGTGTTTCTTAGCAGAATCCGAAGTTCCCAACGCTAGAAACAAATTACTGAGCCAGTTTCAAACAGTTTCCAGCACTATGATACCAATGCACTTTGGTAGTTCCAACCTGTTTTCATCACTAACACCAAAGCTCTTAGCCAGTTGTAATGAGATTCCAGCACTACTGACACCAAAGTACTAAGCCAGTTACAGCCGGTCCCTAACTCTGAGACACACATTGATATGATGCTCTCAGTTCCTTCTCTGCCTCCCAAGATGATGTTATGTAGGAAATGTAGTTGTACAGCTTCGTTGTTTGTACCATTTTTGCTGTGCATTTTGCACATTTATACCTTCTTAACTGTGGTAACAGTAACAGTAGCAACAGTAACAGTAGC
>Ga0131853_10024508_pt1 | contig 10886 bp, 11 predicted proteins | sample TergutLab28metaG_FD_92764 | JGI IMG/M metagenome (GOLD analysis project Ga0131853, IMG submission 92764) | Labiotermes labralis P1 segment gut microbial communities from Petit-Saut dam, French Guiana - Lab288 P1 (version 2) (version 2) | ecosystem: Host-associated > Arthropoda: Insects >... | reverse complement strand
TTGCGATGAAGATAACTAAACAAGCACCTCCAACTGAGATCAGAATATTTATCGGATTAAAACTGAAATCTCCGCCAAGATCTCCAAAGCCAAAGAATGAGGCAATGAATCCACCAACAAAAGAACCAACAATACCACAAATGATATTCATCAGCAAACTTTTTTGACTCTTCATAATGATACCTGCAAGCCACCCGACTAATGCACCAAATAATAACCAAAGCAAAATAGATATAAGCATAAAATCCACCTCCTTTTCCTTAGCAGTCAATATAAGTCGTATTATACTCCTTATAATAACTTGTTGTCAATGAAAATGTGAGCACTTTTAATGTTATAAGACCAGCATTTTCATCACTTTTAAACGTCTTGAAGCCGATCACCTCCTATATCCCAACTATCCAGTCTAAAAATCGCTGCCCCCACGAACCAACAGGCAGTTCTTCAAAGGCATAAACAGGCAGTGTTTCTACCACTTCATCATTGACTAAAATCTCCAACATACCAACAGCATCAGCACCATTTCCAGTCGACAAAACAAGGTGCTTTCTAGCTTGCTCATCATTTCTTAAAAAAACCTCTCTAGCTTCTCGAATAAAAAGCCGATCAAAACCTGCATATTCAAGTAATTCGCGTTCCAAGACATACAGTTCTCCAATATCAGTAATTTGTTTCATATTAAAATTGGTAAAACCGTATTCAAACATTGCAATATGATCATTCCAATCATTTCCACCAATGAGGGTCACTGCGATGAGTTCTAGATCGCCATTATTTGCTGATGTTACCAATGTCCTTTTTGCCCGCTCAGTAAAGCCTGTTTTTCCTGAAATAGCATGCTCATAGCGACCATTCACTAAACGATGTTTATTTTTCCAAGTAAAAATCTTCCCTTGTTCTGAAGTGGCACGGTGCACCCGTTCATAAGAAATTTCCCTAAAAATAAGGTTATTCATCGCATATCTTTGAACCTCTGCCATATCCCGAGCAGTAGACAAATTATAGGTCACTTCATCAAGTCCCGATGGATTCTGAAAGACAGAACTTTCCATTCCAAGCTGTCTTGCTTTTTCGTTCATCATCCCAACAAAAGTATCTACATCGCCACCTACATGCCGTGCAATCGCCCATGCCGCATCATTTCCCGAACGCAACATCAGCCCGTAAAGTAAATCTCTTAACAACATTCGATCGCCTTCAACCATATATAACGAAGACCCTACTTGGTAAATATCATCTCTCGTAATCTCAACCCAGTCATTCAAATCAGCATGCTCAATCGCAATAATTGCTGTCAAAATCTTCGTTATACTCGCAATATACATCTGCTCATCAGCACACTTTTCAAACATAACCCTTCCGGTTAACTGCTCCATCAAAATCCCACAACGCGAGCCTATTCCATCTACGCCATAAACTTTTTGATTTGTTCCAGCTCCTAATAATATGACAGCTAATAGGAAACCACTCAACCATCTCTTCATCTTTTCACCCCAAAGCTCATGTGTTATTTTAAAGTTTATGAATTTGAGCATAAAAAAATGCCAATTGTTAGCTGGCATTTCAGGGGTTAATCATTTTCTAAATATAGTTCCATTATCGTTTTAAAATTAAGACCATTTTCGATGAATGCATTTTCTTCGTAATTCTGCTTCATGCTCGCTGACATTTCCGCATCATATCAAACGGATACACCACAAACGGCACTTCAAACTTGACAATCTGCTTCGGATGACGTGCTGCATCAAGAATTTCACCTTTCTCGTCAGTGATTTCGCCAACGATACACGCACTGGTATCAATCTTTGGTCCGAAAAATTCAACTTTCTGACCTGGCTTAAAATGATTTCTTTGCTCGATCGTTGCAACTTTTGTTTCTTCATCATACGCAATCACAAGCCCAATAAAATCCTGCGTTGGATGCTCATCTCGATTATCATACATCTGTTCATCACTCGCTGGGATACCTTCAAAAAATGCTGGTGCTGTTTGACGATTCGCACACTTGGAAAGATCGATCAGCAATTGTTCATCAAAGATAAAATTGTCCGGATCGCCACAGTAAACATCGATCAGTTTCCTGTAGACACTGACCACTGTAGCGATATAGTGAATCGATTTCATGCGCCCTTCTATCTTCAAGCTATCAATACCCATCTCGATCATTTCTGGCACTGAGCGCAACAAATTCAAATCTTTAGGACTCATCGAAAATTGAACATCACTTTCCACAAAAGCTTTTTTGTCACCAGAGATCAAATCGAATTCCCAACGACAAGCTTGGCAGCAACCACCTCGATTAGAATCTCTTGCTGTCATATGCGTCGATAATGTGCACCGACCTGAATAAGCAATACACATCGCACCATGAATAAATGTTTCGATCTCAATAGCTGTATTTGCCATGATTTCACGAATTTCAGCTTTGGTCGTCTCGCGAGCAAGAACGATACGATGCAAGCCTTCCTGCTCCCAAAATTTCACAGCCAGATGGTTCATGGTCGACTGTTGAGTCGAAAGGTGTAGTTCGATATTCGGCGCAACACGTTTGCAAGCTTCTATCACTAACGGATCAGCAACGATGATGCCCGCAATATCAATTTCCGCAAGAGCGATTAAGTAGTCATCCAAACCTTCGATATTTTCATTGTGGGCAATGATATTCGTAGTCACATAGATTTTTGCGTCAAATTGGCGTGCAAACAGGGTGCCTTCACGAATTTCATCAAGCGAAAAATTTTGCGCATTTGAACGCAAGCCGAATTCTTGTCCACCAATAAAAACAGCATCAGCACCATAACGGACAGCAATTTTTAGTTTTTCAAGTGAGCCTGCTGGAGCTAGTAACTCTGGTTTTTTAACGATGACTCTTTTTCCATTAATGATTTCTGAAATGCTTGGTCGTGCCACTTGTAACACCTCCGATTTTTCGTAGGAATTTTCTTGAACCGATCACAAAATGAACTTCCCCGAGGCTTGCCTCGGGGAAATGCCCTACGTTATATTATAAACTGATCATTTCTTAGTTGAGACCATATTGAACATCTGGATCATTTGTCATTTCCTCAGCTGGTAATGGCTTTAGATCGCGGTAAAATGCAGCATATGAAGCTCTTAGGTAAGGCATCACATAAAAACTAATCCCAGCAAGATATAAACCACCAATTAAAATGAGAAGCCCACTTAATGCCATAACACCAACATCTTGACTGATTGCATTAAAAACGAGCATCATTAATCCAGTAACATAAGCAACAACACCAGGGATATACCATCCTATGAATGAAAGTCCCAACAAAAAGTACTTTCCTTTGTTTCCTTTCATCAATCGCTTACTCTCTCTCATAATCTCAATCGCACGGTACTCAGGATGATCTTTTAGTATCGGAATCACGAGGCTATAACCGAGTATAATAATCATTAAAGGTATCCACGTTATGAAACTAACAATCAATTGAACAGTAGGTCCAAAGATAAGCCCTGCTACCACGTCAATAGTTCCGAATAATGCCCCCCACAATCCTAAGATCAAGCTTTGTAACGCCACAGTCCCAACATTTTTCCAATAATTTTGCTTGAAAGCATCGAATAAATTGCCAACTTCTTGCCTTTTCTTGAATAAAACATCAGTGTTTCGTTTTTTATCATCGACAAAATTCAAAAACATCCATTCTAAACCAACTTGCAATGGCGTTGCTAACAAATAAATAATAGCAAGAAAAGCTGCTATCATGAAAATTACCGTAAAAATAATCGTAAATACAGATGGTACCGAATAAACGGCAACCAGCGAAATAATGATGACGACAATTATCGGGATAAACATCAGCAATCCCATCAGTAACCCACTAAGTAGCGTTGCACCTATCGCTAACCCCCAATTTCCTTTTAAAGAAGCTTTGGCTTCTCGCTTGATTTCTCCAATTCTCATTTTTAACACATCCTTTTAATATCACTCTAACAAAAACAGATTATTTTGATCCTAGTCCCCAGTTCCCTGATAAAGAAGCTTTATTTCCTTGATTGTCACACTTACCATGTCCTTCATTTAGACTGATTCTTATAAATGGTCGGCTTGTAATAAAATCCACGATCCATTTGCCTAAATTCCCCCTGTAATTTTTCTAACTCAATATACAGTGCCCTCCCCACTTTCGTATATTTTTCTTCATCGGCAATGGCTAATTCAATCGCAAGCTTATATAATTGTATGATTTTAATTAGGGTATCAGTCTCATAATTAAATCTTTCTAGGTATAAAACATCCACGCCAATCAGCAATAGTTTGCTCAAATCGTCAATCATGCAAATATCATTCCCACTAAAAATATGAGTTCCATGGACATTTTCAACGATTGGGTAGTAAAGTTCTCGCTCGGGATCAAACAAAGACTTGCCATCTTTAGCAAGTTTCACGCCTTTTCCGATGCTGTTTTGAAAATCCAAATAGTTCTCAACCAGCTTTCTACGCGAGGTAAACATCAGCGAGCTACCATGAATTAAAATTTCAATTTCTCCAGTAGCATTTTTTTTGATCTCCAAAACTTCATCTAGCGTCAACTCTGCTGCAAGTCTGACGCGACTAACGCCATGGCAGAACCAGTAATTAACAGTTTCATAATTGGTTAGCATCATCTGATCGACGAAATGTAAAGGCATTTCCGGAAATATTTCTTTGATAAGCATAGACACACCCAAATCAGCATAACGAATGCCATCAAATTCGAGCGTTTTAATCGTCGTTAAGTAAACTTCAAGTTCCTTTAGTAAGTCATTCGGGCAAATAGCATCGACAGCTAAATAAATCTTTTTACCCAACCGATGCGCCAGCTTTACCGCCTGAGCCATCTCATCAGCCTCAAAATAGCCAGTACCACACATCATAAATCTTTCTGACCCGATGACGAACGCATCAGCACCAGCTTCTGCTAATAATTCCAACTCAGCAAGATCAATTGGCACAACTAGTATTTCAGTCTTTTGATTCATTGGCTTTCCCTCCCGCGTCTGTAAATCGATAACTAAAAGCAATCCCATCTCCTAGAGGTAAAAAGATGGTTTCGTAATTCGGGTGCTCAGCTAACCAGGAAGAATACGTTTTAATTTTTCTCGTTAAATCACGTAAATTACGGCTTAAATCCTCTCTGTCTATAAAGATATGTCCATGAAAAAGAAGGTTATCTGAAATCATCAAACCATCAGGCGCTAACAATGGTTCATATTTTTCAAAAAAGCGTTGATAAGCTGACTTAGCTGCATCAATAAAAATGACATCAAATGTTTGATTCTCTAACAAAGCTATCTCAAATTCTAAAGCATCAGCTTTGTGAATCATAATTTTATCGGCAACAGTTGATCGCTTAATATATTCATCTGCTTTTTCATAATACCGTTCATCACGCTCGATCGTCACCACTTGAGCCTTTGTATGACGCGCAATCATCGTTGACCAATACCCAATCGCTGAACCAATTTCGAGAATTCGCTTTGGTTTTTTTCGTTTCAAAAATTGCAATACTGTTTCAAGACCACTATCATCAATAATAGGAATATCATGTGCCTCAGCATAGGCACGCATCTCTTGAGATAGTTCGTCATGTTCGAGAATCTTAAATGCCGTCTCTAGTATCGCATTATGTTCATAAAGTTGTTCCATCAAACCACTACCTCGTTAAAAACATTGAAAATCGCGTTTCCTTAATTCAGACCACCATGTTCTTCAAAGAATTCAAGTAACACCTCAGCTGTATCATCGCCTGATAAATCTCTTGCTAAGCGCCAATCAATCGCTTCTCCATTTTGAATATAAACCAGTGTTGGTACTGACTGAACATCTAATATTTCAAGCAGTTCAGGTATCGTTATAGTATAATTATCTTCCGTTTCCCACAAACGATCCACTTCAAAATATCTCAAACTTTGATCTAAATCTTCCAACACTTCTCTCAAAGTAGGCTCAAGCAGCTGACATGCTGGACATGTATCGCGCCCAACATAAACAAAAAATCCTTCTCCACTTTCATCGTTTAAAATTTCATACAATTCACCAATGCTCATATGGGGTAAAAACGGATCTGGTTCCGTTTCTTCTAGCTCACTTGTTGGATCTGGTTCATCATTTCTCTCTGCTGTATCTCGATTGCTACCGAACTGAAAATCACTCGATTGCAAAATACTTGCACCGACCAAAATAATGACGAGTCCCAGAATAACCCCCGCAATTAAAGTTAACTTTTTTCCTGCATTTGATTTTTTCATTAAAATTTTCCTCTCTTACATTAATGCCTATGATCCGCAAATAATCACACTATTATTTTGATCAATTTAAACCGCCATATTCATCAAAAAATTCCATGAGCACCTCATGCATAACGCCCTCATCATCAGTTAATGCCGCTACGATTTCCTCTCCGTCAAGAATGCCCGCTACTACACCATTTTGAATGTAAACTAATGTTGGCACATTCGCAACTCTTTCTAATCGCGTCATAATCTCTATGATCCCATCACTTTCACCTGCAGCATCCAAACGATCTATTTCAAAATAGCTCATCGATTGCCCTATTTCTGCTAAAAGAGCTTCAAAAACGGGTTCGAATCGTTGACACAACGGACATGAAGCACGACCAACATAGACAAAGACGCCTGCTCCACTTGTATCATCTAAAACATCATGCATCTCTGAAACACCTATAAATGGTAACAAATCCGGATCGGTTGAACGATTTGCATCATCATCCTGCATGTTACCCATAATAACCAAAGTCACGATCAAACCGATGATGACAATCACTGCACATATTAACAATTCTTTCGACTTTTTCATCTGCAACTTTCCTCTTTCAATTCATTTACTATCAACCACGCACTATGGACACACACCATCATTATGAAGCGCTGGGTTCAAATAAGTATTTCTATTATGCTCATGCTCTGCATTAGTGAACGCATACAACTTCTCCCCCACCTCGCCTGCACATCCAAACATATCGGTCATGAAGAACACATAATCATGATCAGTCGGATTCATAGCCGCTCTGATAGCAGCAACAGATGGTGAATTCATCGGCCCAATTGGCACACCTGGATAAATATAAGTATTGAATGGGGAGTACACCTGAGTCATGTCATAAGAAACAAACTCCTGCTGTTCACCAGGAAATAAATATTGCGCACTCACATCTGTTCCCCACGGTTCATGCATCGCTAATCGATTTTGGAACACACCAGCAACATCATTCATTTGATCCACTCTTTGTGTCTCGCCCTCAATGACCGCAGCAAAAGACAAAATCTCATGAACAGTCAATTCATGCTCTTCCATTTCTGTACGAACTGGTCGCAAAATCTGCTCTGTCATACTAAGTATTGCACGCGTTATCACTCTTGGGTCCGTCTCATCTCTCGGTATTTGATGACGAATAGGGGTGATGTAACCCTCCAATGGATAGTACAGTAGCGGATTCAAAATGGCATCAGTTAAGAACCAGTACTCCTCAATAAGCTCCGCTAGAAAGTCAGGGTCTTCCCATAACTCAAGTAGCCTTCTTCGAGAAATATCCATCTCAATCTCTTCGTGATTTGCAAAAAGTCTAGCAATTTGATCCAAACGCCAACCTTCTGGAATAATCACACAAATATATAATTCACAAATGTCTACATAATCTTCTTGATTCTCAAACAAGTCAAACATTTCTTCAAGCGACATCCCAGCGTGAACACGATATTGTCCTATTTGAATTCGACCCCAACCACGGAATCTAACAAGCATCCTTGCAATAAACTCATGACGAACTAACTCCTGCTCATAAAGAATCTCAATCACTTCACTAGCGCGCATCCCTGATGTAATCTCTAACAGGAAATAATCATCAGGTGATGCATCCTCATCAATAGCAACAAAGCTATGTGTATCAATGGTATGCATCGCAAACAAATAACCACCATAGCCAATACCTGCAATAACTGCTAAAGTAATGACAAATCTAAGAAAATTTTTCAGCATAATCATAAACTCCTAATCTACGTGCAAAAACGGACATCTATGGTCCGTTTTTACCAATTTTAATTACGAAATAGGCTCATCGTCCTCATCGTCTTGTGCTTCAATAAAAGAAGCAACAACTTCCTCAACCATATCCCATTCAGCTTCATCTTCGATTGGCTCAAGACCACCACCCTCGCCATCTTCATTGGTTGTATAAGATGAAACATGAACCTCAGGAAAGCCATCTTCATCTACATATTCATCACCAATTGGCATGTAAACCACATAATCTTTTCCATACTCAGGCGAGTCAAAAGTGAATAGAATCTCACACTCAATTTCTTGTCCTTCTTCGTCAATGACGGTTAATACATTCATTTCTTTAATTTCTTCTGACATTGGTTCTACACCTCTTTATTATCAAACCTAAACCTATTTCAAATCGCTTTACGACGCAAAATATCATCTTATCTTGCATCAAGATAAGACTGCAAAATAACAGTTGCTGCTAATTTGTCAATGTGTTTTTTACGATTTTCACGGCGTACGCCACATTCGATCAAGGTACGCTCTACTTGCATTGTCGTTAAGCGTTCGTCCCAAAGCATCACTCGCACACCAGTAGCATTCTCTATTCTTTTAGCAAAGCGTCTGCTGATCTCAGCTCGCTCTCCTTCAGAATTATCCATATTCTTTGGCAACCCCAATATGACCATTGAAACATTTTCTTTCTTTACATACTCGGTGACATATTCAAGCGCATGCTTATAATGAGCTGTTTTAAAAGTAAATGTTTCACGCGCCTGAGCTGTCACTCCAAGTGCATCACTAATCGCGATCCCAAGCGTCTTATCTCCTAAATCCAGTCCTAGTACTCTCATGCTTTATTTAACATGCTCAATAAAGCGTGTCATCAATACTTCGATAATTTCATCACGCTCGACTTGTTGGATTTTTCCTCGTGCATCATCATGGCTTGAGATATAAGCAGGCTCTCCTGAAATCAAATAACCAACGATTTGATTAATCGGATTGTACCCTTTCTCTTTTAATGAGGTTAGCACTTCTAATAAAATTCTTTCAACATGTGAACTTTGATCTAATTGATTTTTCAACTCATCAAGCATCATTGTTCTGTTTTCTTTTTCTAGCATATGATCCACCCACCTTATTATTTCAATAATTTTTTATGCCATGTCCATGTCATCTACGATGACTTTTGGTATCATAGATGACTTTTACTATTTTACACTATTTTCACCCAAATTCAAAGGGGTTTTCTTAGTTTTCTTCAATAATAGCACCTCTTTTTGAATGAAATTCCAAAATAAAGTTATTATTGTTGCGTATGGTTTTCAATAATAGCGACTACTTTTTTAAATCCGTCTTCAATTTGACTCGCATCTTGCGCACCAGCGGTTGCCATATCAGGACGTCCACCACCATTTCCACCACAAGTCTGTGCGACAACTTTCACGATTGCTCCAGCATTTAATCCTTGCTTGACATAATCTGCTGTTACACCACAAGCAAGTGATACCTTATTCTCAACCACACTCGCTAAGACAATAACACCAGAATCGTAACGTTGCTTAAACATATCAATCATATCACGCAACTCTTTCATTCCTAGTCCTTCAAACTGTGCTGTCAACAAGCGATAACCGTTAACTGTTTTGACATTGCTTTCCAAGTTGCTCGCCGAAGCTTGAGCGATTTTTGCTTGCATCGACTCGATTTTACTCTTGATTTCTGCTAACTCCATAACAACACCTTCAACTCGAGTTTCCAAGTTGTTCGGCTTAGCTTTTAAACTAGTAGCTAAATCGTTAATTCTGTTTTGGTAGTTATTTAGATATTCAAGGGCACCCTTAGATGTAACGGCTTCAATACGACGAATACCTGCTCCGATGCCTGATTCACTTGTGATTTTGAAAAGACCAATTTCTGCTGTGTTTTTAACATGAGTTCCACCGCAGAGTTCGATGCTGAAATCCTCCTCAAGTTCTTCTTCTCGAATTGTTACAACTCGCACTTGATTTGCATCGTACTTCTCACCGAATAATGCCATTGCCCCTTTCTTTTTCGCTTCATCCAAGGTCATTTCTTCAATTTTAACAGCAAGTTTCTTATATATTTTCTCGTTAACAATTCGCTCAATCTGTTCTAATTCCGACACTTCCAAAGCCTTTGTATGACTAAAATCAAAACGCAAATAGTCAGCATTCACCAATGAACCCGCTTGATTAGCATGTGAACCAAGGACATCTTTTAACACTTGATGCAACAAGTGAGTTGCCGTATGATTACGTTTAATCAAATGTCTCGTAGATGCTGTTACGATCGGCATGATGATATCGCCAACTTTTAATTTTCCATGCAAATGAATGGTGTGTAAATGTTGTCCATGAGGTGCTTTAGTCACATCCATAATTGCAGCATTTAAATCATCCTCTATGAAAAATCCAACATCTGCAACTTGTCCACCACTCGTTGCATAGAAAGGCGTTTTATCTAACATGATCTGCCCGTCTCCAAAGAGTTCACCCACTACTTTTCCATCTTTATCCAACAAAAGGATAATCTTTGAATAGCCTTCATATCCATCAATAAACTCCGATTCCTCAGTAAAATTCAATAACGCCTCATTTTGTGCTCCCATTGACTCAGTCTCACCACGCGCATTTCTAGCACGATTTTTCTGTTCTTCCATCGCTTTCTCAAACCCGTCACGGTCAACAGTTAACCCACGCTCCTCAGCAAGTTCAAGGGTTAGTTCGAATGGGAAGCCGTAAGTATCATAGAGCATAAATGCATCTGTTCCTAGGATTTCTATGCCGCCTGCGGCCATTTCGTTAAATCGCTTTTCGCCATCAGCAAGGGTTCTCAAGAAACGGTC
>Ga0131853_10024507_pt1 | contig 10886 bp, 8 predicted proteins | sample TergutLab28metaG_FD_92764 | JGI IMG/M metagenome (GOLD analysis project Ga0131853, IMG submission 92764) | Labiotermes labralis P1 segment gut microbial communities from Petit-Saut dam, French Guiana - Lab288 P1 (version 2) (version 2) | ecosystem: Host-associated > Arthropoda: Insects >... | reverse complement strand
TTTTTTTTGTCCCCGCCCCCTTTTGTGTTAAATTCCCACCTACTTTTTTCCCTCCAGAAAATTTCCCCCCCCCCCCCCCGGGAATGGAGTACCATTTTGAAGTTTGTAGCTCATCGTTTTAGATACTCAGCGATCACAACCTTAACTCCATGTTCACCCTCTCATCGTCATATTTATGTAAAACCACTGACATCTTGCAGCCTGTTAATGACAGATTCCAGTGGCAATTTGTAGCATAAGTCAGAGTTTAAAATTAAAGTCTTCTGGAATGATGCATCCTGCCTGCTGCTCAGAAATTACCGACGATCTGAAGGATCGTGCTGTCTTTTTCTTCAGCCCAACCAAGGAAAACTGCTTCTGTCCAGCTCTTGTGATGACGCTCGGTGCGTTGCTGCTCTGCTCTCTCTCTCTCGTGGAGAATCTATAAGCTGAGGGCCAACTCGTCCTCCACTTCCCGTCTTGCCAAACGTCTTTCTCTCTCTCTCTCTCTGTGAAACCACAACACAAACCCGAGTTTGGTCCTATTTTTTGTGTTTGTTCTCATGCTCCGTGCCTTTCTCATTTCCTTTCTCACCTGAACATTATGATTCAACCAAAATCAAATCTATCAAACATCAAATTACAATGGATTGAAAAGTTCCACTCCTAAAGCTTACATGCGATGGAAAACAGAACAATTGGTCTACTTGTATAAGAAAAGTAATACGTCCCTTGAAAATGTAACGAACCTCAGATCTTGTGAACTAGAGAAAAATTGAAACAACTTTTATGAGAGAATTATGAACAGATAAACTTCGGGAATATTACTTTGGCTAGCTCACTGTTTAAAGGAATTTGATACTGGATGAGGGATTGGGATTCTTTTCTGGGTGGGGGCAGGAGTTTTCTATTCGGTTTCGTGCCTAGGCCGGCTGTATAAGCTCTCGGTATCGGATGACTTAATCCTTCCGGCCGCACTATGGCCCTGGGGTCGACTCTGTCTCTGAAGGGAATGAGTGCCTGCGGTATCTCTTGGCGGTTAAGAGCTGACAACTCTGCCAACTTCATGTGCCGATCGTCTGGAATCTCTGGGAGATCCAACCTGTAGGATCCCTAAGGACCTCTACAGACCTCTACGGAATCTCAAAAAACATGAAATTGGAGTCTCCCCTGAAGAATGTGCGATGGTTAGAAATACACCGCTGTTTTCCTCCATTCTACAATACATCATCATTGCATGGTACTTCAATACAGAAATAATTTCTTCTTTCTTTCTTGAATTTGGGATGTTGTTCTTAGTGTTAAGTCAGAATTATTTACCTTATGAGTCTGGCCTTAATTTATAAAGAATACAGTGCATAAAACGTATATGTTCACCTTATTTCTTATAGTTGTAAAATAGGGATTTTGAAAAGTAACTGCAAGATTGTTTCTGTGCTTAATTAAACGCCACTTTTTGAATGCTTATGGATAAATTTTAGTAGAGCGATCTGCAGTTTCTGTCTTGGTACTGGATGAAGAATAGAGGTAAATTTTAATCTCCAGGCGCTTTACGGTTAGTACTAACTGCATAGAAGCTTGGATATGCTCTGGAGCATTTTTTGACGCCGTGAAGGGCAGAAATTTATCTGCCTGTGAAAGAAACTGGCCTCTATTTTTCATTCTTACTCCCTATAGCTTAGTCACTAGGCTCACAGAGTTGACCTTGAGGATAATTAAAATCCGTAAAATGATTAGCCAAGATTTAAAGTATATGTCGTCCTGTTCCAAAATTATTCACAACATGCAGGGTTTGCCCACACCTTGTGTCATGTGGACGGTTGTGTTTTGTCATGAGATTTACGACGTAACCTATAAGAAAGTCTTCGCTGCGAAACAGAGCTTATGATTGGGAAGTCCCAGCAGCATATCCATCAGTTTATTAGATATTTAACGGCGTCTTAATCGGCATAGATCTCGTAATGTCTAATGCGATATGAATGTAGTTATAAATGATTATTAAACAGGGACTTGGAAAGGACAGTTTTGGCTTATTTTAATGTGTTATTTTATTCGTAGGAATATAGGCATAGTAAATTAGGTAGAATTTTTACTTAAAAAGTAACACATATAGAAAAATTAATTACAATAAAAATTTTATTAATATGTAGGCTTAGTATGTTACATATTTTTGTGTCTTGGAGTTTCAAATAATTTATTTAACACTACTTCTCTTAAATGCCTGTAAAAATCTATAGTTATATCTGCATTGAAATTTCATGTCTGCAAATTATGTGGCTATTTGCTATAATTTTCTAGACGTGATTCTCAAGTCATAAAGTCGCTGTAAGATCCACAAAACGTGACGTCTGCGGGTTCACTATCCCCAGGTGTATTTGAAAGGTGTAATGTAACGCAACTGTTATTTCTTTAAAATAACGTGGAGATTTTTGTTTCTGAGAATAGAGTCTAATTTTAAATTCCGAAGAAAGAAGGTTTAGCGAGTCACCGGTATTCTGGATAATAGAAAACAGATCACGCAATTTGGGCTTCTTTACGTTGTCGGTTTCTTCTTTGTAAGCTGTAGCAGCATATTATATGATGTCAGATGGCGGAGAGATTTGTGCAACACGCGCTCCACCTGTGTCGGTGACCTCTTGCTGCAACCAAACAAGTAGATTCACTCTGTACCGTTTTCATCATTCAAGGTAACTTGAATTAAGATTAGCTCTACATTAAATTCCGTGTACACTTGCGAACCTCACCCTAAACAAAACAAAGATAGAGAATGTAAGATTTCAAGTTCTCTTAACCGTGAGTACGAAGAATTTGTGTTCCGCAATGTGCAACTGTGTCGTCTGGTAGAAAAATACTTATGTTTTGAAACACACTAGAACTCCACTTATCAGGACGCTGGTAATCCGGAATGCCAATTATCAGGATCGGCTTGGCCCTTTCGGTAAACATTTTCATACTGTAATTTTACGTAATCTTTTTATGGCTTACGTTTCCCCCCCCCCCCAGCTGTCAAATACATATAAGGAATTATGTGTTAATGTTTTATTTGTACGTAAATAAATATGTAGCTTGAAAGAGCCGTTTGTATATTTTTTTCCCACTTCAAACTGCCAATGTACCCTATTTTCAAACAAAAAATCCAATTATCTGGATGTTCTGCATATTCGGATGACTCACAATCCCAATTAATCAGGATAAAAGGAATTCTAACGTATCTCGCTTCCCTCATATTCGAGTCCAGACGTCTCCGAAATGCGTCTCTCAGAATACGAGGTATTGAATCTAAAAAGGCAGCGATCTTTTTAAATTCTGGGTTTTTTTTAAAAAAAAAGGTGAAAGAATCCAGTTTTTCTTAATATTTATGCAAAGGTATTAGATTGTTTTAGATGGCCTGCGAAACCTTTTGAAACACTCTGGTAACGATATGCCGCTTAAGAACCTGAGCATTTTGCCCGCACGATGTTCGTTTGTACTTCGTATGGTGCTGACAGTAGGATAAACAGCGCTTATTTTGCTAAAGAGAAATATCTGTCTGGTCTTTATAACGGATGCGTTTCGCGTTTTCTCTAATGTAGGAACTGAATTTGTGGATATAAAAGAGTTGAAAACCAGTCGTAAAGGGATAATAGATTCAGGCTGTGAACTTTCTCATGTCATCATATTACGTATCTGCTCAATCGACTAACACAAAGACAAAGTGAACTTGGTTCTTCTTTTTAGATATTTTCTAATATTTTTTTTTCTCCGAGACGTGATGGCAGCTCGAGTTTTTTTGTCTTTTTATTGGAGAATCAGTCATGACAGTTTTACCCACAGAGCAGCCAGTACTGTAAAGGTAATACTAATAATATCCTTGTCTCGGTTCACATCGTCTTGTGAAAGCAGTCTCCTTGTCTACAGCTAACGAATCTAACGTGACCTAAATGGATATGAACTTAAATCCCGTTAATGGATGTTAAAAATGTAGCCCTGAATCAAGGCTGCCACATACTCACATCGTGTTTTTTTTTATCTTCTTTGTGCCCAAAGCAGCCGTTGTGGGGCATTTTATTACAGCAGTAGCCTGTTGATAAAATGAAATTAGTTTTTTTAACGTTTTGATACGTATTGTTTACTCTAAACAAGATATGATTTGACATTACGAAATTGCATCTTGTCCACACTGTGTCTTTGTGTATTTAGTATGATTTTTAGGATAAACATGGATGATAACTTTTTTTTAAAAAGGTTGAGAGATGCGGAAGACACACTGTTTTGTTCTGTGTGGTGTGAACGAAATTCTTCAAATAATAATTAGATTATTTGCATGGTCCAACACAAGTGCGTTCCTTTGTAATAACAATTGGGTTCAGTTGTACTGATATGCCATTTTCCATACAGACAGAAGCTGTCATATTATAAATCGCACCCCAACTTACAATTTCGAAAGAATTACAGTGTTATACAATTCCAGAGGACTTCGTGGTTGACAGTATAGCGATGCCACTTCGTGCTAAGAGCTCGGCATTTCAGATCGAACCCCAGATATCGAGTATCGCTAGTAAGTGTCTCGTGGGTTTCATCGATCCTGCAAGTAAGGACACTATGGCCCCCTTCCACTTTCTTTCAGATTTACGATTTATTAATTGGCTTGCCATTCGGCGTTATTAAAACCCGGTATACTGACATAATGGTTAAATAAAAAGCGGTAAATAAATAAACAAATAAGTGTTATATTCCGTACCTGCTAGTGTGATGTGAGCACTACTCACTTCTTATACCCTTACAAATAGGGCATTAAATTTCCAGTTTCTGACACTACTGTTCTATTGAACGAGTGTAGTAATTCTTTAATTATTACATTTTCATTGATTATTTTATTTCTGAGAAGGTAAGAAAGGCAAATGACTTCTAGAGACTAACAGGACATACAGGGAAGGACACTGTAAATGCGTAGACGAAGGGGAATTTCATGAGACAAATAAATGACTTTATTTGCGGGGAAAGAGCATCACAACGAAAGAAGGTTCCGAGCCTTTGCCCGCTCGTCCTTAAAGTAAGTTTAACTTATGAATGAAGAAGTTTGATGGCCAGACACAGTGGCTTGAATTAATGTCGACGGAATTTGTGTTTAGGTTAAACTGCATCATTTGGAAATTTACTTAGATTTTTTTCCCAGAAGAAAGAACTAATTTTGATAAATGAAAATCTTTAAAGTAGCAACTTAACATTTGGAAAACATCCCATCATCTGTGTAAAGGCAGTAGAATATCGAATATATTAGATTACTGTTTGGTTGCACTCAGAAGTGCAAAAGGGGTAATTGAGGGGGAAACAGTGCAAAGGAGTGTTTAGTCTGTAACGCCCGAAATAATGCGGATCTAAACCTCTCTGGCACTAGTACGTGTGCTGCCAGCTGATATGCACAATTTGGCCACTAGCAGCTGACTGCGAGGTCACCCCTTACCTAAACACATGGACTATTTCTTTTAGCCGAAAGACGAAAACTGGTTCCTGCGCATGTTACCTTATATTGTAATAGGGGTAAAAATCTGTGCCAGATTGTCAGTCGCATTCCGGTCAACACAAATTAGATGTGCCTGGACCTAAGGTGTACTTTTACTTTATGTACAACTGTTATGATGTTATTTACGAAGAGACATGATATATTTGTTAAACTGCAATTGGGTAGCCACCCGGTGGCAGTAGTACAGTACACATTTACACACAAAGAATACACAGAACGACACAAAACAAACAATACACAGAAAGACACAAAACAAATAATACATAGAACAATAAAACAATTATTTTGAATCGCGTGTCAAAAACTGTATATTAGTTACACATGAAGTAGGCACTTGTTTCATTTTTATCCAAGGCTGCCGTCAGGAAAACTTTCAAGCTTTCCATTTGGTCCAGGTTCGGGATGAGCTTTTTTGAAGCCTGCGGCTGGATCCTCCACAATTCCAATTGGCCAGTTGACGTTTGTTGAAACTACGTAGCAGTAATTTTTTCACTTCCACCCTATAGGGAACGTACTGCGCTTCTATCGGGAAGACCAATATGTTAATGTCCTTTAATGTGATAACCCACCAAGTGTATGATAAAAAAAAAATCTGGCAAAACGCAATTCCAAAATATTACCGCTGGTGTCTGTAGTGTTGGTTTGGTGTTTAAAGTGGCTCGTGCCTTTGTCACAGGATCTACACGAATGAACTTCGTATCAAACTTCTTTAATTGCTTCTTATTAAACGCACAAATACTAAATTCTTCTTACTTTACGTTAAATTAATTTAAAAAATATTTGAACAAAACACGTCTCTTCTGTCGTTTAGCATTCTTTTGACATCTCCACATTGGTCTTTTACATGCAAAATCGATCTATTTCTTATTAAAGTCCACAATTTGTTATACCAACTAAAAACACATTCGTAATTAGGGCAAATATTGCATGAGTTTCTCCAGCATGTTTCGGTGTACGTGTTTACCATCTTCAGGGAGAACTTAATGCCAGTTGTTCGAAACCTGCTGCGAAGTTGTTATTTAGACGTTCCTTTCCAAAGATTGTGACATACAGTAGAACTCCACTTATCCGAACGCTGGTTATCCGGATTGCCAATTATCCGGATCGTCTAGGCCCTTCGGGTAAATTTTTCGAGAATTCTACAAAATTAATTTGCCTCGCAATTACCGGTTATCTTATCAAGTACAGCACAGTGTTATGGCTTCTAGAACTCCAAATCAAGCGTGGTCGAAAGTTCCAGACTGTAAATGTAAATAGTAACAGCCAAAATTCGTACTTCCAATGTTGCCTGTTTTCAAAGAAATATCCAATTATCCGAATTTTACCCAAATCCCGATAGCTCTCCGTTCTAGTTAATCCGGATAAGTGGAATTCTACTGTACTGCAGAACGAAACATATATTGCCACACTAACAAAAGCGTCCAAGACCAAACATACATAATAGTGATGATGATGATAATAATAATAATAATAATAAATTCTACTGTGTATACATCTTGTTTAATGATAAGCAATGTTTTTAAACGTTGTGTACTCAAAGTTTAAAAATTTGTGCAGTTCTACGTGATACATATAGTCACCTATTTTCATTGTTATATCGCAACGAAACACAGAGCGCACATCCGTAGCAGGGCACTCTTGGCAACACAACACAACATGGCATGCTGCCACAATACCCTACTGGAATAGTGAAATTAATATGACTTTTAATAGTGTAACTTTAGCAAGGACGATATGGCTCCCTGATTATGGTCCTAGGACCGAAACATGTCGGAGCGTTTTTAATGTTTTAATGTGTAAATTTTATAAATTTTATATATGTGCAGTGGTTGGTAAAATAATTGAGTGACATATAATCACCGTCAGCGACGGAGTTTCTACAGACCCAGGAAGCTACAGATAACAGCTTCGCCATAACACTGGTTTTTAAGAATGCTATCCCTTTCTCCCTGGATATCGTACACTGGTACACACGTACCGAAACATGTTGGAGAAGGTCATTTAATGTTTGTACTGATTACGAATGTGCATGTAGTTGGTATAACAAAGGTGAACATTGATAGAATATGCACGGAATTGACAACTTAAAAAGCCTATTTCTTATTAATTCATATAGGAAGCAGCGGGGAGGCAGTGGACACAAATAAATGACATATATATTTTGCATTTATCGTCCCTTAGACAATAGATACAGAAAGAAAATTGTCAAATTTTGAGTTTTGTACTCTAGAAGAAAAATCCGCTGAAGCAAACAAAAAATTTAAAATGTTAATACATTTCCGGTATTTGTATTACTTCTTGTTCGCATCCTAATAATCTCGATATGACAAACCCGCCGCTTATTCTTGCGAATAACAGAAGATATAGTTACAGTCTCCTTTACTTAATTCAAGCAGACGTGCATAGTAATGGATGAGACGCTGTTAAATGTACGCACCCAGTGGTCAGATCAATCACTTGGGCAGTGCTGTCTCTTTTCAAATCATTGCCTGCTGACTGTTCATGACCGTTCTATTCGTTATTATAAATGTCCATGATTGAGGAGTTTAGTTAAATAGTATAATATTAAAATGGATCCATTTTAGATCTACCGAATGTGGGTTGTGAGAGACTGCATTTGATTTCCTAACTCCACGGAACACAGTCTTTGTTGAGTATCCAATAGTTTCTCGCCTATTCAAAAAATTTCCCTCATATTCAACATCCCGTATGTTTATTATGGTGTTTACAAGAAACTGCCACATTGACCCAATCCATATTTTCCCGTTATATTTTTTATAATACCCTTCTATCGAATCGTAAACCTTCCAAGTGGCCTCTGTCATTTAGATGTCTCAATCAAAACCCTGTATGGATTCTTTTTCTCCGCCACCCGTGTTCCATGCCCCACAGGTTCTTATTGATTTGATATTGATAGTCATATTGAATAAGGGGTACAGATCATAAAGCTCCTCAAAAAGCAGTCTTCTACAGTTCCCTGTTACTTCGTCCCTCTTGGGCCAAAACACATTTATCTGTGTCCTGTTTCCAAACATCTTCATTTTGTCATTTTGTCAATAATATATTTCTTATCCAAGAGACAAAACGAGTCGAATTATGGTTATGAATATATTAATCTTGAAATAGGTTTAACCAATTATGTTAAAGATGTAGGTCCGCCATTTTCTGTCACTTGTATGTTAGTTGATACAGCAATGTTAACTAACACAAGAATAAAACCGCCTACCTGTTGACAATCTGAAACTTCACAGCAGGCAACATGGAGAGATTAATTGAATGTGCTACAGAATGCCGAAACCATTGAAGGTATTACGAGGCAGAAATTACATTGAATATCCAGTCAACACAAAGGGGAGCTTTAGAATAAATTCTTGGGCAAAGTTGAAAAGTGGTCTGTGCTCAGTTTGTCTTGCTCGCGTGTCCCAAGGTGCTGCTGTCTTCTTAAATTCGAGCGAAAATAATCCACATTAAAGCTCTAGAGGTCATAACACTCTTTCCCAGGTAATTTTTGTCTGTGGAACAATTTTGTCCTGAATAATTACTGACAGGATCCTAAACAAGGACTTGCAATAGGAGAAAGAGAGAAAAAAAACGGTGTATGTATACACAATGCACATTTACAAAATACGGTACAAAACACTATATATATATATATATATACGATTCACATACACAAAACACAATATAAAACACAATCTATATACATATGTACAATTCACATTTACAAAATACAATAAAAACAGAGTGTACATATACAAAATACAATACAAGACACAGTATATATCTATATATATATATATACAATTTATAATATAAAATACAATACAAAACAGAGTGTATATATACAATTCACATATACAAAATACAATACAAAACAACATGTTCAAGACATCCAAGCAGGTGTGACATCGAGTCTTCGGGCCATACCACAAGAAGATGTGCAAAGGTCCCTCCATTCTTGCTAGATCGTGCCACTTGTTGTATCGATGCAGAAGGGATGTACTTTGAATAAAATACAGATAGTACTCAGGTCTTTTGTTCCAGTTTTATTCTATAACCTCAGTCTCATTACATAATTGTCAGACTGTGTATATACAATTCACACATACAAAACACAATACAAAACACCATGTATATATACAAATCACATGAAACGTAAACGTGACTTTGACTTTGCTGAAAAAATAATTTAAGTGACTGATTACATGGAGCATAGATGATAGTACCTCCTAATATGCCGACGTTTTTCAATAATTCTGTCGTTACTAGATTATCATACCTTATATTTTAACTTTTACAAGGGACCACCACTGAAGCCATTTGTGAGCCAGTGGTGTTTAGTTCACCCCCTGAAGTAATGTTTTAAGACTTGTTTCAGCATCACTCTCAACACCCATACACCACTAAGTCTGTCAAGTGCAGCCGGTCCATCAGTTTTCCCTACTCACCTGCTACGTTGTTACTTTCTCCCTCGATTGACCTTCTTAAGGGCAGTTGATGAAACATACAAACTAATTCATGAAAATCTTAATATTGTACATACCGTGCATTTTGTTCATATTTATTTTTCCTTCATTGGACCAACACTTAATGCAGTAAGTGTTGGTTTAATGACACTTAGCTCTGCGGTATTGTTGTTGTAGCAGCAATGTGGACATGTACTTGTTGATGTGTCTAATGTAGAGTTGTGACGTTTCACGAATTTTAACTTTAATGTTTGAAGTGAAGGCCGATCAGCGCCTGAAATACGTTTTGGATTTACGAAAATTTGTTATTGATAAACTCCCGGATGATGGCAATTTGGTGCCGAAACATGTAGGAGTTGGCGCCTGATTTTAAGTGTGTTTTGTGATCTGATTTATTTTATTTTAATTAGTACATTTTCTTAGTTTTTAAAAACAAGGAGCACAGAAATAATTGTAACTTTTTTTTCTGAAGTGCGTCTGAGGGAACGAGACACAATTTTGGGAGTGTTTGAAATATAAATACTAAGTTCCATGCCGTAAATATTTAAATGTAATGTGACCGTCGGATTGTCGTGTAAAGCCATCTGTAATTCCAGTACGTTTAGAAATATAAGATATAAAGTTTATAAACAAGTTTCTTTTTCCACATTTTACAACATACAATGAATAAATAATACAGGGTTATTCAAATCTATTGACGGGGTTTTAACAACTTGTCATATGCAATGCACTAGAGATAGGATTATATGTTTTTTTTATTTAATAGAACAACACTCCATTTTTGTTACATACCTTACAGGTGCTATATACATGCACCCTTTGTGATTCTACAAACATAAACACGATAATCGATTTCGTTCCATGTTTGTGGCATGTCAGCGGTGATGGTTTCAATGGCGGTTCTGATTCGTACCTTCAGTTCCGGGATACTTGTGGGA
>Ga0131853_10024503_pt1 | contig 10886 bp, 6 predicted proteins | sample TergutLab28metaG_FD_92764 | JGI IMG/M metagenome (GOLD analysis project Ga0131853, IMG submission 92764) | Labiotermes labralis P1 segment gut microbial communities from Petit-Saut dam, French Guiana - Lab288 P1 (version 2) (version 2) | ecosystem: Host-associated > Arthropoda: Insects >... | reverse complement strand
TTGATGACATCAGGCGTAATACAGCGGCAGCTCTGAAGGCCATTCCACAAAACCAGTTCCAAAATTGTTTTGAAGGGTGGACTAGGCGCTGAAATCGGTGCATAGCTTCCCAAGGGGAGTATTTTGAAGGCGACCACGGTGGTATTTAGCAATGTGATATGTAGCACTTTTACCTCGATGAATTCACGAACTTTATTGTTTGACCACGTACATAACCTTCAGGATCCCCGGTAAAGGAGCCTCCCTCTAATTTCCCGTCACAGAGCGCCCATAGAGAGAGATTCTCCGTTTCCAGAGCCCTCCAACTATCAGAGTTTCCGGTGAACGGACCCCCTAATAATTCACCTTTCCCTCAAAGTCTCCGATAAATGAGCCCATCTATATTCCCCAACAGGGTCCCTATGGAAAGAGATGCTCCATCTCCAGAGTCAGTGGTTTATTCATTCATTTATATCCGTCAGAGTTCCCTGTTAAGGAGCCCTCCCACGAAAATGGGGAAAACATAGGTCACCTTCCACGGGTCCCACGCGGACGGAAGGTCTACATACAATGGGGTGCGGCCTGGTTTCCCAAAAGGATCGTTTACGGCGCTAGTATCACTACACCAGTTCCGTGCAGCTATCAGCAAGATACCTTCGACCTTGGCTTGGGTAGACCAGATCCCCGTTAGCCGGCGTGTGAGGTAGTAAATCTCATCAGGGTAGCCCCTCAATACCTGTTACCGCTTCCCACTTGACCCAGGGTAAAATAGTGTACGAATCCACCTAACCCTGAGGTACGTACGAGAGGTTGGATTTAGAGTAGGCGATCTCTTGGCCGACTTAGGCCCGCAGGCACCCACAATTTTTAAGTGCCTAGTCTCAGTCACATTCGAACAAAAACCCTTTAAATCACAATACGAGTAAACAATAAATACGAAAAAAATAACTGCGTCACTCGCATCTCTAGCCTTGCCACAGCAGCACAGGTAGTTTTTTAAATATATAATTAAATAATACATTTGTAACTGCACAGTGTTAGTGCTTGTAAACATACAACATAAGCAAAAGAAGAAAGTCGATACCGGGAATCGAGCCAATATATTTGGCCTCGGAAGAATACTGCTGGCGTGCCGTCACGTTGTCGGCTGTAAGTGAATATGGGTGATTATCTGCACTGTTCTTAGTATCAAACCTTTGCAGCAGAGCTACGAGCCTTACGCCTAGGAAAACTGATGTAGGTTAATTCATGTTGTAGTTTCTAATTAAACAAACATATTGGTGTCTTTGGTTAATGTGTACGCGGCGTGCATGACTGTAATGAATGGAAGAAAGAGCATCGCGATAAATGCACAAATATATGGTAACTGCGAACGACTCGAGTTATGATGGCAGCTGTACATGACGTAGCTTCCGGTTCAGGACTGACGATCGTAGACCGCTTCATTTTTTGTTGGGCAGTATGTACATATTAACATAACGAAAGCACACACGTATTGAATTACAGGAAACTAAAACAACCAACCAAAAATTGTACACATGAATAACGTAACAGTTATAATACACAATATGCCTTCCCATTCTATGAGTTAACAGGGGGAAGTACTAACAAACTAGAGCAGTCAACTCAAGTTGGAAATCATAATATTACTGACAAATTACCGTCGACTCCATACACGTTGGGGTAGGCCGACTGCCCGACCCTGACTCCCAATCGGGAACCCAGAGAACACCAAGCACGATCCTCGCAAGACAGACGGTCCCTGTACAAAATAACAGGAAAACAAAATAAAAACTAAAGCTCCAGAAAACAAATTAAAATAAATACATACAGAGGACCGTGTGTCAGCCACCAGAGCAATCAGAGGATGTGTTCGTGCCCGTTCTCAGCATGCCACTGGAGGAGACGTTCTGCTCTTGTCCGTCAGATCTCCTTCAATGCAGGAGTAAGAAGGTGTCCGTTTGAGCGGAAGTACGCTCTCGTGTGCAGATCTCTCTGATAAGTCACGACTTGATTGGGTCGATATGTTCATCTCTGGGGACATGATCTGTTTCCAGAACGTATTTCGGCGAATCCGCTCCCCTACTGTTTTAGTTAGCGGCTTCAGCCGTCACACTTTTCGGGCGTCCTGACTGAGCCCTGTCTTCAACACCCGAGTTTCTTATAACGTTTACTTGCCCGATAGCTGAAATCTCGCGAAATTTTCAGTGGTTTCAAGAGTGAAAATTTCTCAAATTTTCACTCTTGGTCTGATTTTCCCCATTTGTGAAGGGCAGTCACAACCACACGGGTTTCCTGAAAACCCCACTGCATGTTAACACTGCGAGAGACGTGAGCAGACTGCTTCGGCACAAGTACCTGAAGGGTCAATAGTTAAAAAAAACCAACCTTTGAACCCTTCCGCCTCAATGTCTGCAGCTGCGGACTACGTGAAATTTGATCCAGAACTTATCGCAGGGACTGTGTCATATCGTGGGCAAAGCGGACAAAGTGTAAATTAGCGTGGTCTGAGCGAACAGGAGAAGTGATTTGTTTTTACCTGTTACCTGAATAAAATATGCATATTGGGACTAGTCAATGTTTTTGCATGACAATTTTGTGTAGTAACTACAGATTCTTAAGTTTTTGTCACACGATATGACATTAACGAGTTTTTCTGTTCATTATTTATAGTTATTCACATTTATTTGTAGGGGAGAAGCCACGTTTGAAGAAGGGGCACTGTTGAACAAATTAAGCATCTTGTTTTCTTTTGAGAGTATATGTCGCTACTTTTGTGTTTCGAGAGTGGTACCCCTGCACAGCAGCTGACATCCACTTTCCGTCCATTTTAGTGTTTAGTGTGGTGTAGGCGAAGTGACAAGCACTGGATTGGTCACAAACAAATTTTTTAAATTTTAACTTCTATGCGATTTGTGTCTTCATTCTCTTTGTAGATGCAGGTTTGATTATGTCATAAACCAGTGTGTCCTTTGTCTTGTGGTATGGTTATATCTTCTGTAATTATTCCCTCTTTATTATAACAGATTATGTTTCGTTTTTGCACTTGGAGTAGATTTGAATATTGCTCAGGCGTAAGCATGGGGGTTAGGAATCGGAAGTAAAAGTAACGTGACCATGACGTCCGATGTAAACAAAAAATGGCGGCTGGGTCAATGACCTCTGCCGGAAGTGACGTAATATGAAAACAAATATGGCTTTTTTCCCAGTAAGAACTGAGCTTGAATGTGTAAAATCACGTGAAAGTTTACATTCCGTGCCTGGAAGCGACGTCGAACCTCAAGTTGAACACGTTGCATTCACATGTTTTGTTTACATCACGTTACTTTTCTTTACATTCCATACCCGGAGGCGACTTCATGTTTACTAAGCGTTAACTTAAACTCGTCATAGCCACATGGTATTGTTTAAGCCACATGGTTTTGTTTACATCGTGTGACCGAGAGTGACGCTATATTAAAACAAATATGGCTACTATACATATTTAACCTCAACTTAAGCCCGTTATGGTTATAAAGCATTGTTTACATCACGCGACGTTTGTTTACATTATGTGGAGTTAAACAACCTCTTAAACTAAAGTTGACTGACTTAACCACGTCATGTTGTTTAGATATCAGCTATTTGAATTGCACTACATGGCCTCTAATCTGCCAGTTTTAAAATTTTACAACTTTAAATTTGTCCGATAATATGGCGTCAGCCTGGTCTTGGCTGTGTATGGTTGCTATGTGTATTTAACCTTAACTTAAACTTATGGTCATATTGCATTGTTTACATTACGTGATATTGGTTTATATTATCTGGCGGTAAACGGCCTCTTAACCAAATTTGACTGAGTTAACCCCATGGTTTTTAACATATCCGCAATTTTGAATTTACAACATGTCTTCTAACCCACCAGTTTTAAATGTTACCCACTTTTAAATGTAGAGGTAAGTGGTGGGGAAATGTTTGTTCTAGAGGTAAGACACAGAACTCAATATCCAAGGTTTGAAAACCGCCTCCTAGATTACCCTTTTTAATAAGTAGGAATGGTAAAGATTTTTAACTGAATAAGACACTTTTTCTTATTTACAAATGTACACGAAGACATTACATTTTTATTAATTAATTGTTTGATACATTATCTAATCATAGAGTGTTTCAAAATCAATAGCACTTGTGTTAGGTGGTGTACAGAAAGATTGAGTTTCGAGATACTTATTTCGCCACTGTATGAGTTCGTCGTGTAATTTGAAATGTTTCATTATTTGTCTCTCTATACAAGAACTAGCCAATTCCATCAGATATGCTCATGGCGACTTATTCAGTAACACATGGCCGCCATCAGACGTAATGCGAATATATCGTCGACAGTACAAATCCAAGGTGTGACGTCAGTCACCAAGCTCATGCATCACATCCTTTGGAATATGATCCTTAACTGTCAACAGAATGAGCCACTGTATTTGATTTAGCACCACATTACGCTAAGAACTTACAATCTTCACATCCGGTGTCAGGTACTCATCCACAAAAATGGTCACATGCTTTGTCTGCGCCTTATTTACAAGTGGACACGTTCGCATCTGAAACATTAGTGAGAGTTTTGCTGAGTAGGGCATCTTGCGCACTGAATACTGAGAAGTGGAACCATCATGCTACTGCGTAAGCAGCTCGCATGGCACAAAAATATTTAGACTTTTTATGACATGGAAAAGTACAAGTGACGACTGGGAAAGCTAGCTGTGAGTGTTGCGGGCATCCTCGTTTACTGATTTCGATAACTGTGCGATCGATAAGTTAGCTAATAAATTCTGACTTTTGAGGTCCAAAGCAATAAATTGCTACAGCGGATGATGCCGCTCGATTCACAATAGATTCAAACTCAAAATACAATGTATCAACAACATTCCAATTACATCCATGATCAAGTGCACAATTCATTCAAGCGTTAAATCTAGACATTTCCTCCCATGAGTACAGCTTTTTAAACACATAAGTTGAGACTCGGTTACTTTGGAAGCCCGCGACTGCCAGCTCCTTCACTACCAGTTCACCGTCTCTCCCCTCCAAGCGGGTGACATCAATCACTGTGAGTGCCATCGTAAACTAATAGTTGTGGGTATACGTACCTTTTATTTATACTTGCTACTTGCACGACTGTTGTTGGTCCAGGTCACTGCAGGCGGGACACTTTCCAAACTGAGCGCGGAACAACCTCAGCGCCTTTTTATCGTTGCAGCACAAGAATATTAGACTTGTTATGACATGGAAAAGCACAAGTGACGACTGGGAAAGCTAGCTCTGCGAGTTGCGGACTCCATAGTTGACTGATATCTATAACTGCGATCGATAAGGTTACTAATAAATTCAGAATTTTGGGGTTCGAAGCAATAAATTGCTACAGCGGATGATGTCTCGATTCAGAATAGATTTATCTTAGAATACGATATATGACCATCATTCTAATGACATCCACGATGCTTCACTTGCGGTGTCAGGTTCTCATCCAGAAAGGTGGCGAGGTACTTTGTCTTCTCCTTGTTCAGGAAGTAAATACGTTAACCTCAACTTGAACTCGTTATGTTCATATGCTATTGTTTACATCACATGACATCAGTTGATATTAAGTGGATATAAACGACCTCGACCTAAAATCGACTGAGTTAACTGCGTGGTTTTATTTACATATCTGACATCGCCGGGGGGGGGGGGCAGTGTTAACTTTTCCACCAACAACCCCTGAATCTAAGAATAACTATAGAAGTGGTTCACTTTTATTTCTCAACTGAACTAAGAACATAAAAGTTAATTTTATCCACCTGATTGAGGTTACCTGATACAAACCCTCGGATACATTACAGTCCACAGATGCATTTAACTCTACATATTTAACATAACGAGATATGGCTGTCTGTTTGTGAGCGGAATATGGACAAATTTACAGTGACTACGGAGAAATGTCTTAGGTTGTACAAACCATCGACTGTTCTTCAAAAATAACTTATTCACAGTAGCAGGCTGTTTCTAATTCTGTCGTATCGAATCCGGTGTTTGTGTAAATATTTCTAGAAGTTACTCGTCTATGTAAGAATAATATTGAACTATACTGAATTAATTCTGATTACACTTACCATATATTTATAAATTCATGCATATGTAGTGTTTCATTAAGACCATCTCATGTGTTACAAATCTCCTTCATACTTTATATTAGATTGTCTGAGAAATCCTGCTATACCCAGGGGCTGTTTATTCTCCTGACCTGGTTTAAGAATAACTTCAGAAGTAGCCTACTTTTGTACATCCCCGTGATTATAGAAATGACGATGAACACACTTCTTATATAACACTTTGAGAATAACCTGTTTACGGCAGTAGGTTGTTTCTAATTCTGACGTATCGAATCCAGTCGTTGTGAAGTATTTCTAGAAGTCACTCGTCTTTGTTAGCTACAATCTGTAATGTTGGATGAGACACCTTGTTCAATGCAATAACGGGAATCAAACCCATTCTTCCAAATTCTTGACTGGTTTATGTCTCATATGTAAACAAAACCACTTGGTTAACCAATCAACTTTAGGTTAAGAGGTCTTTTACTTCCACATAATATAAACAAACGCCACGTGATGGAAACAATGCTATACGACCATAACAAGCGTAAGTTGGGATTAAATACGCATAGTAGCCATATTTGTTTTCATATAGCGTCTCTGTCGGTTACATGATGTAAACAAAACCACGTGGTTTAAAAATACCGTGTGGCTATAACGAGTTTAAGTCATCGTTTAGTAAACGTGACGTCGCCCCGGCTATGGAACGTAAAGAAAATTCACGTGATATGAACAAAACCATGTGACTATAACGAGTTCAGTTTGAGTTTCGACGTCGCCTCCAGGCTTTGAATGTAAACTTTCACGTTACTTAACTCATTCAAGCTTCGGTTTTACTGCGTATAGCAGCCATATTGTTTTCATATGACGTCACTTCCGGCAGAGGTCATTGTTGACCCAGCCGCCATTTTTTTTACATCTGACACGTTCACGTTACTTTGTTTACTTCTGGTTCCCAACACCCATGCTTACTACTTTGCTGTAAGGGGCACATTTCAACAAAGTTCAAATGTACCCCTTAATATATCCATGATCTTATTTTTTATTTTGGAAGAAACGCAAGAGCTTATAACTACTTAGGACAAAGAAATGGTTCGCCCATATTTAAGGAAGAGAACCCTGATGTGCCAGAAGCGGTTATACAAGAAGCTGTCCCTAAGATTTGCAGCTTCCAGCTACGGAATGACCCATACAACAATGCACAACAGAATTTTAAAAAATCAGCAACTGTGACGAGTGTAATCGGACCAATGTGTTTACTTGGTATTTCACAAGTCGGCAAATTTTCAGTGAAAACCAGGAGTTGATATTAGTGGACTACGTAATTAAATGTTCCAAACTGTATTACAGAATGACATATAAACACATCCGTCAGCTGGCTCACGATTATGACAGAAGACTGCAGTGTAAATTTTCCAGTAGCTGGATTGACCACAAGATTGCAGGAATTTACTGGTTACAGGGCTTTATGAAAGGACCCAAGAACCTTACGCTCCGCAAGCCAGAAAATAAAAGTATGTTCAGGGCCACCGCGTTCAGTAAAACGTAATGGTATTATTCTTCGACAGTTATGATCGTGCACTTAAATCTTGGAAATTTACTGCTGACAGAGTTTATAACATTGACGAAACAAGAGTATCTACAGTTGTAGAGTCTCCTAACATTATTGCTCATATTGGGTCGAAACAGTTTGGACAAGCTGTCTCTGGTGAACAAGGAACTATGATTACTTTATGTATGATCATCAATTCTGTTGGTAATACTGTACCACCAGTTTTCATCTTTCCAAGAGCAAAACTTCATGACTCACTGATGTTTGGTGCACCACCTGGAAGCTTGTGGTTGGTGAATAGTCCTCAATGCTGCTGGATCACAGGACCTCTATTCTTGTAAGTCCTTGAACATGTGAAGAAACATACCAGAAGCTCCAAGGAAGATCGTATCATTCTAGTAATGGAAATCATGAAAAGCGTTGCTCTCTTCATTCCGTTCTATGCAAGAGAAAACGGCATCACATTTGTAACTTTTACTCCCCACTGCTCTTGGATTACAGCCACTGAATGTAGTATGAGTGATGAGGCCATTTAAAGGATAATTACGCGTGGTACAGCTTTGTTGGATGACTGCTAATCCCGGTAAAATGATAACAATCCATGACCTGGCATCATTGACAAATGCTGCATATCAAGCTTCTTTTACTGCGAAAAATATAACAGCAGTTTTTGCTAAGCCAGGTATATTGCCATTATCAAGACTTGCCTTGACGAGGATTTTGAGCCATCATCTGTTACGCCTATGGAAAATAGAACGTCGTAACCTAGAGATCCCTGTTCCTTCTGCTACCACCCCAGTAGCTCGAGAAATTTCTCGGACTAGCAAAGATGGCCCTTCATTAGAAGATGTGCGTCCATTCCCAAATCCTGGACCAAGATATGACAGAAGACAAAGGAAGAAAGTGAAGTCTCGCATTTTAACCGATTCTTCAATAAAGGATCGCATTGAACAAGAAGCACTTGCAAGGGCAGCTCTAAAGAAGAAATATTGCAAAGGGGCTAAAAACTATATAAATAAAATACCGTATATTCTCGAATCTGATCCGCACCTGACTCTAATACGCACTAGTTTTTGCCGATTTTTTAAACGAAAAAAAGTTAGTTTGCCGTTCTAATCCGCACCTTTCCTTCAACCGCCCCTTGCCTACAAGGCACACTGACTGAATAATATTGGATGTTACCAATGCTTTAACCGTTATCCGACTAACGCGCCATGTGTGAAGTGGCCATTTAACTGCCAGAAGTACAAACGCACCACAGCTGATTGGCGCTGCGGCCACTTAAATGCTTCGTAATTCATGTAGAGGCATAGACTTATTTGCCCCACAAGTTAACTCCACATGATATAATGGTTTGTGGTCATATTCACGCTCCGGCCACTTTACCCAATTATGTAAATATGCACCTCACGAATAAAGCGCTTCGCCGACAGTCTGCAATCTTAGAAACCTGGTATGTTTATTTCGCTATGCTATGCAACAGGGGGCCTTTCATTGCTTTCTCACGATACGTTAGCAGTGTGGGCGACGCAGTCACCATTCCTTGAACGAAGCCTCGTTCAATCTGCCAAGCGTTGCTGTCTGCAGGAGAGTCTAAATAACGGGGTGTTTTGTTGCAGAATGTTGCAGCTGTGTACCCCGCTGAAATATGATCATATACCGTACCTAACATCGCTGCTGATATACCTTATGGCACGCCGTTTCCCAGCCGAAACAAACCGAGTCACTGTGACTGTCGCCCGAGATTTGACTACGAGTACTAAAATGAACTAACCACCAACTTTCTTTCTATCATAATTTGCCAATTTTATATAGGTTCTTTCATGCCTGTCTTACATTTAGTTCTGATTATTCCCTCTTACGGTAGGAATACGATAAACTAGATGCATACCAAAATAAATATAGGTGATTACTGGCTGCATTTTGACGTGACGCTTTTTATGCTGAAATTGAAATGCCTCGTTGCTCAACTCCACCTGGGGTATAGTTTCAACTGAAGGAATAATGGTAAACAGACTTCTTGTTCCAATTTGTCGTGTACCCTAGTTATGGAAGAGGGACGTCAGAAATGTAAAAGACTATCATATATAGCAAAGTTGAAACGTGAGGTTATTCGGTGCGCAGAGGATAAAGGAAAAGCAAAGCCGCTGCAGTTTTTGGAGTTGATGAAAGCAACGTTCGACTATGGCGGAAACACAAGGTAGCGATTGTGAGGCATCACGAAAGAAATTCACTGGACCCAAGAAAGGGCGATTTCCTGAAACTGATGATGCAGTCTTCGCGTTCTTTCATGAGAGACGCAAGACTGGACTGTTTGTGAGTTATGATCTACTTCGCGAGGAGGCGATTTAAAAAAGGCCAGACCTTTGGACATTCCTCGAAGTCGTTTTAAAGCCAGTAAACGATGGGCCATAAGGTTCATGCGCCGGAGGGGGCTGGCGTGCAGCGTAGGACGATATGCCAGAAGCTCCCAAAAGATTTTGAACAAACGTTGTTGAATTATCAGCGGTACATCACCAACCTGAGGAAGACGGGAAATTTTCTGATGGGGCAAATGGCCAATGCCGATGAAACGGCCATTTATCTTGATATGCCGCCAAACTACACGTTGGAGAAGAAATGCGTGAAGGAGGTACTTTTGAAAACCACTGGGTGCGAAAAGCTTCGTCTAACAGTAAATCTGGCAGCAACTGCTGATGGGAGAAAACTACCAACCTTCCTTATTTTGAAAAGGAAGACTTTACCCAAATCAGAGGTGTTTCCGAAGGACGTTATAGTCAGGGCCCAGAAAAAGGATGGATGACGGAGGAGCTGATGTTGGAGTGGCTGAAAATTTTTATGGGGTCGCAGGCCTAGAGTCTTCTTAAATCAACCATCAGTGCTTGTCCTTGATGCATTCAAAGAGCATCTCACTGATTCCGCGAAGAACCTGCTCTACAAGATGAAAACTGAGTTTGCTGTCATCCCAGGTGAAATGACATCATTGTTGCAACCAATGGACGTATCTATTAGCAAGCCCTTTAAAGACAGGTTGAGGCAACAATATCTGACCTGGAATGCGGATCCTGCCTGTGAGTTAACAGAAACTGGAAAAATCCTTCATAAGTCGCGCAGTGGGTGTCGGCTACGTGGAAAGCCAACCCGGAGAGCATTATCGTCAGATCTTTCAAGAAGTGTTGCATAAGCAATGCTTTGGACGGATCCGAAGATGACATTCTATGGGAGGACGATGGTGAAGATAGAGATGATAGTGACTG
>Ga0131853_10024502_pt1 | contig 10886 bp, 13 predicted proteins | sample TergutLab28metaG_FD_92764 | JGI IMG/M metagenome (GOLD analysis project Ga0131853, IMG submission 92764) | Labiotermes labralis P1 segment gut microbial communities from Petit-Saut dam, French Guiana - Lab288 P1 (version 2) (version 2) | ecosystem: Host-associated > Arthropoda: Insects >... | reverse complement strand
CCCAATTTGAAGCAGAATCTCAACGTGTAAAGGAACTACTTGAGTCAAACTTCAACATGCTACGTGGTTCACTTGAAGAACAAGGGATTAGATTTTCAGAACTATCTGTTTATGTACGGCAAGATGAAAATGAGCGTATGCGTCAGTTTGAACAAGGTCGTAAAAGCGCACAACGCCTTGCAGATGAATTAAACAGTGAAGAAGAACAAGAAGAAGTTAAAGTAGTAAATACTCATAGCGGAGTTATTGATTTAACAGCATAGAGGAGGGGAATTTATGGCAGACGGAACAATGTGGAGCGCACTAAGTGGAATGCCTCAAGTTGACACAAACTGGGCAACAACAACACGTGAGCCACAAAGTGATTTAGACCGTAATGCATTTTTAAACTTACTTATCACACAGCTTCGCCATCAAGACCCGATGAACCCTATGGAAGACAGGGATTTTATTGCGCAAATGGCTCAGTTTTCAACCCTTGAACAAATGGTTAGCTTAAATACCACGTTTGAGCGTTCACAAGCTTTTGGTATGATTGGGAAAATCATTGATGCAGAGTTCTTTAATCCTGTATCTGGCGAATGGGTTGAGATTGAAGGTAGATTTGTTACGTCAGTAACAAGACAGGGCGACCGTGTTTTCCTTACTGTTTTAGGGGATAATGGTGACCCAATTGACGTTCCATTTGATTCAGTTCGTGAAGTATCTGAAGACTTTTTTGTTACTCAGCAGCTTTATGATATTTTTGCAAGCCTTCATGGGCAACGTGCAACAGATCTTATTGGACGTTATATCCAGGCAATCACAACAAATGGAGATAATGCAAACTTTGTTGAAGGAAAAGTTGACTCTGTAAAAATTGCTGGAAGCCAAGCAGTACTTGTTGTTGGTAATCGTGAAGTATTTATGCATGAAGTATTTTCTGTTGCTTCGGAAATGCAGCTTATCGGTTCAGAAGATTTTACACATGGCAATGAGCTTACAGCTGTAGAAATTAGAAACAATCGTGCATATTTAATTTTTGACAACAACCAAGCAGCACGTGTTCATGTTCAACGTATTAACCATGCTACTGAAGCACTTGTTTATGTAGGAAACTTTATAAATGACAGTGGGGTTGCTGGAACTGTTGAGAGTATCACGATTCGTGGTGGGATTCCATTCCTTAATGTACGTACAGCAGATGGTGAACTCGAGCAAATTGATTTCTTAAATTATCTTGTAAATCGAGCCGAAGGTAATGTAAACAATACACCACCGGCAACAACACCGCCACCTACCACACCACCGGAAGGTGATAGTAGTAGCGAACCGGACGAAACTCCAGAAGGTGATGAGGAATAATGAGTTTAGCACTTACAAAAATGCACCTTGCAAATATAAGTTCTATTCAAAATCAAATCGAAACTACAAAGGTTCGTCCAGAGACGGCAATCAAAAACCCAAGTGTAAGTTTCCATGAGATTTTAGAGAAAAGAATTGAAGCACCGGTTCAGTTTTCAAAACACGCAACCAATCGTTTAACTGATAGAAATATTAGTTTAACAGGTGAGCAAATGAACCGTGTAGCAGATGGTATTGGTAAGGCAGGGGAAAAGGGAATTCGTGATTCATTAGTGCTTGTTGATGACGTTGCACTTGTTGTAAATGTGAAAAGCAGGACAGTAATTACGGCAATAAATCAACTAACAGACAATGTATTTAGCAATATTGACGGAGCTGTGATTGTATAAGCTGGACCCTTTTGGGAAGCTAACTTTGTCCTGACCGATAGACGGACAAACAACTTACACAGCCAAACTACCTAGGGGGTAATTTATTATGATGCGTTCTATGTTTTCTGGTGTTTCATCGCTTAGAGTTCACCAAACAAGAATGGATGTTATTGCAAACAATATCGCAAACGTAAACACCGTTGGTTTTAAATCCCAACGTGCAACTTTTGCTGACGCTTTTTACCAAAGAATTGTTGGTGCATCTGGTCCAGACCCAACAACAGGTCGTGCTGGCACAAACCCGCAACAAATTGGTCTGGGATTAAACCTTGCTTCAATAGATAATATTATGACCCAAGGTGCGACACAAAGAACAGATAATGCTATGGATATTACAATAACAGGTCCTGGTTTCTTTATTGTTGAGGACGACTCAGGAAGATTTTTCACACGTGCAGGTAATATTGGACTTGATTTCCAAAATAACTTGCATATAAATGGTATGCGCCTTATGGGTTGGAATACAGAAGTTGACCCAGCGACAGGTCGCCATGAAGTAAACAGAAGTATGCTTACAGAATTATCACTTAGTGGTGACAGACAAAATATGCCGTCAGAACCTACTACTATTTTGGATTTGGTTGGTAACTTAAATATTAACCATTTAAATAATAGAAACCAAGCGCAACGTAGTATGGCTATTTTTGATAGCTTAGGGAATAGATATTTAGTTGATGTTTTATTCACTTATCATCCAAATGCTTCTGCCGCTGCTGGTTCTCCTCATAGCTATTGGACATTTGAGTTTGTTCGTGAAGTGCTAAATCCGGGTGACTTAAATGCACAACCAACCCCAATTCAGCCGGAATTAGGTGGTGTACTTGCAAGACTAGAGGGGCGTACAGATATCCCACCGGCACAACTTGCTATTTGTATGCGCCGTATGGGTATGGGTGGTTTGATTGATGCCAATGGTGATGCCGATGTTGGCAGTGATTTTGAGAATATGATGACTGCCGGAACAATTGCATTTGACTCACGAGGTGAAGTAGTTGGAATTGGAGCTGCAAAACATGGTGTAAGGGTAACAGATCCAGCAGGAACACCTGCATCATGGTTTCCACTAAGTTTTATGGGGACATCTACAGATATACCTCCAACCGGAACAGTGCCAGATCCAATTCCTCCAGGATGGACACCAGGAACAGGTGATTCAGGGATTCGTGGATCAATTTATACCCCAGATACGACCAATGGATATAGAAATATATTTACTATGGAAAGAGCTTTTAATTTTTTTGTTGTTCCTCTTTCAGGAGTAGCACCTTCAGCTACATTTGGTACAACAGATCGTTCAGTATATGTTGGAAATGATACAGTAATCACCGTAGGTCAAATTCGTATGAATATGGGTGAGCTGTTTGGTCGTGGCGGTGAAAATACTACTCTTCGTGCGCTAACTATGGACGGTAACGGGCCTGGTACACTACAAGACATTTCAATTGGTGGAGACGGCTTAATCATGGGGCGTTTCTCCAACGGACGTACACGTGTTCTTGGGCAGATTCCTCTTGCAGTTTTTTCAAACCCAGAAGGGCTTGAGAGGGTTGGTGGTAACCTTTGGACACAAACTGCAAACTCTGGTCAATTTGATGGTATTGGTCAAATTGGGTCAATGCAAGGTGGAGCACTTGAAATGTCAAATGTTGACCTTGCAAATGAGTTTACAGAGATGATTACTACCCAGCGTGGTTTCCAAGCTGCATCAAGAACAATTTCTGTTTCAGATGAGATGTTACAGGAACTTGTTAACCTTAGAAGGTAGAGATAAACACTAAATTAATACATTTTTAAAACAAGACGCAGGTTGGTATTAATGCTGCCAACCTGCGTATTTTTTTACACTTTTATGTTTTATTTATTTTTTTTTGCTAAAAATGTTGTGTCAAATCTCTTCCTATGATATGCTTACCTGCGATAAAGGAGGGCGAGTACATGATAACAGTTACAAAAATTAATGACAGAGATATTGTTGTCAATTGTGATTTGATTGAACTTATTGAAAGTACACCCGACACGACACTAACAACTACTACAGGTCGGAAAATAATTGTTCTTGACACTGTAGAGGAAGTAATAAAAAAAGTTGTAACCTACAAAGGTAGAATAAACAAAGTAAAAGACGAATAAACCCGGAAGGGGTTGTACATTTTGGAACTTGGTTCATTAATTGGTTTGGTTCTCGGTTTGGTTTTTATCCTCGCTTCTATTTTTATACTTGGTGAGGGCGACCCATCAGCATTTATGGAGTTTGTTGACCCACCTTCAATCATGATTGTAATTGGTGGTACTTTGGCTGCTGGTATGATTTCTGTTAAGCTTCCAAACTTTATATCTTCCCTAAAGGCGTTTGGGGTAATTATGAAGCCACCGGTTTTAAACCCAGCAGCTGCTATTGACACAATTGTTGCTTTAGCAAACACTGCTCGTAAAGAAGGTGTTTTGGCTCTTGAAGAGTCTGCAGCAAACATGGAGGATCAATTTCTTAAAAAAGGTATTGGGCTTATTGTTGATGGAACAGACCCGGAACTTGTAAAAGATATTATGATGACAGAGCTTACCTACACGGATGAAAGACATAGTGGTATTGCACTTTTCTATGAAAACTTGGCAGCTTACGCACCTTCATGGGGTATGCTTGGAACTATGGTTGGTCTTGTACTGATGCTTGGGCAGCTTGAAGACCCAGATGCACTTGGACCAATGATGGCGGTTGCTCTTGTTACAACCTTTTATGGTGCTATTGTAGCAAACTACTTATGTAACCCGATTGCAAGTAAACTTAAAGATATAAGTAAAGAAGAAATACTTTTTAAATCTGTTATGGTTGAAGGTATGCTTTCAATCCAAGCTGGTGAAAACCCTCGTATTATTGAAGAGAAGTTAAAATCTTTCCTCGCTCCTGCTTTACGTAGCGGTGTTGGTGAAAGCAGTAGCGGTGGCGGCGGAGATGGTGAGTAATGAAAAATAAAAAGCCAAAACCGGGTCAAAAAGGTTTGCCTGGATGGATGGCATCTTATGCAGATATGTTTACTGTTTTAATGGCGTTTTTTGTTCTTTTGTTTTCCATGTCGGTAGTTGACGAAGTTTTATTTGATCAATTCATACAATCGTTTAATCGTGCTAGAGCTGATGATTTTACTATAATAGGTGCTGGCGGTGAGTTTATAACGCAACAGGGTCAAGGACCAATGCCGGCTCAAACACCTCCTCCTCCGGCCGGTGAAGGTGGTGAAGATAGCGAAGGCGCACTCGGTGGTGTAGATGCTGAAGGAGATGCTGTATCTGACTTAATGAATACTTTTATGACTTATATGGCAGAAAATATTCCACAGCTTCCTGATGGAGCAGATCTAATTAATGTTGTTGAAGGTAACGGTTTTATACAGATTGAAATTCCAGAGCCTGTGGGGATGCAATTTAATTCCGGCGAGGCTAGACTTTTACCATCTGCAATTAATGTCATAAATGATTTAGCACCTATTCTTGTTAGTTTTGCAGAGCAGGGACATACTATCGTTGTTACAGGTCATACTGATAATATACCAATGCGTTCTGCAATTATTCCAAGCAATTGGTCGCTTTCTGTAATGCGTGCGTCTGCTGTTGTTGAGTATTTGGTTTACGAGTGGGGATTACCTGATTACATGATTATGCCAACAGGTCGTGGGGAACATGACCCAATTGCCGACAATGGTACACCGGAAGGTCGTGCTCTAAACCGTAGAGTTGAAATAACTGTTTTTGAAGTAACAGGAGACTTATCCATTCCTGGTGCAGTTGTTAATATGAATCAATGGACTATTCCACGATAATAATAGTTAATGGTTGGAGGTAAAAATGGACAAGAGCAAACTTATGATGTTTATAATAATCGGTTTACTTGTTTTACTCTTGGGTACTGTAGTTGGTGTCACAGTTTACCTAATAGGTTTAGTTGGAGATGATAGACCTGAAGAGTTTCAGGTTGAGCAAGAGGCACCACCTCCACCAAACTTAAGTCTACGAGATTTAGATGAGTTTAATTTAGGTGATTTTTTAACAAACCTAGCTGTTGATCCTGATGGAAGAAGTGCAGTTGTTATTACCGAAGTTGTTCTTGGTATCAACAACACAGGTGATGTTACAGAACTTTCTGAATTTATGGATATACTTGAAGCTAGTAGACATCTTGCACGTGGACATGTAAATGATGTGTTTGGTAATTTAACCTATGGAGAAGTAAGAACACCAGAAGGCAGAGCTGCTGCTGGGGAAGAAATAAGGCTTCGTTTGCAATCTGCATTTGAATCAAATCTTATAATTGTAGTAGGTTTTTCTGACTGGATGTTACAAAGAAACTAGGTGGTGAATTAACTTGGGAGACATACTTTCACAAAATGAAATAGATGCTTTATTACAGCAGATGATGACAGGTGGCTCCGCAGTCGAAGTTGCCCCTGCAGTTGATAAAGGAAAAGATGCTAGACCATATGATTTCTCAAATCCTGTAAAGTTTAGTAGAGAGCAACTTCGGACGCTCGAAAATATTTTTGAAAATTTTGCACGTGCAACTTCGTCATACTTAACAGGTTATCTAAGGACTGCAACTCACCTTGAAGTTTCGAGTAGTGAGGAAATAATGTATCGTGACTTTAATGTGGCACTTGCTAATCCTGTAATACTCTCTATGATTGAACTTGCCCCACTTAAGGGGGATATCATAGCTGATATGTCAAGCAATATTGGTTATGCCATTATTGATCGTGTGCTTGGCGGACCTGGTTTTGGTCTTAATAAACTTCGTGATTTTTCAGAAATTGAAAAGATACTTCTTGAAAGAGTTATGGTTCAGTTGTTAAATTTTTTACCCGAGCCATTTGAAGGAGTTATTCCACTAAGACCAAAGTTAGAAAGAATTGAAACAAATACTCAGTTTGCTCAAATTATTGCCCCAACAGATAAAGTTGCGTTGATAGTGCTCACAATAAAGATTGGCAGCTCTGAAGGAAATATTTCTTTCTGTTTACCCCATAGGGTACTTGAACCAATTGTTGATAGGCTTTATACTAGATTCGGTTATTCTCAGCGTATTGATGATAGTAACAGTGAACTTTACCGTAGAAGAATTGAAAACGAACTTGAACTTGCGAGAGTGCCTATTTCGGTTCGGGTGGGTAGAACGCAGATAATGGTAAATGATTTTGTTAATATGCAAGTTGGTGATATAATACCACTTGATTCTTATGTAACTAGTGATGTTGATGTTTATATTGGTAATATGCATAAATTCCACGCTAAGCCAGGAACTAATCGAGGTAAATATGCGATTCAAATTACAGGTTTGGTTGAGAGGGAGGAATTAGACAATGGGTGACATGCTTTCTCAAGCAGAACTTGATGCGCTACTTGGCAATATGCTTAGTGATGATGATGATTTAGGTGGAGGTACACCACCGGAAGCAAGTACTGAAAATCGAACAGATATTCTTTCTGCCGAGGATCAAGATGTACTTGGTGAAATTGGAAATATAAATATGGGTACTGCTGCGACGACACTCTTTACTCTTTTACAGCAAAAAGTGCTTATTACAACACCAAAGGTTCGTGTGGTAAACTGGTCAACACTTTCTAGCGGGTACGATAGGCCTGCTGTTGGAATAAAAGTTGGATATCGTGAAGGACTTCGTGGTTCGAATGTATTGATTTTAAAAGACCGTGATGTTAAAATCATTGCAGATCTTATGATGGGTGGTTCTGGTGAAGTTGCAGAGCCAGTTGAACTCAATGATTTGGATATGAGTGCTATTGGTGAGGCTATGAACCAAATGGTTGGTTCGGCTTCGACATCACTTTCATCGATGATTCGTCAAAAAGTTGATATTGATACACCTCAGCCATTTATGTTAGACTTCTCTGAAGAAGAATTTTTGTCTACTATTGGATTTGCTCCTGATGAACTGATAGTAAGTGTTGCTTTCCGTATGGAAATTGGTGACTTAATTGATAGTGAGATAATGCAGATTCTTCCTATTGATTTTGCCCAAGAGCTTGTTGTTACTCTTAAAGACCACTTAATGGGTGATAGTGCAGCAGAGCCAGTGGCTACTACTCCTGCACCAGTAGCTGCGACTTCTGTGCCACAACCTGCTGTAGCATCACCCCCAATGGCATCACAGCCAGTTGTACAAGAGATGGCATCACCTGTTGGTTATGCATACCCGCCTCAGCCACCATCTCATGGTCATTATGTGCCACCGCTCCAACAGCAAAATGTGCAGGCAGCACAATTCCAACCTTTTGATGTAAGTGAAGTTTATCAGCAAAAGGAAAATATGGGTATCATCATGGATGTTCCCCTTGAAATTACTGTTGAACTTGGGCGTACTCATAAAAAGATATCTGAAATTTTGGAGTTTTCACCAAGCCAGGTAATTGAGCTTGATAAACCTGCTGGTGAGCCAATTGATATCCTAGTTAATGGTAAGTTTGTTGCAAAAGGTGAAGTAGTTGTTATTGATGAAAACTTTGGTATACGAATTACAGAAATAGTAAATGTAGAAAAAAGAATATAATTTATCCCTGAATAGAAGCTAAGGAGTGGAGTTTTTTATGGCTGACAAAACGATTTTATTGGTTGATGATGCAGCATTTATGAGAATGATGCTTAAAGATATATTAACCAAAAACGGCTATAATGTTGTTGGCGAAGCAGAGAACGGTGCAAAAGCCATTGAGAAATTTAAGGAATTAAAGCCAGATTTATGCATACTCGATATTACTATGCCAGAAATGGATGGTATCCAGGCTGCTAAAGGGATTAAAGCTGTTGACGGTTCTGCTTTAATTATCATGTGCTCTGCAATGGGGCAACAGGCTATGGTTATTGAATCTATTCAAGCTGGTGCTAGAGACTTTATTGTTAAACCGTTCCAAGCAGATCGTGTAATTGAAGCTGTTAAGAAGGTAATTGGATAAAAATTGCCGTGTATAGTTTAATTTATGTACTAAGTATGGGAAGCTGGCCTGCAAGTGCTATGATAGGTCAGTTTTTTCGCATAATTTTAGCTACTGTTATTGTTGCGGCAATGGCTTATTTTGCGACGAAACTTTTGGCTATTAGTAAAGGGCGGGCTAGATCAACAAGCAAAGGGAATCTTTCTGTTGTTGAGTCTATTGCGGTGAGTTCGACCTCTATGGTGCAACTTGTGAAAGCTGGAGATAAGTATTTAATTATTGGAGTAACTAAGGAAAAAATTACTTTACTTACTGAGCTTAATTCCAATGAAGTTGTTGAGCCGGAGATTCAGGATTTAAGTGCAGTAACTGAGCCTTTTAATAAAGTTCTTTCAAAATTTTTACCAAAGGCAAGGGATGGCCAGGGGAATGAGGATTCTAATGAATAGGTTTAAAAAAATCGGATTCATTTTACTGGTTGTCTTTTTTATTTCTGTTTACACAACTGATGTTTTAGCAACAGAATTTTTTACTGGTATAAATGTTTTATTTGAAGGTACTGATGACCCACAGGAGGTTGTTTCTACTTTACAGATTCTTTTTTTAGTTACTATTATTGCGCTTGCACCTTCGCTTTTGGTACTTTTATCGGGGTTTACTCGTATTATTATTGTTCTTTCTTTTGCTCGCCAGGCCATGGCAACTCAGCAGATGCCACCAAACCAGGTTTTGGTTGGTATCGCTATTTTTTTGACTATTTTTATAATGACTCCATATTTACAGGAGATTAATGAAACGGCTCTTATTCCTTTTGGTGCTGGTGAACTTAGTATGGATGAAGCTATTGATGCCATGACGGTGCCTTTAAGAAGGTTTATGTTTCGGCAGATAAGTAGTGACTCGGGTTGGGATACACTTGAACTTTTTCACAATTTAGCTGACGAAGTAATGTATGAGTTTGATGATGTACCGATGTCTATACTTATACCTGCTTTTATAGTAAATGAACTTATGATTGCTTTTATTATGGGATTTTTAATTTATCTGCCTTTTATTGTAGTTGATATGGTTGTTGCAAGTGTTCTTATGTCAATGGGTATGATGATGTTGCCACCGGCTATGATTTCTATGCCATTTAAACTTATGGTATTTTTGCTTTCTGGTGGTTGGGGTATATTAATCGAAACACTTATGACAACATTTCAAGGTGGGTATTGATTATGCCGCATTTGATGCGGCATATATTTATTAATTTATGTAGGTGATTTTTATGACACAGGGTGCTGTACTTGATATAATTCAGGAAGGGCTTTGGACTATTATTCTTGTTGGCGCACCACCGCTTATACTTGGGCTTATTGCTGGACTTGTTATGGCAATTTTTCAAACTGTAACTAGTATTCAAGAGCCTACACTTGCTTTTATTCCAAAGATTCTTGCTGTTTTATTGTCGCTTGTTGCTTTTGGACCTTTTATGATTGGTCAACTTGTTTTTTATTTTGAATTTGTTAAAGATAGTTTTACTCATTTTATATTCCCGAGGATTTAGTTGATGGAAACACTGCCCATATTGATATCTTTTTTTAATCAGACTGATGTTTTGCTTTTGATTATGGTGCGTGTGACTGCATTTCTTATTTTTGTGCCCGTACTTTCTGCAATGACTATTCCAATGCAGGTACGGCTTTTTTTGTCCTTTTGTATAACTGTTGCTATTTTTACTTCAGGTCTTGTGACCCAAGCAACTTATCATGATACTACTGCTGGTCTAATACTGTTAATTTTAACAGAGTTTATGGCTGGAGCAATTATGGGTTTTGTTTTGTTTTTTATTTTTAATGCGCTTCTTTTTGCTGGACATTTTATTGATTTTAATATGGGTTTTGCAATGGTTAATGTAATGGACCCAATTAATCAGATTCAAGTACCTGTTGTTGGTAACATATTATTTATGAGTATGGGTGCACTACTTGTTATAAATGGTGGTTTACATGAGTTTTTACGTATTTTTTTTGAAAGTTACAGGCTTGTACCAATTGGTACGGCTGTTATAATAGACAATAGAGAGCTTATTCATTTTATTGTAATTTCATTTCTCGGATTCATGATGCTTGCAGTGCGTATTGCAATGCCTATTATGGCAACTATGCTTATAGTTAATGTGTGTTTGGGCAT
>Ga0131853_10024501_pt1 | contig 10886 bp, 8 predicted proteins | sample TergutLab28metaG_FD_92764 | JGI IMG/M metagenome (GOLD analysis project Ga0131853, IMG submission 92764) | Labiotermes labralis P1 segment gut microbial communities from Petit-Saut dam, French Guiana - Lab288 P1 (version 2) (version 2) | ecosystem: Host-associated > Arthropoda: Insects >... | reverse complement strand
GTCGTGGGTTTGCAACCCCTTGCGTAGTGCTATTATAGGCGTAACTTTTTTAGTTTTTCTGGCTATGAGATACGTTGCTAACGCCACTAGTCCTAGTATGCTAAAAACAGAAATTACTACAGGAAAAGCCATACCAATAGAGCCCCAAAGCAATCCGCTAGGCGCGGCAATTATGTTGCCGATAGGTCCAATTATCGCAAGTGATAAAATAATTCCTAAAATTATTCCTACTATTGTAAGCATTAAAAATTGTAATACCACAGATAGTACAACCTGCTTATTTGTATATCCTATGCCCTTTAGTGCACCAAACGTTTGCATATCTTGCTCTATATTATTAGCGACACTAAACCTTGCCACAACTATAGATATTATGACCAACACTAATGCTACCATGCTTAAAATAGCTGCCATAATTAAGGAAAAAGATGTTGCATACGACCTAGTAGAAACTAGGTTTTCTACAAATGGCATAGTAAGTCCGCCATACTGACCGATGTAGCTAAAAAAGCTATCTAGCCAGCTATTAGCTAGCTGCGTAGTATTAAACCTAGCGCAGACAATTGTAACTGGTCTAAAATTATTATCATAATAAAGACTATTAAACACCTCTTGCGAAACTATTGCCATGCTTGCAGGACTAGACTGCGCGCCAAAAAATACGTTTTCGTAAAAGGCGTATATCGTAAAATTATAGCTAATGCCTGCACTTATTAACTCTAGACTATCACCTACCCTAAAACCACTCGATCGAAACATTAAAGGTAGCGTTATATGGTTTTGCGGACGCACTAGCAGGTTGTCTATTAAGTGTAGGGTATTTATGCCCTCTTTAGCTTGCCAAGCTGTTGTAAAAATAAATTCATTTCTTATAAGCCTGTCGTCTAAGCTATACCTAACGCTTCCTAAAAAAGCTTCTCTAACCATATGGGTTTGCAAACCCTCGGCTAAACTTAAGTGATAGTTAAACTCATCTCTCCATTGGGCGCTAGCTACACCAATAGCAATATCCGGAGCACTAATCGCCTCGGCACGCCTATCAAATAAAGAACCCATGCCCATAAGCAAAGATAAGCTAATACACAGCATAAGTGTTGCAACTGCAACTATAGCGATTAGCGTCAGGCTACTAGCCTTGCGACGTTTTATATTTGACCATGATATCTTAAACTCTTTCATGCCTACCATCCTTGACCCGACAAAAAGTCTTTGACCTTTTTGCGTCTAGTCGGGTCCTCCTTGCTGTATTTGTCTAGGCGCAATTCGCCTTCAATTTTGCCGTCATTTAGATATAGTATGCGATTGCCACGTAGAGCTGAATTTATATCATGGGTAACCATAACTACGCTTTGACCATTGTCGTTACTTTGCGTTAGGCTATCTAAAACGGCGATTGCCATAATAGAATTAAGCGCACCTGTTGGCTCGTCTGCAAAGACAATTTTAGGATTATTGATTAGCGCGCGTGCTATGCCAACACGCTGAGCCTCACCACCAGATAGCTGGTTGGGTAGCTTTTTAAATAGCGACTCACCTATACCAATTGCAATTAAGATTCCTTTAGCACGCGACACTAATTCTTTTTTAGGTATTTTTAGTAGCATGCCAGCTACTAGCACATTGTCTAATACGCTCATGCTTTCGACTAGGTGAATCTGCTGAAATACAAAACCACAATTATCACGCCTAAAAATAGCTAGACTGTCTTGATTGTATTTGGCGATATTTTGCTCGCCAAAAAATACATCACCAAGCGAGGGCGTGTCCATACCGCTAAGCGCATAAAGTAGTGTAGATTTGCCACCGCCACTTGCGCCCATAATAATAGTAAAGTCACCGTCGTAAATTTCTAGATCGATGTTTTTTAGCACATGCTGCTGCGCACCGCCGCTAGAAAAGGTCTTACATAGTTTGTTAGTTTTAAGTATTGCCATAGTTGCACTTAGTCTCCTTGTCTTAAAATTGATGCACTAGGCACAAAAAAATAGGACTGTAGTCAAACGATTACAATCCTATTATAGTAGATTTATTACACGCAAGTCCTTTCTAAATTATTACACAATTATTACATTTTTGTAAGGGTTACAGCTTTAGCTTAGCGCAAGTGATATATCTACTCGCAGACCGCTAGCTTCTTGCGCTATATTTAACTCGCCGCCCATTTTACCAATAAGCTTGCTGCAAATGTATAGACCCAGTCCTGCACCTTGCTTACCGTTAGCATTTTTACCACGATAGAATTTTTGAGTTAGCAGTGGCATTTCGTCTTTTTCTAGAGGTTTACCACTATCGGCGAAAGATACCCTTAACACCTTATTATCTAGCGTAAATCCTACCTTTATGTCGCTACCTGAGTATTTATAAGAGTTAGATATAATATTACCAAATACTTGAGACAAACGCACTGGGTCGCCTTTAACCAAGCAATTTGGAATATCTCTTGAGATTATCACCTTATTTAGCGAGTCGGCGGCTAATATAAGCTGTATAATTTTTGTTGACTCTATATCTGCAATATTGATTTTTAACTCTGATAAATCCTCCAGGCTACTTGTAAATAAATCTGTAATTAGCGTGTCTATCTCTAGAGATTTTTCTTGAATAACTTTTATTTGCGCTAGCTTTTTTGCATCCCTTTCGCTAAGCTCTAACAGTTCACTTGCGACGCGCACTATGGCAACTGGTGTTTTTATATCGTGACTAAGCGTCGCTACTAACTCTTTTTTGCTTTTTTCCTCGGCGATAACTTTTTGGCGAGCTAGCTTTAACTCCTCTCGCATGATGTCAAAGCTTTCGCTAAATTCGCCAAATAGATTATCTCTATCCATAGGTAGTGGTGTATCTAGGTTGCCCATTGCAATCTCGCTTGCAAATCCCTTTAAATTTTTAAACGGGCGATATAGCGACACACTTAGTACATAGTACGCTAGTGTTATTAGCACCATAAGTACAGCTAGTGGAACTATTATTGCGACAAATTGCGCGCCTAGGCTAGTGGCATTTAGTTGCCCTGTATAAAAAACTATAATGCCACCCTCTACGCCATTTAAGTATAGCACAGCATCTAAGTTGGCGATAGCGGTGTTAATGCGTTGCTCTAGTGGCATAACTTGGCGATTATCTAATGTACTGAATATAATTGTGCCATTGTTATCTGTGGCAGTAAAATCATAGATTGTATCTATAGCAAAAACGCTTAAATCGTCGCTTTGCTCTAGTGCAAAGCGCACCCTGTTCATCTCGACTACATCGGGGGTGTAATTAGCAGTGCTAACTGTTAGTCCTATTAGCGTAGCACCTATTGCAACAATGCAAACTAGCGATAAAACAAATATGATTTTAGTTTTCAAAAATGTATCCTTGCCCCCATACAGTTTTAATAAACTTGCCGCCTAGCTTTTCTCTTAGACGCGACACCTGTACATTGAGTGCACCATCGGTTATAAAACTATCGCCCCAAACCTGTGTAAGGAGTTTATCTTTAGATAGCACAATATTTTTATTAGACACTAGATATGCTAATAATTTAAACTCTTTTTGCTTTAAGTCTAAGTCGGTATCGCTCAAATAAGCCTTTAGTTTTATGTGGTCGATTTTTAAATTGCCAACCTCTACTACATTTGCGCTTTGCTCTTTTATCGTTTCGCTCCGCTTTAAACGTGCTTTAATTTTGGCTAGTAGTACGTTTAACTCGTACGGCTTAGTGATATAATCATCACCACCTATGTTGAGTGCAATTAGCATATCGTCTGTAGACACTCTTGCGCTTATAAAAAATATTGGGGTGTCGTAATCCTTACGAATAATTTTACACAGGTCAAAACCACTACTATTTACTAAGTTTATATCTAGTAGTATTAAATCGGCACTATTGTTTATTAAAAAACTTAAACATTTTTCGCTTGAATCAACTACAAAAGTTTTGACACCAAAGGCATCAAAATATTCTGCCGTCATAAAAGCAAGTTGTAATTCGTCGTCGACTATTAGCACATTGTAGTTCATAAATTTTTTAAATCCTTTTGGATTTGAGCTTTTAACTCACCTACCGAATTGAATTTTTGTATTGGGCGAATAAAATTTAAAAACTCAACTGTTATTTGCTTGTTATATAACTTGCCAGAATAATCTTTAATATGTGTTTCGACTATAAAGTCATTGCTGTCAAATGTGGGCTTTGTACCAACATGTGTTATTGCTTGATACTTTTTAACACCCAACTCTATTGTTACTTGTGTCTTGTAAACACCATCTTTTGGAATCAGTTTTAATAAATTTGGCCTAATGTTGGCTGTCGGGAATCCTAGTGTTGTAGCTACCTTGTTACCGCTTACTACCTTGTCTGTTATTGCAAATGGTGCTCCTAATAGTCCATTAGCTATAGTCAAATCGCCTGATTGAATTAGTTGTTTTATTTGCGAGGTCGATACGCGCTCTTGCGCATTTGGATATGGTGATATTATTTTTAACTCTATATTGTTGCCGTCACAAAATTCTTGCAAAGTATTAATGTCACCTTTTCTATCTTTGCCAAACCTAAAATCATGACCTACTACTATCGCTTTTGGGCTTATGCCTGTCTTTAAACTTTGCAAAAACTTTTTAGCTGATTGGCTAAAAAATTCTGGAGTACTTGGGTATTCCAACAGCCAATCTATTTTTAAATCTTTTAGTATTTTAGCGCGCTCATATAAAGTATAAACTTGAATACTTTGCTCGCCTACAAATGTAGACATTACACTCTCTGCATTATGTTTTTTTGCTAAAAGCAAAAGTTCGTCCACTATGACGCGGTGACCTAAGTGAACGCTATCGAAATAGCCAAGTGCAACAACTGTTGGTGGATGAGTTTTTAATCGTGTTACTTGCATTGTTGTAGTGTAAGATTTACAAATTACAGTGTATGCCGTTAAAGCTAGTCTTTTAAAAAAGTGGGGATTTTTAATTTGCCGTCCACTACCTTGCCTATGCCAAATAACTCGCCACGACAGTAGACCGTAAAAGGTTTGTCGCTAGCTGTGGTATATAGCTTTATACCGTCTAGAATTTTTTGGTAGAGGTCATCTGCAAAGTCACGACGCTCTAGGCTAGCTAAAGCGTCTTCTACAGACACTAACCCTTTGTCCTTTAAGTGCTCTAGCTGTACTAGCTTGACGGCAGTTTTATCTGTAAAATTACCGCTGCGTACGCGATGAATACTTGTCATGCAAGCTAGGCTATCTAGACCTAAAGCTAAGTCGCGAGCAATGCTTCTAATGTATGTTCCACTACTGCAATGGATTAAGAATTTAAATTTCTTGTCTGTGACTTGCTCTAATAATTCTAGCCTGTAAACAGTAATTTGTGCTGGCTTTAGCTTTGGCTCTTTGCCTTGACGCGCTAGGTCGTATGCACGTACCCCGTTTATACTCTTTGCGCTATATATTGGTGGCATTTGACCATACGTGCCGGCAAGGGCGTCTAATGCCCCTAAAATGCCTTGCTTGGCTGGAATTGTAGTGGTTACCGCTGTTACTTTACCTTCTGGGTCAATGGTATCGGTGGTATAGCCAAACTCAAAATCTGCTATGTATTCTTTATCACTGCCTAAATAAAAATCGAATAGGCGCGTAGCCTTGCCCACACCTAAAAGCAGCACGCCCGTACCTTGAGGATCGAGTGTGCCCATGTGACCAATTTGGCGTGTACCTAATATACGACGCGCTTTAGCAACGGCATCGCTGCTGGTCATATTTGATTCTTTGTAAAGATTAAGGATTCCTTTCATTTAAAACTAAATAAAATCCCTTACCGCCTTTAGCAACTTATCAACAACGTCCTCGTAATAACCGCTAATTGTGCAGCCTGCAGCGCGTACATGTCCGCCGCCGCCAAAGACGCCCGCAATGCGCGATACATCTATACCCTTTGACCTAAAGCTAACTTTGTAGGTGTTTTTGTCGTGCTGAATTATTGTTGAGGCTACTTGAGTTGATGCTATGCTTAATGGATAATTAATAAAGCCTTCTGTTTCTAGGCTAGATGCGCCGACCTCTTTAAAATCGTCTAAAAGCATCGTCATAATACAAATTGAATCATCGTCAAAAAAGCGCATTTTAGATAGCGCACGGCTTAGCATTAGCTGGCGCATTTTAGAGTCAGAGCGATAAATTTTATTAGCAACGTAGTGTACATCTGCGCCAAGCTCGGTTAGACACATTGCCGTATACATAACTTTAGAATTTACGCTAGAGTGCATAAAGTGGCCAGTGTCTGTAGATAAACCTGTCAGTAAGCACGTAGCCATTTTTTGCAAAGTGTCTGCCGGAATATTATAATTACTCCTAAATGCGCCGTTTTGCTCGGTCGTATTAAAATTAAAAACTCCTTCGCTCTCTAAAATATCAAACACAACCTCGCATGTGCTAGACGCTGCAGGCACAACAATGTTATGCTTAGCAAAGCGGTCGTTGGTTTGATGGTGGTCTATGTTGACGCTAGTGTGAGTTTTTGCATAACCATGATATTTGCCCATACGATCTGCATCGGCGCAGTCAACAACTAAAACCAAGTCGTATTTTTGGTGACGAGGTTTGTTGACCTTCTCGCAAGAAGGCATAAAAGAATATTGTGACGGAATAACACTATCGGTCACAATATCTGCTTTTTTGTTTAAAGCCTCGCATAAATGCAATAGCGCTAATCCTGAACCTAACGTATCGCCATCTGGACGAATGTGGCAAACTATTAGAATGCTGGAAGAGTTTTTTAATAGGGGGATAATTTTTGTATTCATTACTTTAAGCTATCTAATATGCTGTCTATTTTATTGCCTTGCTCTAGTGCGTGATCTGCAAAGAATGTAATCTCTGGCACTGTGCGCAGGTCTTTTAATTCTTGCGACAGATGACGACGAATTGTACCTTTTGCGGCATTTAGTGCGGCAACAGTGGCATGCTTGTCCGCGCCCATAACACTTACAAATGCTTTTGCTGTCTTTAAATCTTTTGCACAGTCTACCTCTGTTATGGCAATCATACCATCGATATTAGGGTCTTTTAGTTTACTGCCAATGATGACAGTTAGTGCTTTTTGCATTTCGGCGCCAACGCGCCCCATTCTTATGCTCATGATGATGTTACCTTTTTTGTTTAAAAGTTTTTAGCTAGTTGGTTAGTTTAATAGCTACTGTACTATGCTAAATTCATTATTTTTTGCTACCGTGCTCAGTTGGTGACAATCACAAATATTAGTTAGATACAAACCGTGTAACCTAAGCTAATTTAACTAATATTAGCGCCCGTCCACGCTTACTCGGGCGAATTTGCAATTGCCAACCTGGCGATATACTGGGCGGGCGGCCCTAGGAGGCCGCCACCTAGATGGCTCTGAGTTTACAAAGTTAATTTCACCCACTAGTAAATAACTATTGCAAGCACATTGCGTTAATTACATATAGCCATCGTTTGCGAGGTCTCGCAAACGATGTAACACAAGCAAACAGCAAATTATTACTTAGCTATCCAAATGGCATATAAAGTTGTGCCATACTCTGCTGTATACACATTTTCGCAAGAAAACGCAGCTGCTGTGCTATTGGGCGATATTGCCCATCCGCCAAAACTATAACCAGTGCGCCAAGGAGCGTTGATGACTCCACTTTCACGCTCGATACTATTTCTTTCTCTAGTAAACGAAACAACATAATCGCCAGCCATACTTAAATTGACACCCCAAATAACTGGCACTGGATGGCTAAACACTCTAGTACCACTTCGAGATAACCAATCTCTTGTGGCGTTCCAGTTTTCCCCCCACTCTGTTGCATTTAAGCTATCAGCTTCGGCAAAAATGGTCACATTTGGAGTGCCATAAAATATGGTGTAAAAGCTTCCCATGCCTATTCCGACTCCACCAGCAACATTAATGTTATTATGCAATACTAAACTGGTTAAATAGGGATTATTTCTAAAAGCGCCTCTTTGAATGGATGTAACGCTTCTAGGAATGATGGCTGTTGTTATACGAGCCCTTCTAAAGGCATCTTCTTGTATAGTGACCACTACGCTACTATTTCTAGCAGTAGATGGTATTACAATTACACCACTAGGTCTGCCAGATACACGCACACTATATCCGCCCATAGTTTGTCTAAATCTAAACGCAGCATTATCAGTGCGCATAACAGGCATTTGTAAAGCACCTGTAACGATTGCAAATATAGCAATTATTGACAGTATAGCACCGACAGCCCTTGGAACACCCATAAATATGCTAAATAAAGATACTAAACCTAAAATCAATGCAATGCTTGCAAATACAACCATAGCAATCAAAGAGGCAAAATTAACAGAAAAAATCCACATAACTACATTAAATATAGCAGCTATGCCCAAAAGAAGTGAAATGACTATGAGTAAACCCGTTTGCGCAGATTGCCTAGACAAACTTTGACGCTTTAAATTTGCATAATAACGCTTACGCTCTTGATGGCTCATAGCTGCTATTTTGGCTGCTAATTCTTTGTATTCTTCTTCTTTTCTAGCTTTTTCTGCTTCTTCTTGAGCTTTTTCTGCTGCAATCTCTTGATCAGTCAGCACTTTAGTTGGTCTTGCAGAGGCATAAAATTTATCCCACTGCTCTTGCGTGAAAGACAAATTGCCAACCTTATAAGGTCTATCTAAGGCGGCCATTTCTCTATTGTATCTTTTTTCTTCATCTCTATATTTTCTATCAATCTCCGCGTCACGCCTACGCTGTTCGTAATCCCGCATTTCGCGCTTGCCCTCTTCTACAATCAACTTATTTTTAAGATTGTTGATTTCATAGTCAAGTTCGTATTTTGCACTCCAAAATTTATCATCGTTCATAAAGGACCTCCTATAAACAAATTAATTTTTTCATTGGCTTTTTACTGTACATAGTTATTATTATAGCATCTCCCCTCCCTCTCTGTCTACTAGAGAACGAAAGTTTTTTTGAATTTTATACAGCTAGCGTTGTAGTTGACAATTGGGCGCAGGGACGCGGCGGGCGAGGCGGGGTTAACGCAAGCCCCTATAATATATCCGCATTTAGATTTGTAGTTATAATTTTGAGCTACTGGCTTGTTTTTTTGAAGCGGTTATCTGGTTTGCATCAACGCGCTTTAGATTCCAGATAGTTTCTGCGTAGTCGCGGATTGAGCGATCGCTACTAAAGATACCTGCTTTTGATATGTTTACTAGGCTCATTGTGTTCCATTTGGTGTCGTCAGCATAGGCTTTGTCTAGGTCGCGTGTAGCGCGTATATAGTCGTTAAAGTCAGCTAGACACATATATGGGTCGGCAATGCTATTGTGCCCTAGCACTAAATAGTTTGCAATATCTGTAAAGCTTTCGCCTGCAAAGCCTTGTTTTAGGGCAGCTATTACGCGGTGCAATTCGCTAGATTGCGTAAAGTAATTTAGAGCGCTGTAGCCATGGCGCCAAACATCTGCAACTTCCTCGGTTTTTAAGCCAAAGATAAAAATATTATCGTCGCCTACTTCTTGCGCGATTTCGACGTTAGCACCATCTAATGTGCCAAGCGTTAGCGCACCATTTAGCATAAACTTCATGTTGCCAGTACCGCTTGCTTCTTTGCCTGCTAGCGAAATTTGCTCACTCACCTCGGCTGCTGGAAATATTCTTTCTGCTTTAGATACGTTGTAGTTTTCTACAAAGACTACATTTAGCTTTTCTTTTACAGCTGGGTTTTTATTAATCTCTGATGATATACAATTAATTAACTGTATAATACGCTTTGCATGATAGTATCCCCCTGCCGCCTTTGCACCAAAAATGAAGGTTTGCGGGGTGACTTTTTTATTAGGATTTTCGACGATTTCTAGGTATTCGTGTATTATTTTTAAGACGTTTAATAGCTGGCGCTTATATTCGTGTAGACGCTTTATTTGAACATCAATGCGACTTTGCGGGTCAATGATAGTACCTAAAATATCCTTTGCATAATTAGAAAAATCTTTTTTGTTATCTAGCTTAATTTGCTTTAAACTTTTTAAAACTTGCTTATCTGACTTGTAATCTAAAAACTTAATTAGATGGCTTGCGTCGCGCTTAAACTCGTCACCGATAGTATCAGATAAAAACTTAGTTAGTCGCGGATTGCACTGATTTAGCCAGCGACGATATGCAATGCCATTAGTCACGTTTTTAAATTTGTGCGGAGTTAGCGCATAAAAATCGCTAAAGATAGTATCTTTAATTATATCGCTGTGCAGGGCTGACACACCATTAACACTGTGCCCACCAATAATACTAAGGTTAGCCATGGCAACTCTACCATTATTTATAATGCGCATGCGGTCGATTTTTTGGCGGTCGCTATCGTAACGTGATAACTTTGCTGAGGCTTCTTCGACAAAACGACGATCCATCTCTTTAATTATTTGATAAATACGTGGCAATAAATTTGCAACTAAGTATTCGCTCCATGTCTCCAACGCCTCTACTAGTACCGTATGATTAGTATACGCCATACATTTAACCGTGGTGTCAAAGGCAAAGTCCCAACCATAACCATAGTCGTCCATTAAAATACGCATAAGCTCTGGTACAGCTAGCGCTGGGTGCGTATCGTTGATATGAATAGATGCTTTTTCGCCTAAATTGTCTAAAGTTTTTTCTTGGCGAAGGTGGTCTTTGATAATGCTTTGCAAGCTTGCGCTAACTAAAAAGTATTGCTGGCTAAGACGCAGCTGCTTACCATGATCATGGTCGTCGCTTGGGTATAGTACTTTATTAATAACCTCTGCTTCGGTTTTGGCACGCATTGCATTAGAATAGTCGCCACTAGAAAAACTTTTCATATCGAAGTCTACTGTGGCACTTGCCTTCCATAGACGCAAGGTAGAGATTGCGTCACT
>Ga0131853_10024499_pt1 | contig 10887 bp, 6 predicted proteins | sample TergutLab28metaG_FD_92764 | JGI IMG/M metagenome (GOLD analysis project Ga0131853, IMG submission 92764) | Labiotermes labralis P1 segment gut microbial communities from Petit-Saut dam, French Guiana - Lab288 P1 (version 2) (version 2) | ecosystem: Host-associated > Arthropoda: Insects >... | reverse complement strand
GTGTTCTACACGGCATGAGGGATGTTAAAGCTATTCTGAAACCTCAGGGTTAATAGCAAGCCAATTTTGCACACTGCGAGAGAAAACACCCGCCGTCTGCGGATTGCTTTCTCCCGCAACCGCAAGATATTTTCCTTTTCCCAACCGAATATACAAACGAAGTTATGCGAGGTGTTTATTATGCTTAGACATATTGTTACTTGGAATTACAAAGATGGGTTTTCCGATAATGAAAATAAAGAAAATGCCAAAAAGCTAAAGTTAGAGATTGAAGCTTTGAAGCAATGTATCGACGGAATTGTTGAGTTAAACGTTTATATCAATGCGCTTTCCTCAAGCAACAGAGCCATAGTTCTAAATAGCTTGTTTGAGAGCGAAGACGCTCTGGCAGCATACCAAATCCACCCTGAGCATAAAAGGGTCAGCACATATGTTGGCGCTTTTATCCAAGATCGAGCCTGTATTGATTATTATGAATAGTTTGTAACAAAACCCTTGACTCTCCCCTTACAGGAAGCTGTAAAGTAACATTACAAGAAAGGAGGGATGGCAGATGTTCCGAATTGGTGAGTTTTCAAAAATGAGTAAAACTACGGTAAAAACCCTGCGGTATTACGATGAAATCGGCCTATTAAAACCCGAAGAAACAGACAAGTTCACAGGATATCGAATTTACACCACCGACCAGCTTTTAAGGCTCCATCGCATACAGGAGCTAAGGCAAATCGGGCTATCAATAAGCGAAGTAAGCTTAATCTTGTCCGGACAGGATTACGAGCCTATTTTGCAAAAGCGCAAAGCCGAGCTTATTTCTGAACTTATCGAGGGACAAAACCAGCTCTCCAGAATTGAATTTATTTTACAAGGAGAGAAAGTCATGAATTATTCCGCTACCATAAAAGACCTGCCGGGGTGCATTGTCTACTCAAAGAAAATAACCATACCGAATTACGACGCCGCAAAACAGGAAGTTTACTTTGACATAATACCTCAAATTGGCGAAGAAATTGCAAAACAATACCCCGAGTTAAAATGCGCAACCCCCTCTTACTGCTTCATTTCTTACCCCGACGGTGAGCATAAAGAAAAAGATGTTATCATTGAGTTTTGCGAAGCCGTTGATAAGCTCTATCCAAATTTTGATGATATAGTCTTCAAAGAAGCAAAACCCTGTACCGTCCTATCTGTCATGCACAAAGGCGCATACACAGAACTTCCTAAAGCATATGCCTTTGCGTGCAAATGGATTGAAGAAAACGGCTATGTCATCACCGACAGCCCGCGCGAGAATTACATTGATGGAGTTTGGAACAAAGAAAGCGAAGAAGATTGGCTGACAGAGGTTCAAATACCGGTTCTGCCAAAATAAGCAAAACGCCCAAAATACTTGCGGGACGGGCACACTGCTCGTCCCGTCCTATTACAAATAAAAAGAGCATTGTTTTATGTGTTTTTTGAAGAAGGCGGATTTAGTTGCACACTTTCCATTAGCGATAAGGGCGTACCTATGGTAGAAGCTATGTTAAGTGAGCTACAGCCGGACATACAATCACTTTGGAAAAATCGCTATCCATGTGGTGATATTGGCGGGTGGATTCATTGTTCTATCGAAAATGATGATGAATTACCGGATATCGTCCGCTTGCTTGGGGCTAAAGTTAAGCAAAAGTACATAGATTCCTATGGGAAATAATCCCTCCTTGCGAAATAGGGCAGTGGTTACAACATCTTTCGTCTCTGCCCTCTTTTCTAAAGAGGGTGGCTCCACAGAACCGGGCATTTTCTTATACACAACCCAATTCATAAAAAGAGGATTATAACATGAACAAAAAAGAAGTATTACTACTGCTAACCGACCACTGGGCTGATTGGGAAGCCTGCCATGCAATTGTTGGAATTAGTTTTTCTGAGCTATATGTTGTCAAAACCATCTCCACTGACAAAAACCCTAAGGTCTCAATAGGCGGACTGAGAACCGAAGTAGATTATTCCATAGAAGATTATAAAAATTTCGATAATCTCGCAATGGTTATTTTAACCGGTGGCTTCTCATGGGGAGAGCATCGCTATGACGAGATTGCCTATTTTGTAAGAAAAGCTAATGAGCAAAACGTCCCGATTGCAGCCATTTGCGGAGCTACAATATTCTTAGCAAAACATGGTTTTCTTGACAAAATAAAGCATACAGGCGATGACGCAGAATATTTCCAGGAAATGCTTGAAAATGAAGAAGGCTATAAAGGACATGAGCATTTTTCAGTAGCTCAGGTCATAAATGATGGCGGATTTATTACAGCAAATGAAACAGCGTCTTTGGAATTTGCTCGTGAAATTTTCCGTGTACTGAAAACAGATACGGACGAGGAAATAAACTCGTGGTATGAAAAACATAAAAGAGGTCTCTAAACCCTATTTATAATAATCTGAGGTGTATACATGAGAAAAAAATCATTTGTTGTCTTACTAATTTTGCTTTTGACATTTTCGACTTCTTGTGTGAGCGAAAATGTTAATTATGCAACAGAACAATATTATCCTGAGCCTGAATCCGCAAATGTTTCACATGAAGAATCGGTAACCGAACCGACACCCGACCCCACAGCCAAACCTACAAACGAACCGCCAATCACCAATACCACCACCGAAGAACCGCCACCCAATACACTTGCAGATAATATTGAGCTTCCGCAAAACACTGTTTCAATCTCTGCGGCGCATGGTCAAAACCTTGCTGTTATGGCAGACGGTTCGCTTTGGTCATGGGGTGAGCACTGCGTGGGGTGGTTTTCCAATGTCGGTGACGGCACAACAGAAGCTCGGCATGTGCCGGTAAAGATTATGGAAAATGTTATTCATGCTGTTGCGGGACCGCATCACTCCTTTGCAATTACCGCAGACGGTTTCATGTACACATGGGGAGGTAATAGTTGGGGCAACCTTGGCGACGGCACAACAGCAGTTCGACTTTCACCCATACGTGTTTTAGATGACGTGATTTATGCCGCAATGCCGCTTGGCGTACCTTGCAGTCATGTTGGATATATAGGAGCGCGTACTTATGCCATACGCTCAGATAATTCGCTATGGGCATGGGGCCATGCCACGGGCGCAGCATGGCCCGTCGCACTTGGTGACGGCGGTTATACAAACCAACATTCACCCGTGAAAATCATGGAAAATGTTCGCACCGTTGTCCCTACAGGGCCCGGCGGCTTCGCTATTACCAATGACAATGTGCTTTGGCAGTGGCATGGAAGAAGCTGGATGCCGAACTCCGATGGTGGCGATCCCATTGAAATTCCTGCGCAGCTTTCTCCCGCCCCGATTAAGGAAAATATTGCATCCATATCATCCTGTGGCAACTTTGCTATAACCACAGGCAATGAATTATTCTCGCTCGGAACATTTTTGCATATAACTGAGCCGGAATATATCATGAGCGACATTATATACGCCACACGACTTGGCAGAGCAAATTTCGCCATTACAGCCGAAGGAACTCTCTACGCATGGGGCGAAAACCGCTTACCAAGCCATTGGCGAAGCGGCCCGACTCTTGGTGACGGCACCACAATCGACCGTGAAACACCAGTACGCATTATGGAAAATATCACGCAGGTACTGGCCATAGGCAACACTGTTTACGCAATCGGACACGATGGTACACTTTGGGGATGGGGGAACTTTGGCGCATCATGGGGTGGCGGGATACTCCTTGGCGATGGCTCGGAATTTATCGCACCTGATAACCCTGAAGAATTCTGGGAATACGCATACACTTATGATGGTGCTAATCACTTTCCAAGCGGCTTACGTTGGCTTTTGCCTGATTGCGGTGGCACAAACCTCCGTCTTTCGCCCGTGAAGATTATGGAAAACGTAGTGCAAGTTGCCGCAACCTATTACATGTTCGACCACGGATGGATTCGCTCTTTCCGAGCATTTGCCATAACCGAAAACGGTGAGCTTTGGGCATGGGGCGAAAACGATGATTTCGACCGTGACTTTAGCTTACTTGGCGACGGAACCTCAGAGCGGCGTGCATATCCTGTGCTTATAGTTTACGGAAAGTAAAACAAATTAAATCCAATCAACCGCTTTATTAACACGACACCACGTTGTCGTGTATGTTATAGTATAGTTGCCCTCGCAATACAATGACCAACACACTGCAAAGCTGCACAATTTTCACTATCACACCATTTTCACTTGCCCTCAACATTTTTTTATGATAAAATAAACCACACTTTACTTTATCATAAAAAGGAGTTGCCATGAATTACATATCACGTGACTTAGAGCGTAAATTTCTGAAAATGAGCGGCTTCTTTAAGGCTGTACTTGTCACAGGAGCAAGACAAGTCGGAAAAACAACTATGTTAAAGCATCTTGCAAAAAACCAAAGCCGCACTTATGTTACACTGGACAACCTGCAAGCACGCAAGCTGGCGCAAGAAGATCCTGTAATGTTCTTTCAAACCTACAAACCACCCATCATCATTGACGAAATACAATACGCACCGCAACTATTTCCGCAAATCAAAATTATGTGCGATGAAAGCGAAGAAACCGGCAGGTTTTGGCTGACAGGCTCTCAGCAATATAATATGATGAAAAATGTGCGTGAAACATTAGCCGGCCGTATTGGAATTCTTAGCTTATACAGCTTGTCGCAGAGCGAAAAATTGGGGATTCGCTTTGAAAATGAACTGGACTTTTCTCTCTCCATTTTACAAAAAAGGCAACAAACAGTTCCGAAAAACGACATAAGACAGGTTTTTGAGCACATCTGGCGAGGCGGAATGCCACAGGTGCTTTATGCGGATATGGAAGAACGAGCAGAATACTTTGAAGCATATATCAGCACCTATCTAATGCGGGACATAGCAGAGTTTGGCGGTGTAACCGATGCCTTGCGCTTTGGAAAATTTCTCACCTGCGCAGCGGCCTTGCTCAGTGAGCAAATAAACTATAAAACCCTTGCAGATGCCTCAGACATTTCACAGCCGACCGCAAAAGAGTGGCTACGATTATTGGAAGGATTGGGAATTATCTATCTGCTTAGGCCTTACTCTAACAACGCACTCAAACGCTTGTCAAAAACACCCAAACTCTATTTTTGTGACACAGGTCTTGCCGCATACATTTCTATGTGGCCAACCTATGAAACGCTACTCAGTGGAGCCGCCGCTGGGAAATACTTTGAAAACTATGTAGTAGGAGAATTGCTCAAAGGCTATTCCTACTCACCCTCAAAAGTTAACATAACATATTATCGAGACTCAAACGCAAAAGAAATTGATGTATTTGTTGAAAAAGGCAATCTCATTCACCCATTGGAAATCAAAAAATCAGCAAACCCTGACCGGCGTGAAATAAAAAAGTTTTCAGTCTTAGAGAAGGTGCGTGCGGAAGTCGGAACAGGTGGAATTGTCTGCATGAGCGAAGAACCGATTCCAATTGATGCTCGCAATAACTTTATTCCATGCAATTTGCTTTAATTTGAGATAGTACACATTTTAATGAACAGAAAACGAGTAACCGCAGTAATACTACTGGTCTTTCAAGGTTTTTTAATGTAGGCAGACGGAAAAAGTCACAGTGAGAATTGTGCGCTTTTTGGTGACACAGACCACTCACACCTCATTTATTTGGGATTACATAAATAATATTTCCCGCTCCACCCACAAACTCGTAAGTTGCAAACTTACGAGTTTGTTCTATTGTGAACTTCCGAACTTACCGAATTAAGATAATCTATGCCTTTGTAGGCCTTCCAACGTAATGAATTGAGGAAGTTTATAGTATTCTAAACTTCCGAACTTAGCAAATCGAGAAAATATGCTTAAAAATAGCGAATATTAACACTTTTTTAACATTTATAGCTCTTAATTGTACTAGTATATATGAGCGCTTCATGCGCAAATATACGCAAACATGAGAAATCTTGATAAAATTTGGAAAGCTAATGCGAATAATTGAGTTAAAAGGAAGGTAAGACATGGGGAGAATAATAAGACGAGCGGGGATATTCTTGTTAGCCATAATTATGGTGGTAAATATACCCTTGGTTGCATTTGCCCAAAATGATTGGGGTGAAGTAAATGAGGCGAGTTTAGCAAGCAATGAAGCTATAGCTTTTAGCTCCAATGTGGATAATAACAGCCCGAATGCCGTGGGATCTCTGGAGTTTATGCTCCCTGACATAGGCAACACATCGTTCCTTGACAATATAAATGACACGCCCTTTTTGGGACCGCCTGGCTTGGACTTGTTACAAGAACGCTTGCTCCTTCTGGAAGAGCAATGGCGTGAATTGAACGAGCAGCTCCTATCGCTGGACAGACAACTGGTTAGGCAGCGTGAAACAGCTCGCAGCATCAATCGAAATGTTCGGGTTGTAGAGGCACAACAGGAACTGCGCAATCGAAGTGCCGAAGATGGACTTGGACGGACTATAGTTAATTACCAAAGCGATATAGCAGACGAACATGAAACAAATGATGCAGAAACACAAAGTGCACAGAGCATAGAGTTTGCCACACTTTCATTGCGTGTTACGACTGAACGTGATCGTGCGCAGCTTGCACAAGAAAGACTCGAAAGTTCCGAAATGACTCGCGAAAGCGTTTTTGAATCTCTTCTTGCCATCGAAGTGGAAATCGACCAAGTGCACGAAGCCATTAACGCAGCATGGAATGAGTTTGACCTTCTGCATGGTGGCTGTGAATATGGCGATTACTACGCTGATAACGAGAGCCTTATGTGCGAAACCTGTGAGGCACTCGATTACTTCCCGGATGATCATGACTGTCTATGTCTTTACGATTTAGAAGAGCTGCGTGAAGCAGCAGCCTATGATTACTATTATGACTATGACGACGACTATTATTACGAAGACGAAGAAGGCGCATATGACGAACCTGAACTTGACTACAGTGCATACATTGATGCTTATGGTGACTTCTGGTATGGCATAGAAGCTGACGATTACTTCTTTTCTGCAGAGGCAGTGGCCTTTGCTTCAGAAATAGCGCGGGATGCGCCAGTGTTTACTGAGCGAATGTCTGACACAGAGATTGATTTACACGCAACAAGAACAACAAGTTCTCCAATAATCATTCAAAACTCAGCACAATTACAGGCCTTTTTAAGAGCCGAAGCCCCCTTTACAGATAATGACGGCCATTATGAGCTTCGCCATACAACGAATCCAAACTATGTCTTTCTGCTGACTGCGGCTACAACAAATCAGGGTCGCCCGGGGGTATTCACCGGCATATTTGACGGCAATGGTCATGAAATACGCGGATATAGATTTCGTCCGCTAAACAATGCTCAAAGCAGTATTGGCTTTTTCCAACAAGCTGGTCATGGCGCAGTGATTCGCAATGTGAATTTCCACAGTGGTCTGACTTTCACAAACGGCATGTCAAGCCCGACTGATGCCAACAGTGTATGGCTAGATGCATTAGGCGGTGCAGCAAATGTAACCTGGCGCACAGCACCAACCGATATAGGCACCATAATCGGTAGCACCAGTTCTGAAAATGCACCTATGGATGGTGCGGTAATAAGTATAGATCGAGTAAGGCTTTTAGGTCAGCATGAAATGAGGCAGACTGTTGGCACGACAGCTCAATCTACAAAAAATATTGGCGGCATGGTTGGTACAGTACGTGCCGGGACAACGCTGAATCTCAGAGATGTGAGTGTTCAAAATGTTACAATCCATGCAGCAGATGGTGGCACAGGTTCTGCTATTTTGCCTGTCGTACGAACCGGCGGTGGGTTAGTCGGATCTATAGCCGGAGGTGCGCTCAACGTTGTAGTGAGCGATCCGACCGCCAGAAATTCAGTCAATGTGGATATGCGTGCCAATCAGCGCTCAACATCTGCGGTACCTACAATGACCACCGGTATAGGATTTGGCGGAGGAGTAGTAGGTTTTGTTTACTCCGGAGATGTATTTGTTGAGTTTACGACAGTTACATCGACTCGCATGGCGGCAGACCCGATAAGGGTACTGCATGTAGGAGGCGGAATAATCGGTGGTGGCAACGACCCAAGAAGCATAATGTCACTATATAATGTAATAAACCGTGCAGATGTCCATGTGAATGCTGCGGGCGGAGCACATACCATCTTTGGCGGAGCCGGAGGCTTGGTAGGTCGCACAGCCGGTGTGTTGCATATCAGATATTCCGAAAACTTTGCTGAAGTAAGGCATCAGAATAATAACGCAATAGTCGGTGGGCTTGTAGGCGAATCTGGCCCGGCCTCACGCGTGTTTATTTCAGATAGCACAAACCATGGTGTGCTTCAACACCTACACGTTGGCTCGGCAAATGCTCGCCATATCCGCACTGACAATGCCTTGATGGGTGGAATAATCGGTCAATCTCGTGGTGGGTTGGTTATTGAGCGCACACACAATAGAGGTTTGATAAATAAAGTAAATGCAAACGCAGCCGCAAATCTAAACACCAGCGTTGGCGGCATCGCCGGTCGTATTCGTCCGATTTCGGGTCAAGCAATAACCTTGCTTGATGTTTCCAATATAGCAAACGTTCGTTCGGGTACAACAGGCAATGGTGCAGTCGGCGGAATTATCGGAGAAATTATGCCTTGGTTGGGTGCGCCTGTTGCTGGGATAGGAATAAACCTGACAAATGTAACCAATGAACCGGGACCGTCAGGTCAGGTTTCACCCGGCTCCCCGACTTCTGAGGCAAATCGGGCAGTTGCACAAGGCGTGTCCGGCGGCAGGCATTCCGGCGGTATCATAGGCTTTAACCGTGTGTCCGGAGTAAATATAACTAACGCAACAAACAGTGCCAATATTGTAGCGAATACCGCCAGGCATGCTGTGGCCGGCGGCATAGTAGGACGTGCTTCAGGCGCTAACCTTTCAATAACAGACGCACGCACAGATGCGACAGGCGCAACAAGCACAGGTAATATAACTGCAAATGTCAGAGATGGCCATGCGGGCGGAATAGTGGGTCGAGTAGAAAATGTTGGCGTTTCGATTACGGGCTCTTCAAACGCTGGCATCATATCATCCGGTCCTACAAGCGGAAGATCAACCTCCGCTTCCGGAGGCATAGTCGGTACTATAACGAACAATGGAAACAATGCTCAAATAGCTGATGCAGAAAATATGGGTGCAATACTCGCCCGAGGCCGCAATAGTGTAGCTGGCGGAATAGTTGGCCGCATAGCCGGACGAAATGTAACCATAACTAGCGTATTGAACAATTCAGATGTCACAGGGGGTACCAATGGCCGAAATGGTAGAGATAGTGCTGCCGGTGGTGTTGTAGGTCAAGTGCTGCAAAATGGACATTTTTTGATTATTCAAGATGCGCAAACTACAACAGGAAGAACAATACAAGTGCGTGGCAACAATGGTAATGTCGGAGGTATTATAGGAACCACGGCAGGCCGGAATCTGGTTATTGAAGATGCAACCAACCACTCGACTATTAATCAGTCAAGCGCACCTTCAACAAATGCCGGTGGAATCGTTGGCCGTTTGACTTCCGGAGCGCGAGATTCATCACTAACTACAGTTAGAAATCATGGCGCAGTTACCCTTACCTCCAGCCGCCCTGACGCAGGTGGAATTGTAGGTCTTGCATCTGCTGTGAACTTAAATATCACAGATGCCCGAAACTCCGGCACTGTGACCACGAGCACCATACGATCAAGTATTGGTGGCATAGTAGGACGACTAAACGCAGCCGGAGCAAGGCTGGAAAATGTACACAATCTTGCAGGTATAAACGGCAACAATGGTGGTAACTTCACCTATGCCGGTGGTATATTGGGACGTTCTACCGGCAGAAATATGGTTATTTCGACTGCAACGAATGTAGGTAGAGTTGGAGGTACAAATGCTACCTCCGGAACAGCTTCTCCACGTCGTGCCGGTGGAATAGTCGGTGAGTCTTCCGGCGCAGGTGCGCGTATCTTTAATGTTGATAACAGTGGAGATGTCATAGCGCGTAGCGGCACCTCGATAGTGGGTGCAGGTGGCATAGTCGGTAGAGGAAGCGGATCTTCTACTATAATAGATGGCGCACGGAATACGGGTTTTGTTAATGCCGCAGACCGCCCCACAGGCGGAATCGTCGGCAGGCAAAGAAACAGTAACTTCGTAATAAGAAATGCAAGCAATACCGGTGAAATCAGATCCAGTAATGCCACCAATGCAAATTCAGGAACTGGCGGTATAATCGGTCGTAGCCAAGGTGCTAATACACGTGTAGAGCTAAGCTTTAACAGTGGTGTGGTTCATGGCGGCGGCGCAACCGGAGGAATCATAGGACGTACGCAACAAACCGTGACAATCCAGGATTTCTACAACATCGGAACAATTGGTGCAGGTCATGCTTGGGCAGGACATGGCATCATAGGCAGGCAGCGAGATACAGCCAGACTAACTATACAAAGGGGCTTCGTTTCCGGCAGAGTAGGAGGCTTTGCTACATTGACTCGTCAAGGCAATAACAATGCCGCAGCTGTAGGCAGCAGACCTCATAACAACACAACGCTCAGCCTTGTTTACGTGGACACATCAGCGCTGATTTCTACATCGGCAACGACCGCAGCTCAACTCCAGACAGCCAGAGAGCAAACAAATGGCAATCGCCGTGCAACCCCACTACTTGTTGATACAGAATTTTTGACAGCCGGTTTTTTACCCGGCATAACCGGTGGCCCATGGCGCGTAGGCGTTGTTGACTACAGTGGTGTGCCTGTATCACTTGATGATGTGAGGACATACCCATACTTCTATTGGCAAATCTATGGCGGCGGACTACAAGAAGAATTTTTCAGCCATATCCGTATGCCAGCACAAGATTCAATTAACACATATTT
>Ga0131853_10024498_pt1 | contig 10887 bp, 12 predicted proteins | sample TergutLab28metaG_FD_92764 | JGI IMG/M metagenome (GOLD analysis project Ga0131853, IMG submission 92764) | Labiotermes labralis P1 segment gut microbial communities from Petit-Saut dam, French Guiana - Lab288 P1 (version 2) (version 2) | ecosystem: Host-associated > Arthropoda: Insects >... | reverse complement strand
ACTGGACCAGTCCAAACCATACACCACAAATCACAATACATGCACAAGTCTCCACAACCGTGTCAATCACAAAGCAAAGTCCGCATAACATAACAAAACGACAACCTCGATACACAGTACAATATGGTACAGTATGGTGACACAAGTATAATTACACAGTTTCAACAGCACAGATTATCCTTGAGCACAGATAACTTGCTGATGGTGAAGGTGCTGACTATTGACAGTCACGTGCCAGCCACGTGGCCCTTGGCTTCTATGTGGCGGTCTGGAATGCCCCATTGATGTGAAGAATAAGCTCCAGATTCATATGAGAATATGTTCCTTAAGCACACATACGCACTCTGAAAGAACGCTGCACTGTCATTAGCACTACTGAGAACATCTAACCTATGTCTTTCACAAACAGACCAAGGCCACCACACAGAACTAGTATGAGAAGGAATTCCTTCTGCACATGCTCACACACATACACACGCACACAGAAAGAACAGTGCTGTAACTAGCACTAACTTGAAATATCTAACTTAAATCCGTCTTGAGCAGAGCAAAGCTGTCACATAGAACTAGTGTAAGAAGGAATTCATCACAAGCACATGCATGCGTGCCAGAAGAACAGCACATTGTCACTGACTCAAAGCATCTAACTAAAGTACATCTTGAACAGAGGTGTAAATGTTGTGAAGTCCTTCATAAATAGCACAGCCTCTTTCTTTACCAAAATAGGTAGGTGAAAAAGAATGTTGTTACAAGAACCAACCATGTTGCATGCAGCTATAGCATCAGGCATTTCTCAACTTACTGTACAGTACCAGCATGAGACATATCCCCTTCTTGAAAGAAAGATACCAGTACTTTCACAAGGCCTTGAAGAAGTGAATATAGACCCCAGAGTAATATCTGAAGCAGTTCCTCTTCCACATTTGCCATCAAACACACACTCGGACGACATAGCGACAAAGGAGAGAGGGCATGCTAGCACTGGCTCGAATGACTGACCGTAGTTTCTGTCAAGGGGGAGGAATGACAGCTGGCAGGTGAGACATACCAGTGCCACACACAGGAGATGGGCTGAACTACTGCACCATATTCTAAAGGAGAGCCCAGCAATTTATTAGTGGTGTGCTATAGAGCAGAATGTTTCAAAAGGAGGAAGATTGTATTTGATATGATAAGAGAGCACAGGCGTGATTAATGAGGGTCCACTGGTTTCACACGGCTGTGTGGATCTGCAAAGAATTTTACCATCTTCTTGTATCATTTCAGGGTGAAAGTGGGGTGATGGATATAAAGGTTGAGAATGTCACAGATATTAAAGAGGAGAAGGTAGATTCTTTGTCTGTAACATGTCCAGAATTAAGGATTGGGAAAGAGGTAAGTTTGTGAATGTGTACATGCACGCCACTCTCACATAGATATCCTGGACAATAGATTTCCCTGACTGACTGCATGTGTGTCTTCACATTAGATGGCTACTTGATAGTGATTGGAGTTTGAAATACTATTTAGAAGACTGTACTTGATTGCATGGATTCAATGAGGATGAAAATACTTCATCAGGTCACCTAAATTCGTAAATGTTGACGTTAAAAAATGGCATAAATCCACTTACTCCCTATATCTGTGGCTTTCAATGATAGTGTATGTTGCTTGGTTGTTCTAAATATTATTTAAATCTACACTTTAGTGTAAAGCAATTGAGGATCAGTGTTGCACAGAGGGGAAATACTTCTTAAAATATGTGACCAAATAAACATTGATACTAGGCAGCATGATATACTTGTCGTGATATCTTTGAGAGTGCTAATGTATGATGTACAAAAAGTGTACGTCCCATTTGTTTGTATGATGTACATAATAACTTTCACGATATGCTCTGGTGCAGGGTGGTAACCAAGTCTGTCCAGTAAATGCATATTTTCTAGAACAAAAGAGCCTGGGCATATATATGTACACTGGCATACAGGGGATGGAAAACGTAATAGAGATTATTGTGAAAGACACACATTTCTTTATTGACACAGAGTTCGTCCGCCATTTGCCTTTAATACAACTTGTATCATTCTTGGAATAGACTCATATAAGTTCTGAATAGTCTGTAATGGAATATTGTTCTACTCTTCATGAAGAACATCTTCTAGTTGCTTGAGACATAATGAAGGAGGGGATCTGCATCTCACCCTGCAGACTAAAACTGACCACAGTTATATGATGGTATAAAGTCTGGTGATTGTGCTGGCCATGGAAGATGTTGAAGAGAATCTTCATTCTCCTCAAACTAAGACTGAAAACTTATGGCTGTGTGTATGGGCGAATTGTCATCTTGGAAAATTGCATCATTGTTAGGAAATAACATCTGGACCATAGGATGCGTTAGGATAACCTAAAATGTCCATGTAGTCACTGACAATAATTAAACCATTCAGAGTAATTATAGAACCAGCAGTATACCAAGATACTGCTGCCCAATTCATCACGGATCTGCCTCCGTGTTTCGCAGTTGGAACCAGGCACTGGTGTTGGGAACGATGTGAAGAACAACCTAACTGCCAATTTTATTTACTTCCATTCATCATACATCCTGGTTTTATAATCATAACACCATCTTTTTCACCTTTTAATGTTGTTTTTAGTAAATCAGAGGTTTAGCAATTGCAGCTCTATCTACGGTGGATGTTGGATTTGTGAAGCTCTTGTCAAACTGTTTTTGTGGAAACAGGCTCTGCAGGTTGAATATTGATTTTTGCTGTCGTCTTTGCTATAGTGGTTCAATGAAGTTTGGACACAATCCTCTTCAATGTATGGTGATCCCTTTAACTTCATTTTGATGTTCTACCATGATTCCTCTTAGTTGATGGTGTCTTTTCCCATAATTTGTATATGCTGTCGTAACCTTGGAAACCGCTGTTCTGGATACACCTAGTAAGTGGCCGTTTTGGTTATGCTCCAGCTAAATGCTCACCAATAATCTGCCCTCTTTGAAGATCTGACAAGTATCCCATTTTGCAGTACTTTCATATGAACTGTTACTAAACACAATCTGTGATGCATTGACACTGGCACTACACTGTGTAATTAAACAAAAGAATAAGGAAAGATAAAACTAATGTTCTTTGAGTGCAGCCAACACAAACATTTTTATTCGTACATTGTCTAGTGTTTTCATTATTTTGTCCATCCCTTTTAAGTATTGTAGTTTGGGTATGAATTGTTATGGGCTGTGGTTTGGTCATTTATATTCTGTGGTTAAGGGTGAGTTCCTAGTGCAGTAAATGACTGCTGACGGTGTGGACAGAGACATTGAGACCCTACAGGGTAGCAGCTTTAATGAAATGTTCTTTTGTGTCATTGGTGGCCTTTGCATTAAGTAGCATGTGGAGTGTTAATTATAATGTGAAGGACACTATAGAGAAAGTACTGAAGTTTGTGATTATAGGTGGAAGTGTGAAGGAAATTCATTGTGAACTGAGTTAAGTAAAAGAAGCACTTTATGGGAACTAACAAGCAAAGGAGAGACATACATATTTCCTGTATAGAATTTTTTGATGTACATAGTCTTTGTTGCTGTCATGTTAGAATTAAGAAGAGCAACATATACCATGGGGGAGGGGGGGGGGGCACTGCACTGCAATTTGGAACATCAGAGGTTAGATCCAGATGGGGTCATTTGGATTTTTCATTGACTAAATCCTTGTGGCCCTGGGGTAAAGGCAGCCATTGCAAATGGCTGACAACCTTACCACATTTGTATGCTGATTGTCTGGAAATATGGGAGCCTCAAGCTCCTGGAGCTGCTAGGGCCTGCCCATGCCTGTGAAGGGACAGCTTTATATCATTGAGCATGCTTTTGTAACCAGAGTATATACATGCTTATCTTTATTAATGACTTAAGGGAGAACATATACTCTACAGTATCTTAAAATGGACATCAGAAGTTTGTGTCGCATTCCATTAGTGTAATTGACCAGTGCACAGTGCTGCTTTTTATTCTGTTCCTAAATTAGGTACCATCAGGGATTTTAATGCAAAAATAGGTCAAGAAGAGATTTATAGACCTATTACCAGAAAGTATAGTTTACATACTTTATTGAATGACAATGGAACTAGACTTATAAATTCTGCATGTTCTAAAAACATGGTGGTAGCAAGTACGTTGTTCAATCATAAAGACATACGTAAAATGACATGGAGATTACCTGATGTACAAACTTTCAATCAGGTAGATCACCTCCTAATAGATGCAAGACATGCATCTAATGTAATGGATGTAAGGACTTTTAGAAGGGTTAATATAGATTCAGATCACTACCTTTCAGTATCAAAGATCAGAAGTCGAATTTCCAATGCAAGGAAATCACATGGTTCTTACGCTAGAAAATTTAATAGTGAGAAACTGAAGAGTCCTGAAATTTCATCTGCATATAGAGAAAAACTAAACGAGTACTTAACAAGACATGCTGGTGATGATAACAATGACGATGTTAACGAGGTGTGGACACATCTTAGAAATGCCATTAAGCTGGCACCATATTGGACAGAACAGAAAGAGTAACATACAAAGACTGGTTTGATGCAGAATGCGAACAGGCAACAATCAGCAAAAACAATGCATACAAAAGGATACAACAAAGAAATCGCACTCGGAAAGCAGTGGAGGAATATAGAACTGCCAGAAGTGAGGAAAAAAGAGTACATAAACAAAAGAAGAAGATATTTATTGAACGTGGACTTGAGGAACTGGAACGTCTCAGAAGTAACAATAAAAGCAAATCATTCTATCAAAAACTAAACAAAAGCAGAAAGGACTCTCAACCTAGAACAATATTATGTTGAAACAAAGAAGGAACGCTTTTAAGCAAGGACGATGATATACGCAGTAGATGGGCGGAACATTTTGGTGAACAACGGAATAAAGAACTTTCGGATCAACATGTTACTAGCCAGAAAAATTATCAAGTATATTCAGACATTGATGAACCTACTCCAACATTAGATGAAGTAGAAAATGCTACACAAAAGCTAAAGGATCACAAAGCACCAGGAATAGAACTTATACAGGCAGAACTAATAAAGAAACCAGTCCAGATTTTGTTGAATGTACGCACCTACTAATAAAAATCTGGACTACTGAAACCATACCAGAAGACTGGAATTGGAATATCATCTGTCCTATACACAAGAAAGGAGATGTGACAATATGCTCAAATTATAGAGGGAATAAGCCTACTGTGTGATGCTTAGAAGATATTCTCCAACATCTTGTTTAATATGCTTATGCCCCATGTAGAGGCTACCATTGGTGATTACCATTGTGGTTATCGCAGGGAACAGTCCACAGTAGACCAGATCTTCACTGTATGTCAAATACTTGAAAAATGTAGTGAACATGGAAAGGACGCACATCACCTCTTTCTTGATTTTAAGGCAGCATATGACAGCATAAATAGATGTAGCCTATATGCAGCCATGGAAGAGATGAATATACCACGAAAACTGATTGCCTTAGTCAAGGCCATGATGAAAATCACTCAATGTTGAGTTAAGATATAGAACAGATTATCAGAACCCATTAACGTTAAAAATGGAGTTAGACAGGGGGATGCATTGGCTTGTCTGCTGTTTGATATAGAATTAGAGAGAAAGTTATCAGAGACGCTGCTGTAAATACAAGGGGCCCCACACACATACAGTTTTACCTTCAGTTTTAACTGTGCAGTTAGGTCGAGAGTATGTTGGAAATTCCGTATGTTTGTGCAGTTAAAATTTCTGGACTGTGTAACTTTCAAACTGGCAGAAGATTTAACTGCACAGTTCACGTTTGACTGCAGTGCATGTTGTGTCCTCAGGCCAGAAGCTCAGTTTGTTTATATTTTTAATGCTGTCAGCATCACGTAGCGTGGCTACTGGGTCGAAGGATTTTCTTCTGGAGTTTATTGAACTCTTCCAACAAGAAGAGTGCTTATGGAAAGTAAAATCGAAAGATTATTGTAACAGATCAAAGAAAGATGCAAGTTACCGAACGCTAATCAGATAAGTACAAGAAGTTGAACCTGATGCTACGTGAGACACAGTTGTAAAAAAATCAACAATTTGCGCAGCGCGTTTATAAAGGAACATAAAAAAGTTACAAAATCACAAGTGCCCGGTGCCGGTGCAGAAGAGATGTACGCACCAGGATTATGATATTACAATCAACTTCTTTTTCTGTGTGACCAAGAAGCACCACACAGTTCAACATCAACTATGCAAGAAGAGGAAGAAGACAGTTGAGGTAAATTTATTATTTTTTTTAATTATACTTCACTTTACTCTTACATTTCATTCCTATAGTATGTGTAGAGTATACAGCAAGTGAATTGAGAGTAAAGGTTTTTGATTAAATACTTCTTTATATACATTTGTCTTGCCACGGCACTTTGCCTGCGTTGTTGAAGTATTCCACAAACTGACTTCTTTTCCTGTCAGTTGATGGTTCCTGTTATTTCCCCTTTTCATTGTTGCCATGCTTGATGAGTTACTTCTTAAACCTGCTGTAACTGTACCATTTTGTAGGTGTTCAGTGTCAAAACATTCGGGTGGTGTATAAGTATCAGGGGATGTTTTGCATAAGAAATTGTGCAGCGCACAGCTGGGCATTACTACATATTTACTGTTGTCCAATTGAATATTAATATGAGTTTTATAAATATACCAAATCTTGCTACCAAAATGCCAAAAACATTTTCAGTTATTCTTCAGGCATGGCAGAGGCAGTAATTGGAGATCTTTCTTTCTCATGTCATTTGCTTCAAATTGTAAGGCTTCAGAAAGTCCTTTCTTAAACTGAATGCCTCGTCACCAATAAAGACATATGGCAGCTTCCGTCGCTTCACATCAAATGATTCTGGTATTTTCAAACATTCATTCTGCAACTTGTCATATAAATCTATATACTCTAAGACACCCCCATCAGATACATGACCATTGGTACCATAATTTAAGTAAATGAACCCATAATTTCAATCTGCTATTCCTGTGAGTACTTGACTGTTGTACCCTTTATAGTTAAAGAAGTATGAACCAGCTCCGGGTGGTGGAACTATCGCAACATGCTTGCCATCCACAGCACCAAGACAATTTGGAAAGTTGCATTTCACTTCAAAGCCTTTGGCATTTCTTTGCCAGTCTCGTTCACTTGTTGGAAACTGCAAAATATTTGTGTATTAGTGTATATTAGTATATGTTATTATATTTTTATATTAGTACAGACAAACTTTGGTTTCAATTATTATAACTTATTATTCCAGTTTTATTATGTTTAGGAATGTGGTCCGGGAGATGGTTCAGATCTTGCTGTGGACGGAGAAGTACGTAGCCCAAGTTTCAATTCACTAGTCCCATCAAGTGATGTCATGAGTAATCATATAGCAACACGACAGACATTTTCATGAAAAAGAAAAATGTCTCGAAGCTTCGCTGTACTGTCGCTCGTCAGTGACAGATTGCAAGATTTAGGAAAGGAAGATGTGTTTGAAATAACCAGAAAAAATATGGCTTCAAAATTAAGAATATTAACCAAGGAGCAAAGAATAATAGCTGAAAAATTGATAAATGATGTGTTATATGAAGCACATCTAGGAAGTTTAACAAGAAATTCAAGATTAATTGTCAATGAACCTCAAAGGTACACTTCTCCAATGGTGCATTCACATTATGGTACTGAACCTGTGACTGTAGGGTCAGCACAACATTTACAATGTACTGCTGAACCTGTGGATCAACAGTCTGCACTACATACATATTTTTCAGCATTTAAGTAAGTTTCTATTCAGTGACAGTGTTATTTGTGACATTGACCTCTGTTATTTCCATATAATGTGTCTATTTTTAGATTGTGCAAATTTCAGTAAAACAGTGTTACAGATTGCCCATAACTATAGATTGTTTGTTATGTTTTTAACATTATATGCACTTACCTTATAATATTCCTTCAGCACTTTGTAAATAGCATGGCAGGTCTCTGGTATAATTTTTCCCAGTGCTTGTGGAGACATTATAGTGGAAAACTTCTCCCCTTCGCCAAAAATCTTAAAATGGCTGTAAGTCTCTCGTGGGGAGTTACAGCTTGCCAAATTGTAGTGTTTTTTTTTCTGAATCAGTGGAGAAACCATTGATATTAGAGTAAGGTAAGTAGATTCATTCATCCTAAGAAAATTATGCCAGTCCTTCGGATGAAATCTTAATTCTATCAGGAGATTAACGTGAGAAAAACCCTGTCGTTTTAACAACCACTTCTTGGTTCAGTCCCTACTTTTCCTTGCATTTCGTCTACATTTCCTGTCTAAAACCACTGCAATAGCTGCATAGCACAACAGTTCACTGAGAGCCAACATCATGGAGATGTTCTGCACCCATCTAAATTACAAACTGAACTCATCTATATTCTTCAGGTTTAACTGCGCGTGTGTGGTAAAACCTCTCACAGGCCAAACTGAGCAAACTTAGCACAGTTTGGCCTGCACAGTTAAAACTTGAAAGTAAAATCTTATGTGTGTGGGGCCCCAAAGATGTACCATATTTGATAAGTCTTTTCAAATTTTAGCATATGCTGACGATATTGACATAATTGGAAGTACTCAGTTATGATTGACGCATTCACCAGTTTAGAAAAAGCAGCCAAGAGCATGAATCTCTTCATTAATCAAGAAAAAACCAAATATATGCCAGTAACTAAGAAGAGCCATGCAGGTTATTTTCACTATCTAGAAGCTGGACCATACAAATTTCAAGTTGTTCATAGTTTCACTTACTTAGGGTCAGACATCAGTTGTAATAATGACATCAGTGCAGAAATCCAAAAACCTATCCTAGCTGCAAGCAGGTGTTTCCACGGACCAAGAAACATCCCACTTGACCTCAAAAAAACACTAAAATATTGATGTATAAATTACTCGTTAGACCTGTACTTACATATGCCTCCGAAACATGGACTCTGTCTAAAACAAATGAGTGGCGGTTAAGTCTGTTCGAAAGAAAGGTACTTCGATGTATCAGTGGAGCGAAACAAGAGAACGAAACATGGCGAAAAAGATAAAACTGTGAACTGTATGAAGCATTTTATGAACCAAACATTGTTAATTACATCAAAGTCAATAGATTAGCATGGGCTGGGCACTTGATGCATATGAATAATGAGAGAATTCTTAAAAAAAATATTCAACACCGAACCGGATGGAGTAAGAAGATTTGGAAGACTGAAACTACGATGGGAAGATGGAGTTCATCAAGATATGAGAATATTAGAGGCCAAGAATTGGAAGAAGGTCGTCTTCGACAGGGATGAATGGGCAAAGCCCATCAGGGGTTATCGAGCCATGATGACTAAATTAGGTACATCCAGTTGAATCCTCACCACAGCAAGTTTTTTATATCATTTATGAAGGTAGAAATATCCCATTAAAATAATGTCCTTGTTTCAGTATATTTCATTGTGTTTTTATGTGGTGGCTTCAGACAGCACATCTTCAGTATGCAGTGACTTATCCATAAGTTCTTGTTGTTCAGCAGTGTATCTAGCAGAGATTATTACCAGCATACTAATTCAGTCAGGTGTCTGAATCAGCAAGCAAGGGCTAGGAATGTTAGAGCACCAAGGGTCTGAAGTACAAAATATTTATAAGGTTTCATATCATTTGTATGTAAATGTGGCATTATATTGTGAAACTATACTAGAAGTACCTAAAGCACAAATCTAACATAATGACATGAAAATGAAAGTCACTTATACAGGGTTATTCAGAAGTCTGTGAAACATGTTAGAAAACTGGCTGATGCCACAGTTGAATGAAGACAGTAATGATCACATCTTTCAACAAGACGGCTCTCCAGCTCACTACAAAGACATGCGAGGATATCTCAATCGAAACTTGCCACAAAGGTTGATAGGACGCACAGGAAAAGATGATGACACGTTAATGCAGTGGCCACCCCGGTCCCCGGATTTAACCCTGTGTGACTTTTTCTTCTGGGTGTTTGTGAAGGACATTGTCTTTGTGCCTCCACTCCCCACTAATCTCCAGATTTTGGCAACCGTATCACCGCTGCTGTGGCTCTGGTCGATCGTGATATGCTGACGCGTGTGGAGCGAGATGGATTATCGCATAGATGTCTGCCGTATTACCAAAGGTGAACACATTGAGCATCTTTGAAATATACAAAAAAAACTTGGAGAGTTTCTCTCTCCATTGGCGTAAGAACTACCATGATCCGTTGAGTAGTTTATTTGTCGCGAATTTTTAAAATGTTTCACAGATTATGAATAACCCTGTGTAATGTTCACTGAACCCAACCATATAATTTTGTCATCGTCATATAACCCTTCTGAAAATATTAATGTTGTGGAAACTCACTCAACTGGACCTTGTCCCAAACGAAGTTGTTACTCTGAAGACATAATTATAGTTAAGCCACTGGTTCATCAGAATTTCATGAACTTTGACGAGCTCCAGATTTCCAAGTATAATGATGCGATAAGTTTATGGCAGTGAACAGCGATGATGACAATGATAATGATGGCTGTGATGACAAACGGCTCAGAATCTTCAGATGGTTGTTATGAGGAAGACATGAAAATAGGCGGTCCACCCTCTATTGGCAGTAATATTGGTGGAAACAGTTGAACTGGCTGTATCAACAGGCCATTGCATTTTAATTCCCATAAGAATGATAGGAATTCAATGGAAGCAGCAGTGTTCAAGCTGATTCATTAATTTTACTGCCTAAGTCTTGTTTTGCCACATTACATGGTAGCATGTCTCTTGTTTTCTGTTAGGATGTTATTGCTGGAGAGGTTTGTTGGGCATTTGTGTTGAGGCTACTGGTCACTGTGTTCCCGTTTTGTATTCCCTT
>Ga0131853_10024497_pt1 | contig 10887 bp, 7 predicted proteins | sample TergutLab28metaG_FD_92764 | JGI IMG/M metagenome (GOLD analysis project Ga0131853, IMG submission 92764) | Labiotermes labralis P1 segment gut microbial communities from Petit-Saut dam, French Guiana - Lab288 P1 (version 2) (version 2) | ecosystem: Host-associated > Arthropoda: Insects >... | reverse complement strand
GCATTTTGAAGAGAAAAAAACGGAGAGTATATACCATGTTTAAAATATTCAGTACCTATATTTGTTGAATAAATATATAAAATGCAACTTTAGAGGTTAGCGGTGCGGTACGACCCCTATAGTGGTCGTTAGGCGTCAAACGGTTAACCCATTAAAGGCTAACATAAGCCTGGCTTGTATTTAAAGACTCAGCTCGTACCACGCAGTAAACACACTCCGTCTCGGTTACAAAAACCGGCACTAAATTCTATATACGGAAATAATCGTTGTTTGTTCTGAGATCCATACAAACAATAAATACACTGTGTGAGCAGAACGTAAAATTTCTTAATGTACAACCTGGTGCCAGATAAAGTAACCACTGGGCTTTAAAGGGTTATATACGAGGGTGAGTCAAATGAAAACCTTAAATATTTTTTATTTTCTAACTGCAGAACATCATGGACGAAGTGGTGTGCTGATCCATGACTCATATCCAAATGTGCGGCTATTTCTTTCACTGTTAAGCGGCGAATTTCCTTCACGATGGCTTCAACTGCTGCAATGGCCTCTGGTGTCACCACTCGGTGTGCCTGACCAGGTCGAGGTGAGTCTGTTACAGAACTACTGCCCTTCATGAACTTCCTAGTCCACTCGTACACTTGTTATAGTGATAGACATGCATCACCATACTGAACGTTCATTGGTCGATGAATTTCGATGGGTTTCACCCCTTCACTACTTAAAAAACGGATGACAGAACGCTGTTCTTATTTGGTGCATGTTGCAAGCGGGGCCGCCATCTTTATACTACTACTGCGTCGTCGTGTTGCATTCCTGCATCGCACTGCCACCTGTCGGCCACTCTTCAAAACATGAGTATCATTGTTGTCAACTTACAAGACAATCGAGCTGTGTTTCGAATTTTTATCACACTTTTAGTGTTTTCATTTGACTCTCCCTCGTACGTCACGCTCCAGTTCCCTATAATCCTTAAGAATTCGCAACCCAGAACCATGGTAAACTGCACATAAAACTATGTAGTTGATAGAGCGTCACACTAACCAGTCGGTAAAGCGGTCGTTGGATCGAATAAAACAACTGTACGTGGTGGCAATGAATTTGGGTCTTAGAGCGTTCAGGTGTCGGGGACATGAAGAGCGGGTCTGCACTCCCGCACACTTCAGTGCGTCTTACTTGTCGCACAACGTTCGACGTTCCCGCTGGATGTGACGCCTGCTGGCTTCATCTTTCACAACTTGGCCGGACAACGTGCAACCCGTACGGCAGTGCACCTCGGCATTCCGAATTCCATTCGAAGGTACTTAAATTTTTTAAAACCATGCAAACTGTCACTTTGTTATACTGGTAATTACCGTTACTGCGGACAAAAGACGTCTTACAGTTGCCTCATTTCAGTAGCTGCGTTAGTGCTGCTTCTGCCTTACAGATTACAATGCCCGACATGCTAAAGCTACAGCCGAATACAGTCAATCGAAGAGCATAAATGTGTGGTGGGCTCCAGTAGTATAAGGCTCCCATCAAGCAGGTATCGCTGACTGCTCTCTTCTAGGACACATCGCGTAGAACTGCCTTCAAAATACGTTACTGAAGGAAATATAGAGAGGACGAAAAGACGAGGAAGACAACGTAAGCAGCTATTGAAAGCCTTTAAGGAAGACAAGATACTGGAATTTGAAACAGGAATCACCAGCTCGCAATCGCTGGAGAACTCGATTTTGAAAAGGCTATGGACCTGTCGAAAGACAGACTACGAAATGAATGAATGAATGAATATTCCAGCATGCGACATGGTATAGTCTGATTGAGGATCCACACGCCACAGATGTGAGAACCTCAGATTACGAAATACGTTTTGTTATGGATCAGTGTGGCTGATAAACGAAACTGCACAACTTTTAGACACAGCCATACATATTGAATTCTAAAACTAAAAGGAATACAGCAAAGAGACATACCAAACACTTCAAAGACAAGCGTGAAAATATCCCGTTATACAAATCGCTTATCATTCCCGTCCCCCGCAACAAATATCCAATGACAGATCCGTGGTTAAATTTTAAACAGCTTCAATTCAACCGGAAAGGGCATAATACAAATTTGTATTTGTGAATATACAATTCCTTATCATCCACGGTACGTCATCCCATTGGAGCAGACTCAACGCCGGCAAGAAAGACATTCTGACGGGTTAGAAACGAGGGAGTTCCGCGCCACTCAAGCGCCCAATATTTAAATAATTTCAAGTGAAATATATCGTACATATATCACAGCATTTTAAAGCACCATGTCAAATTTGAACGCTGTCTCTAAATGACACACAACAGATTCCAGGCTTTGTGGATTTTACTGCTATTCTCCCTTCACCCTTCAACTCTAACCCTCAACCCCCTGCCTGGAGCTTGTTGTTCCAATCCCAACACTAGTTTGCTGCTATGACACCTCCCCCTTGTTTGTCAAACGTCACCGAGGCACCTGGCGCCCACAACCTCATTTTTTAACCCAACGCCTCCCCTGTGAACCGCAGCATGTCATTCGTACCGCAGCGCATTCCACAAATACCGACCACAAATTGCCGCTCCACTCTTCTTATTCATGGGAACAATAAAATGTATTTTATAATTGCAAAAACACAATCAATACAAACAAAAGTTTGAGGTTTTCAGTTTATACAAGTATATAATTTTAATCCAACTACAAAGTAATTTGGCTTTGTAACTTATGATGTAATTGACCTGTCTAGTTTAATGTATTACAAGCTACTATACAATACAAATTACTGAAGCCTGAAGCAGCGTTGTCGAATTGTAATTATGCGCGTCTACTAACGACACACATTATTATGACGATAAAAAACCGATCCATCCAAATGATAATCAATACTAATTCAGTTTCCTATTAAGCAAGACCGAACACTAAGTTTTGATGCTACGATAATGACATGTACGCCTATTTTCAACACCTGAAACTGATCTACGAGCACGCACATGTTTGGTCAAGACAATTTCTACGGACCCGGAATACGGCTGATGCCTCCGGGTACGATCTTTGGCCATGCTGGTTGTGCCGTGAATTGTACAGCAAAGCCACTAACAATTTGGACTTCTCGTATATGCAATGTAAACTTAGGGGTTTTGTAGGAAAATGGGAGAAATATGCATTTCGCTTTGAAAAAAAAAACAGTTGAATCTATCAACATATTGACATAAACCGCTATATGCAGGTACTTTTTTCCTGACCGTCTTAAAATTGCAGTAGTAAGACCACTTTACAAGAAATGAGACGAAACTAGTATGACAAATTGCAGGCCTGTATCATTGTTAGCCGTTAGCTATGCACATTAGATTAAGCCAGCACCTGAATACTAACAACATACTAGTCACAGAACAGTAGGGTTTTAAGAAAGGGATATCAACTGAAGATGCTGCCTTCAGACTAAAAGATAGTGTATTCAAATCTATTCACCGAAAAAAAAAAGTTGGAGGAATTGTCTGTGATCTGGCAACGGCTTCTGACTGCGGGAATCATGAGATTTTGTTAGCCACATTACATTTCTGTGCAATTCGAGGAGTATCTGAAGATTGGTTGAGGTTCTGTTTAACCTTCTGACGCCTAATGTCAACTATAGTGGTCGTACCGCACCGCTAACCTCTAAAGTTGCATTTTATATATTTATTCAACAAATATAGGTACTGAATTTTTTAAACATGGTGCATACTCTCCGTTTTTTTCTCTTCAAAATGCGGTTTGTTTCATAATTATAACGTATTTGGTTCCTGTATTATTCACAGTTTATATACAGGATGTGCTAAAATTAAAAAAATAATTCCGGCGCCAAAAGGTAACAAAAAATGTTAAAGTAAAGTCATATAATTCAAAATTTTTTCTCTTACTGGGGTACAATGATACATGGAGTTCTCCAGCGATCATTTGTACGGCATCTATTGTTCGTACTATATATACATATATATATATATATATATATATATATATGACTTTCCCTTGAGAATAAACTCTGTAACAGAAATATTATTGTTTCTCTGATGATACCAGTGTCAACATTTCAAGCAGAAATTTCGAGGATTCCGTTCCGTGTCAAATTTAGTCCTCTCTCGTATGATTCAATGGTTTGCTGCTAATAATTTAGTTCTAAAATTAAACAAAACGAATATAATGAAATTCATAACAAAGAATTCATTACATTCTGCATTACATTTTGGTTACCGAGTGAAGTATACAGAAGAAACAGTCAATACAAAATTTCTTGATTTACAAATTGATAACCACATACACTGGAAGAACTATACTGAGCAAATGATTCCTGAGTTAAGTGCAACACGTCATGTCGTTAGGTCGACGGTCCATATCAGTAACATTAATCAATTTACTGTGAATACTTTCATTCCGTTATAAAATATGGAATAATTCTGCGGGGTAACTTCCAACAGTGGGAAGATTCTCACTTTACAAAAGACAATCGTCATAATTATGACTGGTGCACAACCCAGAACCTCACGTAGAAGTCTACTTAAACATTCAGAAATTCTACCTGCCCCATGCCAGTATATGATTTCATTAATGAGCTGCATTATCAATGTTCAGGACATTTTCCAAACAAGTTCAACTATACACAATATTAATACAAGGAATAATCACCATCTTCAACTGACCAAATGCCAACCTATCTTCAAAAAAATGTACCCTCTATGCTGGCATAACAATTTTCTGCAGTTTACCACCTAGTGAAACAATCAAGAATACAGCAAAGTTGAAAGCAGCCTTAAGAAAATTCCTACACACACACACACCAGACACACACTCACACACAACACACACACACTCACACACAACACACACACACATACACACACACACACGCACACACACACTCACGCACACCACACACATACACACACCACACACACTCACACACACCACATACACACACACCACACACACACCACACACAAACACACCACATACACAAACCACACACACACACACACCACACACACACATCACACACACACACACCACACACTCTTTTTACGCTGCAGAAGAATTGTTTACGTGTATAGACGATTTATAATACCGTTTTTTGTAAAATTTTTATAGTACTTTAGAATGTAAATATACACATTTATGTATTTATGACTTGTTCTACATCCTTCTGTCTTTACGACACACTTATGTATCCTTGGAACGTACGTATGTATGTATGCACGTAACCTATATCCACTCACAATCTGACTTCACCCACAAATCAAAGTCAAAGTGACATTCTGCACGGCATTCTGACCGCGCACCTAACTAATTACTAATCACAATAAAAAGCATCACAGGTCACAAAACAGTACAAAATACCACAGAGCAGTAATCATATTTGTCCCAACATGAGTCGCCCGATTCTGGCCGTCTTCACAGAAACTTTCTGCACACATCCTACAACTGTGTACATTCCAAAATGTGCAGATTGTTACCCTGTATAGCTGGTAAACCGTACGAGAAGCTAAGTGATTCTCAACTTCGCGTAAAAGAAGACGGAACAGTCCAAGAACCGTCCCAGTTACACAAACCAAGATGTTAATTGTTCCAGACTGGCAAAAGATGTATATCGATAGAAGAACATAAGAGAAAAGATGCAACGAAGGAGTGCGGCAATTTGGTTTAAAAAAAAATGTTTAAAGCATACCATCTCACACTCAAATTTGTTAATATTAACCTTTTACCTGCCAACGTGGAAAATATAGTGAACTCCTAATAATGCCAGCAAATGGCAGATGGGATTTTACTCGGCGTTTAAATGGTTAAAGACAATGTTTACAGATGCCAGATAGGCAAAAGATGTGTAGAGAAGATAATGTGTAATTGTGGCATATTTAGGTCTTGCGTCTCAGCCATTTTAGTGCTCATGACACAAGTTAGGTATGTATCACCCTTCTTGCGACACACCCACGCGAATTTACAGTAAAATTAAGCCTAAAATTTTTCACATAATGCAATGTATTTAATTCGTATATTATACAAGAAGTAACTTGTATTATACAGTACCTTTACATACTTTTTCTTCATATTACGACACATATGGAATTTAAGTTTACTCTTCTTTATACATGAAGACGGTGAACGCGAACAGGAACTCTTTTCTCAATGGACTTCATGCGCTGGAAGTTTAACCAGAAACATCGATAGACTATACATTAATTTATATAGAAACCTAATTTCTTTCTCAACCCTTCATTACAGGGTTATTGCACAGATATGCCAATTAAAGCCCAGTTTTACTGAATATATAACACCGCCTACAAATTGCGGAATTAAACTTGAAAAAAAGGACCTCTAAATGAAAAAAATATATATTTTTTCCTATTAATTTGAACCTCAATTAAAAGAAAGTCAATATGCACTTGGCGCCAAACCGTCAATAACCGAATTTAACGACAAGGAACGCAAAGGAAATGGTACAGGACCAAAAATAATTAATTAAGAACTTGTTACAGAATGCGGTAGTGGAACAATCAGCAGTGTTGTGTGAGGCTTACGTTCTGTTGCTGAATACAAGGTCTTCGGGGGTTGTAACGCTGTGTCCTTGGTCATGAGGTCCACAACGTTTCGAACAATCTTAGTACCTTCATCTACAGGGGTCAAACAGTCCAACTGACCTTTAAACGCGAAAGAATTGTAACCCTTCGAAAAGTCGAGATACTTTCACCCGACGATACGGCGTCACAACTCAGAAGACCTGAACACTCATCACCACTTCCGCTTCAATTTCGACTCCCGTTTCGCATGCCTGTTGTCCGCAGTTCCTTAAAACATATTCCAGGAAAATTATTTGTTAAGAGGCCACAGAGGATTTTTAACCTTTCAAGACGAAACGTAAGCTGCTTTATATAAGTAATCAGTCCGTACCGCGCCGTAAACACTTTCCACCACGGTTATTTAAAGACCAAACGTAATCGGCTTTGTATAAGGAATCAGTCCGTACCGCGCTGTAAACACTTTCCACCACGGTTATTTAAAGACCAAACGTAATCTGCCTTATATAAGGAATCAGTCCGTACCGCGCCGTAAACACTTTCCACCACGGTTATTTAAAGACCAAACGTAATCTGCTCTATATAAGGAATCAGTCCGTACCGCGCTGTAAACACTTTCCACCACGGTTATAAAAACCAGTCAATTAATGCTGTATAAAGCAAAGGTCGCTATCTGTTCTGAGATTCGTACAAAACACTGAACGCAAAGCGAGCACCGTGTAGAATTTTTGAATGTTAAATCGGGTGGTACGTAAAGAAACCGCTAGACTTTAAAAGGTTAAGATTCAATTCTTGTGGGATTTACGGTCTCTCGATTGTTAAATACCGACGTTTCGGAGGACGGCAGCGCCTTCATCGGTACAGTCAAACAGTCCAAGAAAAGTCATTTTGGACTGCTTCACCTCGACGATGCTGGGGCTGCGAACCCTCGAAAATTTCCAATAATATGTTATATACCGTCAGTACACAACAACATCAATATAGTAATATAATGTATGCAATGGGTTACACTATGGCTACATGTTTAGACCGTAAACGGTCATTATCAGGCCAATAAAGAACATTTTGTTTAACTTACAGAAAGGCATTAATCAATTGGATCCAATTTCGTTTACAGTGTATTTAAAAACTTCCAAATTTCGTCAAATATTTACCAGTCGATATGGTGTGTCATCCCAAAGAACTTGTGACTTTAACATCCCCCCCCGTCAGACCATCAAATTTAGCAATGAAAATTCCTTGTAAATAATCCCCAAACCATCATCACGCCGAATGCTGATTCTGATGTACCTAACAACGATGTATTACATGAACATGTTACATGATATCGACTGAGAAATTACAGGATGGCCAACAATGTTTTGGCTGGACGGACAGAGAGACGAAGCAACCGCGGACACCCAGTATTTGTCTACAGGTACTGAGGAAAAACATCACATTAGCAGGTTGCTGAGCAAAGACATGGAATTCCAATAATATAAGTAGTGTTGTTTATAAACACGCGTGTTCTTCACTTAATGACACTTTTTACAGGCACGACAATGTGGCTTAGACTCATAGAATGGCCGGCAAATGATGAACTTAAGAAAGACAGCAGAAGGTGGCAGGTGTGGTATGATGTAAGGTGCTGGGGAATGTCTCTTTTATCGTGTCCCTGAGCACTGCAGCTGTCACAGGATGTCCCGACATATGCAGGCTTTCTATGCGACAAAGCTGCAGTATTCAGGGACACGATAAAACGGACACATCTATACACTGTCTCGGTTATGCCAGGACGAAATGTCGAGGAAACTTATACCCGGGACGAGACGTGAACACGGGACCAACCGACTACAAAGCAGTAGGGGTATACACTTTATCGCGACGATCGCATGACGCTGTATCATTTCCGTATCATCGTTCAAATGGAACAAGACACAGTGTACTGCATTATGCGAGGGTGTGACATTGCATGCATCTGGCTTTGGTTATTATCCAAGCAAATTGTCAGACGTTTCACATTCCACACAGTGCTGCTACAACGATAACCATGGAATGATGTCACCAACTGCACCTATAAATGTTCGCTGCAACTCCACAACACAAACAGCCATTTTAAGTGGTTATAATAGATGAAAACTGTGGCATTGTACTAAACTGTACTGGCAACGTATTGGCAGGAAGCCTATATAACAGGGTACCGTATACGGCAAGGGGTCGGAAACGGGAATTAAAACAAAAATTGGGGGCTGTGGTGAGGCAAAGCTTGTGTAGGAATTAAGGGAGGAAAAGCCAGGCAAGTGAAGTCTTTAAAAATCCAACCAGTTTCACCCGCTGTATACAACGTAATTACACAAAGCGTTTTGCGGTTAACTGCGCTTCGTACAAGGATTAATTAGTCGCTGACCGCAACAACTCGCTGTGTATTCCGTTACGTTATGTGATGCGCTCCGCTCACTGCGCGCATCAAGCAGCATTTACACACAGTAATAACATACATTAAAGATACCGTTCTGTGATCTCGATGAGATACCAGAAACCACCCCTTTACCCGCATTTAACCCTCATACTTAAGTAATTGCTTACTGAACTCCTGTTCACTACAGAGACTGCAGTTACAGGTTCAAGGGGTTGAATTTTTTTTTCATTTCATTTCATTTATTTGCGTTCATCGATCCATACTGGTACATGTCCTTTGTATATGGAATTTGCCAATAAGTTAGATTAACGTATTACATAGAATCTGTCTTGATATAAATAAATACATGTTTAAAAGAACTGATAAACATTAAATTAAACTACAGAGTTTAATACAGGGTTTTTATATATAATTTTGCACATGTCAACAATCATTGGCCAAGTGCAAATTTAAAAACTGTGACCAAATTATTTGATTACAATAGAAGGATACCGAGAGACTGCAAAAATATTTTGGAAAAAACTGGAACACAGACCGCAGTCCACAACCATCATTCCCGCACCACATGTTATTCATTCATTAACAATATTTCATACGCAATTTGTGGGAAAATTTTCATCTGTTTTCATAAAAAAAATTTCACATTCCTGTCCCTCAATGCCCGTTACTTATCGCTGTCGACCTGAAAGCTAAACAATTCACGCACAGTCCACAGTTCTCTTCGCACGTGCTACATAAATATTATCGCCGGTCCCAGTGTCCGCGCGGTCTAAGACGTAGGTCTACGGCCGCTCGCCTGCTGAGATCGTGGGTTCGAATTCCACCGGGGATATGGATGTTTGTCTGTTATGAGTGTTGTGTGTCGTCAGGTAGGGGTCTCAGCGACGAGCTGATCACTCGTCCAGAGGAGTCCTACCGAATGTGATGCACCGTTACGTGTGATCTAGAAACCTCAGAAATGAGAAGGCCATGGCCCGCATTGGGCCACAGGGGAAAAAAAGAAAAATATATTAAATGATGCTGTATGTTTCATGCTACTAATACGGCCTCATTATGTAACGCGGTATTATCAGAAGAACAAAATACATACCAAGCGTCACACTAATCTCTGCGCTTAGTACGGCAGCTGTCGCGGCAGCTTTATCGCATAAGAAGCCTCCATCCGACCAGAATTTACTGCCCGTTCTTCCCGAGCAGTTCAAATTACCTTATTTCATAGGAAAGTCTCAAAAGTGCCGATCTGAAGCTTCTAAGTTGGTCCAAAAGCTTCCGAAAACATTTCTCGGCGCACGACATGCCTCTTGCCTTAAACAATGGCAATTTAATCACTGAATATTGTCTTTCATTTCTCGCAAAGGAACGTGGATTAACCTACACATTCTCGTCTTCTATTAGGCCTACTTCTCTTAGAAGCTGAGGTCCGGTAGTAATTTTACTCATCGAGAAAAGCGGTCTCCGAGTTTGTAACGGCCTGCTTTTTCACCGCGTACCCCCATTTTATGTAAAAAAAAATTTTGGGTAAGGCATCCCCCTTGTGTGTTGATCCAATAATTGTATAAAGTGATATATAGTCTGACACAACTTTATTAATTTTCTTTTTTACGACTTTACAGCGACATATTTGGGCTCTTAGAAGCCATCTTCAGGCTGGACATTTTCATTTTAATATCTTACCGATAATTTAAACTTAATGTAAACGAGATCTCGTCCACATTACCGCACTGTAACATATAAAAATATTAGATATATACACTCTTTTATGTTCAGCCTGAAGACGGCTTCTAAGAGCCGAAACATTTCGCCGTTAAGTCTTAAAAAAAAGAAAATTAATAAAATTGTGTTCGACGACATGCGGGGGAATGGAGGAGATTGCACAACGAGGAGCTAAATGATTTGTACTCCTCATCCAATATTGTGCGGGTGATAAAATCGAGAAGAATGAGATGGGCT
>Ga0131853_10024496_pt1 | contig 10887 bp, 10 predicted proteins | sample TergutLab28metaG_FD_92764 | JGI IMG/M metagenome (GOLD analysis project Ga0131853, IMG submission 92764) | Labiotermes labralis P1 segment gut microbial communities from Petit-Saut dam, French Guiana - Lab288 P1 (version 2) (version 2) | ecosystem: Host-associated > Arthropoda: Insects >... | reverse complement strand
TTTTAATTATTATATCTGGCCTATTTGCTGTAACTTCTCTGTCTGTATGTACTGCTTGATTCCACAACACTGTAACATCTCCCTCTTCACACACTGGCTTGGGCATTATTATTATTATTATTAAAACTTAGTTTGTCGTAATTGCTCGAAGTACTGACATAATGGCACCCAGCTCGTCAGCAAGAAGAGACTACTTCAACAGCACCGATACTAATCAGCTATTCAGAGTCTTGAACGAGTAAAATCCAATTCACAACTGGGCAGTCATTTCATTTTATTATAGTATTGCCGTACCTCTAAAGTGACATTTTTGAAGAAGTTTCTGCACACAGTTCTGTATGCAAATCGTGCCACCCTTTCGATGAATTGTTCAGACTATCGTGAACTTTTTCTGGTTACAGCACGTGTCACGAAGGTCTCAGATACGAAATTTGCTCTTTTCCTATTCAATACAATGATGTCGGAACTAGAAAGACTTCTCCTTGACGTTTTATTCTCACTGTGTAAAGTATTTCCAGACTCCCTAATTGAAAACGGTATACGTTAGCAGCCAGTTGACTATTTGCATTTTTAATTACTTAATTGAAACTGTTTGTGTAGGTAATACACTATATGCAAATTATAACCTGTACCAGGTATTTGTTAACGTATAGAAGTGAAGCATTAATCGTCTGGTAACAATTGCTTAAATTTTGTATTCAAGTTTAATATTAATATTCAGTCACGCTGTGACAACAAATTTCTACAAAGGTAGGTATTTCTCTAAATCTTTGGTATCGGCCAAAATAAGGAGTTTTTTTTAAAAAGAACGTAATCGCGCCAGTTGGGCAGGTAGCAGACAGACCGGCAGACAAGCAGGCACTGATTTCCTGTCGCTTCAGAATTTCGGTCTTATTTTCGGGAGTGTTCTTTCGCCGAATACAAAAATTCTTGCTTTCCCCGACGTGTTCGTGCACCGAATATAATTTTTTTCCCGGAGTTTTAGTGACCCGAATATAAAAAAAAAAATCTCTTGTTTTCGGGAGTGTCTGTGCGTCGAATGTATGAATTGCTTTCGAAAGTGTTTGTGAAGTGAATGAAAGTTCTCACATCGCGTATTTTTGTGGCGTTCTTCATAGTCTAGAATTGTGTTTTCAGTGATTAGTTTTTTTTTTTCGCGTGGACCCTCCGCAAATTAGTGTTCGTTTTGTTCGTTCTGTGCTTAGTGATGTGTGATCTGAATACCAAACCCCAAGTTCTAGTGATAGTAATAGTGCTGTAATGATTTTGTCAAAGTTTGCAACAATCCAACATGCATCGGACGGAGGACTTCGAACACAAAACCATGGCAAGAGGAGGAATGCGCAGACGTTAACATCGATGGACAACCAAAGGTAGGTTCCATACATCGAGGGACAGCACGCGCGCCAGCAACAATCGGTGAGTCATGTACATCAGTCATTCTTGAACATTGTTAGGAAGGGACACACAGAATCACATAAATAAACATTGTCTTTCTCATATAGGTAAAAATCGTCGTTGGTCTTCAGAGTTAAAGTTTTACACAATGAAACTTCCCATGACCCAATAATTGTTTTCGAGCAAATGAATGCATTAGAGTAAAACCGAATTTGTTAACTTAGAATATTTCTATGACTAGGCACCAGGCTGTATTACAAGAGGTAAAGTTGTCCCTCTTCAAGTCCTAAAGCCATACAGGGTGAGAAGATTTCTAGATGCACTCATTCATAGACTCAGCATAGATGGATTCATATATATGGATGCATAGATGGAGGTGAGCAATTATCTTGGTGTCCCGGCTGATTTACCCCCATGAGAGCACCCTAGTACTCATTCGATTAGAGGTTGGGTGGGCCCCAGACTCGGCCTGGACGTTATCCCACACTTGGATTCGAATCCTGGCCTGTAAAATTTGTACAATATCATACATAATCTCTGGAGATAGGTGTAATATGAAATTTGTCTGCTTTCCTATATTTCTCTTACAGAACGCACGGCTCTGTACAGTAAAAGTGCACAGGGAAACAACGTCACATATTTGTCTCTGTTCAAAGTTTGCGTAACTGCCGTTCCTATGAATATAAAGAGGACTTTTGGTCTAGTCTCTCTGAGAACGTCCTTACATTTCAAGCCTTCTGAAAGCTAAGACGGAGACTATAAGGTCAGGTAAATTCAGTCAAAAACACAACCATGAATGTGTGGCTAAATGATGGTGTTTATTAGCAATAGAAAAACTACATGTTTCGGCCTATAGCGGCCATCATCAGGTGTTGACAGAATTTACCTCCCCTCATAGTTTAAACACACAACGGGGGTATTACACCTCAAAACTAAGACGGAGAGAAAATTGGAAGGGCTAAGGAAGTTCGCCATCCTGTTACAGGATATCTGCAGGTGCTCTATTGCTGAAATGCCTGCTTAACCATGAGGTTACTTGAAAGGAAGTCACACTTAATTTCAAAACCATGGGTTACAGATAAAAACAATTCTTAACATAGATATTGTTACTATGTTGCTGAGATTTCAAGCATGTTTAGATCAGTAAAACAAACTCAAAAATTTCAAACAAGTAATTAAACAGTGGACATGGTGCTGGTGTTCATTGTACAGGTAAACTAAGATACAACCTAAGTAGTTTTAAATGAATAGGCCAGTACTGAAAAAAGTTTGTCAACTGGCCCCAAAATTGTCAAAGGGCCAAAAAAATTGCTTGTTTGTGTAGTATACAATGTTAAAATATTTCCTTCCTTTAAAATCACTGGTGCCAATTTTATTTCAAAACGTGCAACTGAGGGAATGCACCGTTCCTTGGCCAAACAGGATACGTTAATTGCAGATGTTACTTCAGATATCCTTCATGTGAACAAAATTCCTAAATCTTGCATTTCCTTAACAAATTCATAATAAAATATTTGAAAAATTGCTTCTTATAGAATCTGATGACTTATTGTCTTCCACATTAGACACATTGCAAATATCTGAAATTGGAGGCTGGTGAAAACACTAGTAAAGCAGTAGAAGCTGAGTTATAATTTCTGTGAAAACCAACAAAGTTTTACAGCCACTGTCATTTGCTTATCACCATCAGAAGCAATCTCTTATATCCAGTTTAATCTTCACATTTACTTCAGATTTTCCCAATGAACATATTCCAAGCTGTCCTTGTACCAAATTTAATTAATGTAACAAAACTTTACCTGGAAGTAAGCCACGATTCAGGTGCAAATGATGTATATCCTTCCATAAAAGCAGCATTTCATGCCATATCTTCTGTATGTTGGTTTTATCAGATTTGGATGCCTTTTTCTAAACAACTAGACGCTGTACATTTACACAGTTTGGTACACATGTAGTTCAGCATTATGCACATCTGTTGACTTAAGCTTTACTCTACATATTTTTTGAGGTGTGTTCACCTGTTAGTACAGTAGGAATATGACTACATGTTTCGGCCCTATATGTGGGCCATCTTCAGGTTGTGATTTAACTTACAGAGCAGATGTACAAGATGTGTGGGGTGTTCTTTTAGGGTATTGGGGGTAATTCATTTATAACACCCCTAGATCATGGTACCCACTACTGAAACAGTGAGATCTCATTCCCCCTACCCAACCACCAATACCCTAAAAGAACACCCCACACATCTTGTATAGACGCTCTGTATGTTAAATCATAACCTACAGATGGCCCACATATAGGGCCGAAATATGTAGTTGTATTCCTACTGCACCAATAGGTGAAATATAGTTGTGTTCAACTGTACATGTAATACACAAAAAATTCTGTTACGCTACACATGTTTTAATAGTTTTTCTCTAATATTCTTTGTTGTATAGATGATCTTGTATGCAAAAGGCTCCATGCCATATGGATATTTCAAGAAGGCAGGATTTGCCTGAAGCCGAGTGCCAGATGGCAGTGTGCAATCGATGTCAGTGTGTGTATCCCAGTTTGTTTGCAAGAATGGGATACCATTGCCAGTATGGGTGAGGTGCAGAAGAGAAGAATATCTACTGGAATTTCACCATGATTGCTTGGGCATCACTATACTGACTGATCCAACCCTGCCCCTATTATTTCAGCATTTCCAAGATGATGTGATAAGACAGACAGACATTTGCATGTCTTTTCAGTTAATGCACATAAATATGTTGTAGTGACTTAAAATTACCAAAGAAATTGTCAAAGAAACTACTGTTGAAAGTTTTCCTATCCTACTTGTAATTAGTCATCACAAATATTCTTTTTTTTTTTTTCCCATGACTTTTATTTCACATAGTCAAATATGTTTCAGTAAGGGGAGTTTTGTTTGCTGCAAATGAAATCTTTGTTCACATACACTCATGTGTATCCAACAGCTGAAGAAGTTCCTTTGTATTGTAATGTATTTCACTCTGATTCATTGGTTTGATAATACTAAAGATATGGGATTGTCCCATTCATCAATGTGTGCATATCCATGAGGATATTGCATCATCATCAGTGTTGTGTGTTGTATTGTTTTCTGTCATTGTTTTCATGTTTTTCACTCTTATGCCTGCTGCTTATTAGTGCACTTGCACAGGATGTCTTACATATGTAGCTGAATAACTAATTTCCTTGTAATTCATTCCTATGAGATTGTTCTGTTCGATTGTCAGTTTTCCTATCACGGTTGTATGTATGTATATATGTATGTATGTATGTATGTATGTATGTATGTATGTATGTATGTGTGTATGTATGTATGTTTGTATGTATGTGTATGTGTGTGTCTGTGTGTGTGTGTGTGTGTGTGTGTGCATTTATTTATTTATTTGTGTATTTAAAATATGCCTGTCAGTAAACGACATATGTAAGTTTGTGCTGGTTAAAATACAGCACGCGCAATTTAAAGAGTAGTTGGCTTTTCTACGCACTGATCCTTCGCCGCTTCGGTCTAAATGTGTTAGTACCGACATTTGGTATCGTGGTCTCTGATGTCGTGTCAACGGCATGTTAGTACGACAGTATATGTTTAGATGGCTCCCATTTTGGTGGACTGAATATGATTTAGTTTCTACGTGCCATGTATAATCTATGCCTAATGTACTGCGGCGGTCGTGGCGGAGATGGTGGTTGGTGTAGTTCCTTGCTGTGGAGAAGCAGTAATCTGTGCTGTGGAGCAACAGAGTGGAGCGGTGTGGAGACAGTCGTACAGTGTCATGTTAGAGCTTGTAGTCTTCTTGGTTGTTTGAAATTTGTGCGCGATGTGTCATGTGGTTTTGTGATGGTTGAGATATGAGACCAGAGTTGCGATACAGTTCAATTTTTAATGAGTCGTCACTTCTGAGGAGGTTATTGCACAACTAATGTAGATCCGATTTGCAGTTTATTTAATAAGGATATTCCTGGACGTGTACAGAGAGGGAGTACATCTACAATGGCTAGGTCAGACATGACAGTGGTTGCAGAAAATGTGTATAAATTCCTTTTAAATTACATCTTTTTAGTGTTCATTATAATCAGATTAAATCTCACGAACTTGCAGTACGGGGGCATGCCTGAGCTTGGTTAAGTAGTTTGACTTTGCTCGGGATATTTATTTTTCATGTAGTCCTGTCATCAGTGCAAGGTTGATTGGTCTGTGAAATTTTACATTTTTGTGCTGTAATAATAATAATAATAATAATAATAATAATGAACAATAATAAACTTACTGCAACACACAAGCATACAGCTGCGCTTTTTAACAAATTGATTGAAGAAGATAAAATACCGGAGTGTTTAACGGCAGGAGTAACATTCCTTATTCCAAAAAACGAGAATACTGAAAATCCAAAGAATTACAGACCTGTGACCTGTTTGCATACGATATACAAACTTATGACATTATTATAAGCGGGCGTATGCAAAAATATTTGGATGATGAAAATCTGATGCCAAAAGAGCAGAAAGGGTGCTGCAGCGGATCAAAAGGATGAAAAGATCAGCTGCTAATTTCAAAAGCAATACTACAAGAATGTAAATGCAGGAAAAGAAATATGTGTATGGCATGGATTGATTATCAGAAAGCTTTTGACAGGTTGCCACACAGTTGGATAATCAAATCCCTAGAGTTAATTGGGATTAATAATAAAGTTCTATCATTCACCAAGAAGGTGATGAGCTACTGGAGAACATGTATGCGCCTTCACACAGAAAATAAGCTAATAGAAACGGACGACATAAAAATACAATGTGGAATATTTCAAGGAGACTCACTCACCACTGCTATTTTGCATTTGCTTAATCCCTCTTACTGAACAACTGAATAGGTTGAACACAGGATATGAAGAGCACACAACAAAGACAAAAATATCACACATACTTTACATGGATGATTTGAAGCTGATTGCTAAATCAGAGGAAGAGCTCCAAAAACAGATACAAACAGTTAAAACCTTCAGCGATGATATCCATATGGAATTTGGACTTGAAAAATGTGCTAAGATTGCATTTAAAAGAGGCAAACTAGTTCACTTGCAAAATTTGGTGATCGACATCAACAGAGAAATAGAAGAGCTAGAACAGGGAAAAACATACAAGTACCTCAGGATTGAGGAAAGTGAAGGCATACAAATTGAAACAGGAATACAGCAGGAGATTAAGAATGATACTGAAATCTGAACTGAATGCCAGGAATAAAATTACAGCTGTTGGAGCACTAGCTGTCCCAGTGTTGAATTACAGTTTTGGTATATTTAACTGGAGAACTGAAGAAATAAAAAAGATTGACAGGAAAACTAGAAAGATGCTAACAATGTATAAAATGCATCACCCAAAAGCTGACATAGACAGGTTATATGTATAGAGGAAAGGAGGGAGAGGACTGTTACAAATCGTAGCAGCATATAAAGCAGAAATAATTAATATTGTAGAATACCTTAACACAAATTATAAAAAAGACCAGTTTGTAAATATTATTAAAAACCAAGAAAGCACTCAACCAAGTATGAACTTAATAAGTAAGACAGCAGCAAAGATCACAGAAGAAATAAGTCAACCAAATGAGAAGAGTGACACAAAACAGGAGGGAATACAATGCACAAAGGCAAGATTGGGAGAGTCCCTAAAAAAAAATGGAAAAACGAAGTATGCATGGGCAGCACATTAGAAATATAGATAGACAGCTTATTAGTGAAGAAGACACATTCCTCTGGCTATCGAAGGGAGACCTAAAAGCAGAAACTGAAAGTGAAATAGTGGCAGCACAAGACCAGGTGTTGCAAAAAAATATTATGCGACAAAAATATTGAACACAGAGACAGAGAGCAAGTGCAGACTTTGCCAACAATTTGATGAGACAATAGACCACATAATATCAGCATGCCTTGTACTGGCAAAAGAACAGTATATAAAAAGGCATGATAGAGTGTGTGTGCACAACTATACTTCAACATATGCAAGCAAACAGGGGTACAAATGGACAAAAAACACTGGTATGAACATGTACCAAAATCAGTAGAAACAAGTCAAGGAGGCAAGGTAACCATATTGTGGAACCAACAAATACAAACTGACAGAACTCTCCCCAACAACAAACCAGACATTATAATCTGTGATAATGAAAAGGGAACATGTATGTGTAATAGATGTTGCAATCTCAGGAGACAGAAATGTGATTAAAACAGAAGCCAAGAAGATTCTAAAATATAAAGACCTTACAATAGAAATACAGCGCATGTGGAATGTAAAAACAGAGGTGATACCAGTAATAATAGGGGCGACTGGGACTATTTCAAAGTCATTTAGAAAATACCTGAGCAACATACCAGGAAAGCATGAAGTCAAGGAACTACAGAAAACAGCCATATTGGGCTACACATACTTCAGAAAGTACTAATGTAAAAGTACGATAGATTCAACACTAAAACTAATGATATAAGCACCATGAATAGTAATAACAGAATAGTTGCAACACTGTATTCCCTAGGGACATAGTTTGTCTCAGGAATATATAAATACCCTGCATAAAGGAGATGATGATGATGGTGATTAATAATAATAATAATAATAATAATAAAACTAAGTGTGCCTGGTCTGGAATTTCATGTGGGAGGTCTACATGTATGAGCACTTTTCCAAAAATTTGTTGGGTCCACAGTTGTTATGCTGTATTTTAAAGACACTTGAAATTTGAATAAAATTGTAGACACTTATACGTGTAATTAAAGCAGTTCCCCATCAAACTATAAAGCACGCTTGACAAAGTGTATCAGTTAAAGGAAGTTAACCTCATCATAGGCTGTTTGAAATCTGTGTAGAGAAAAGTAAATTAAACCTTACAGATACAGTATACTGAAATACTTTATATTTTCATTGGCATAACTGAGTGATACTGGCCTGCAGTTTGCATACAATACTGCATGTACGAGGCATGATGTGACAGGAATGACAGAATGTTCAGGTGAAGAATAGGTTGAACAAGTTCATCTAATATGCACAGATACTAGATATTGTGCCATACTCCATGACACATTTTGTATTCTAGTATGTTCATTGAGGAACACATATCATTTTAAAAAAAACCAACATAAATGTTGCTTTTATTCCTCATTAATGTACATAATTTTTTTTTTGCGAGGGGGGGGGGAGGTGTCCCCTAGCCCTATTTTTCTCATAAGGTTTTAACTTTGCACACCATGGTTGCACTGTTCACGGGATTTTTCAAGAATGTAATGTCGGTAAATGGTGAGGGTTTGCTGTACCAGTACACATTGGAAGTGTTTATTGCTTGCATGATATTAAGCAGTATGTTGAGTACTATACATTTGTGTTTGTAGTAACTTGCGTATTTTTCATTGTTTCTCTCTTATGGTACTTGTGTTATAATTATCATCCATTTTGACAGTGATACCATTTGCAACATGTTTGTTATGTAGGTGTAATTGTGGGCAACATTTGATTATGATTGGTATGTAGTTTTTTATGATTACTTTTGTGCTGTAGTTGTTTGACACATTGGTGTTATTGTGACATGGTTAAATGCAATACCAGTACTTGTATAAAGTGTTCTTTAATTTATGGTAACATAATGGGACATGTCAGTGATTTGAATCACATCAGCTGCAGCATGTTTTTATCAAGGCATTTCTTAAATGGAAGGCTATTTAAGTGTATTTTTAATATTTTTATCAAGGGCCTGATGATGGCTGAATAAGTTGAAACATGTCACCTATTTTATTACACTTTATGTTTTGTGTATTACAAAATATCTGTAATGAAGTAATATAATAAAAAGTGAGTACTCTTTTTCCACTTCATGCTTATCCTAATTTTTTATTCATCTTAGCCTGTCATTTGATATTGTATGATGCTGATAAAGTGTAATTAAATTAAGAAATGACAAATATGTGACCCCACATGCACTATCAGCACTTCTGATTCAGGCATGGCATGATATTAGTTGCTCTCACCCAATTAACAACAGCATATTAGTAGTGCTAATTATTGATGTTTTCATGTTGATATATTTCTGTTACTTGTTGATTTGTTTGGTGATTGTGTTGCTGGTGGTGGTGGTGGAAGTATAAGCAAAAAGATTTATGAGTGTAAGTAAACTTGTGCACCAGACATTACTGTGGTTAGAATGAAAGCTGCACCTGACTCAGGAAGAAACCCAGAAGAGTTTCATTTGGTAGCCAGCAGTTTACATATTTTCTAACATCAGTGACAGACATGGCATTGGGCTCAGTGGAATGAAGTATGGTGTTACCCTCCCCATTAGTGGATTAAAAGGATTTAGGGTAGTGTCAGCTTCAAGACTGGTCCTAGGTGTCCTCCAGCACTACATATACATCACTCATTGTAGGTGGTGGTGATGTTATTTGCTGTAATGGTATGCTGTTGTAACATTATTTTCTCCTACAGAAGTATGCAGCAGTCAAAGGCTTCTTTCTGTGAGGATGCTGAGCAAGGTATGTCATTGAAGTGCATCTTCAGAGCACCTGAAGCGCAACCAAAACTTGCAGTTCGGGACAGAAATGTACCCATATATGCTAAACAGAGTTTTGGATCAACAGCATGTGGAAAGGAGAACCAAATTATTGGACAGGTGTCTCACTCCGCAAGGCTGTTGCCGAAGAATGTAAATGTAAAGAATAAGGGAGGAAGTTCAGTAAAGACAGCAAATGCTTCAGACACTGAAACATTAGAAACAGAAGATCAAACATTGCCTGAGGAATTTTTGCATGTTTCTGAATACAGCAGTAGTGTAATTGATTACTTGCGGGGAATAGAAAAAGAGAAACATGTTCCTAGGAATATCCTAAGTAAGTACGCTGCAAATCACAACATTGTAGTCGACTGGCTGACTCGTGTTCAGCACAGACTTGCTTTGTCAGGATGTACGTTGCACACTGCAGTGAGTTTGTTGGATGCAGCCATTTGCATGAAGAGGGTCTGCTCAAATGAGCTTCAGCTGGTTGCTTGCACTGCATTATGGATTGCAGCAAAATGTGACATGAAGAAGGAGGTTCCTAGGGTTTCCATTTTCTGCAGATTTTCTGAATTCAGTTTCTGTAAGGGTGATATGTATGCTATGGAGGTGACCTTACTGAAACTTGTAGATTTCAATCTTCATTCTGTCAATCCACTGACTTTTGTGTCATATTATCTTCATACACTGTCTGTTAATAGTGAAAAGTTTTACTATACTTGTAATTACCTGCTTGATATCATATATCAGGACATTAATTTTTCCACAAAATGTCCTTCCTTGTTGGCTGCTGCTGCAGTTTATGCTGTGCTCCAGATATACCACAAACAAGACCTATGGAAGGGAAAGGAAAATAAGGAAGGATTTTATACATCAGAGAAAATACAGGCTGTATCAGCGATCATGTTGAATGAGCTGAGAAACATTGGGAGTGATACAGGCCCTTTCAA
>Ga0131853_10024495_pt1 | contig 10887 bp, 8 predicted proteins | sample TergutLab28metaG_FD_92764 | JGI IMG/M metagenome (GOLD analysis project Ga0131853, IMG submission 92764) | Labiotermes labralis P1 segment gut microbial communities from Petit-Saut dam, French Guiana - Lab288 P1 (version 2) (version 2) | ecosystem: Host-associated > Arthropoda: Insects >... | reverse complement strand
TGTGTGTATTGCTGTTTTTACTTTAGATGCCGGACTGCTGGCTAGAAGTCAGTACTCGGAAGGTCCTGCGACCGGCCATCTCGACACAGGTTTTTCTTGGTTTCCCTGTGTCTATAAGCAAATTCTGAGATGGTTCTTAAGATTCCAAGTTGCCACTACATGCTTCTCATGTAGCTCTCCGGACTTAAATTTATTAGTAACCAATTTCATATTTTGTATACATGTAAAATAACCACTGCCACCGGGTGACAAGTAGATTGCAGTTAATAAATATTATTATTACTATGTTACACCGTGTAAACAGTTAACACGGTCTAACATCATAGAAGATTTGACTCTCCATAAACACCTTCGTGAAAACCTCAAGCTTTGTATTATGTACATTATACCCGAATGTGCACTGTGCACCTCGCAGTGAATACAGAGTTCTGCCGTTAGAAAGACCAGTCGGTGAATGCTGCATAGGAAATAAGTCGCTGTTTTTTTTTTAATAGTTCGGTGCACATCAACAGAATGATTAGAGGCGTAGACTGTAATGCTGAACCTGGTAATACATGAGGTGTGACCCAGATTTGGAAGCTATGTCATAAAGTGTGTAGGGTTAAACGCCCAAACACGTGTTTAAAATCACCCCACCTACAGTAATACTCATAATCCTATTTAAAAATAAATACATAGATATGTGAAGAACACTTAATTACTTAACTTAATTACATACTTACTTACTTACTTTCTCACTCACTCCATGAAGCAGAGTCCTTCTTGAGAAGCTAACCGGTTCTCAGCTAGTCGAGAAATTCCCCGCATTTTGTGGAGCCCGAAAGTTCATTAACACATTCAAAATGCCCGCCACATGTCCTTATCTTGAGCCAGCTGGACCCAGTCTATGTCCCCATATCCCACTTCCAGAAGATCTATCTTAATATTATCCACCTCTCTACGCCTGGGTCTTCTAAGTGGTCTCGTGTCTCAGGTTTCTCCGTCAAAACCCTGTATATGCTTCTTTTCCCCATGCATGTTACATGCCCCTTCAATCTCATGTGAAGAACACTATAATTTAGAATTGTAAGACGGGATATATTGATCCCGATACAGCTGTAAATGTGTTAGTGTGATTGTTTCTATATAGTACCAAGTAAGAAATGGTTATCGTAATGTAAATCGAAAGTAAAGGGCAATTAAATAACGAAAATAGATCAGATATCTTTGAGTTCACCTCACATAATAGAATTAAACGAAAAGCCTGCTAGTAGTGTATTTAAAAGGATAACGGAGAGAGAGAGAGAGAGATATTGAGGCGGATAATATATGAAATGAATCGTCATAAAATGATGAACGGGTATGAATCCTCTGAGCATGACGTCGCGCGTCGAAAAAAATTTATTTTGGCAGTTATACACTCGTATCTTAGACTGAAACTATATAATAGGCACCGTACCTTATGTTAATGAGTCATGGAAACAAACATACAGGTTATATTAACCCTTTGATGACTCCGAATTTGAAATTCCAGCAACTGTCCAAGAGGAAGGGCTTTTAATATTGCCATGAAAAGTTTTCCTGACCGAACGCCTCATCGAGTACGGCAGCATTAGGAATGAAATATCCGGACGGTGCGCCGACAGTGAAATTGAAAGGGTAACCACGTTAGTCATTGCCACATCTCCTCTTTGAATAAGGATCACCAAGCCTCAGGAATGTAGCCAGCTAATAGACGGTTTAGTCGCCAAAAATGCCACAGTATTAAACGATAGCCGTAAATACAGCTGAAATTCAAATTTGTTACCTCTCGTACATTACGCTAACGAAAGGTAACAGATAAAGCCCGTTGATAAGTCAGTGTATCATCTAGAGCAGACCTGTTGGACAGCGCATTTTGAAACATTTCAAGTCATTTCTGGCCATTTTTATACGACCATCCCGTTGTATTTTATTACTAACTAAAATATCATTCAGTCAAAATACAACAATATATGCAATAATGTAAAAATGCTAAGTTTTTCGGTTAAAAGTAACCGTCATCAGGCAGGCATTTCAATACATGGACATGAAATGTTCAGTGCTACAGTATGGGATATTTCAGTATATGGAAATGATATGTTCAGTGTTACAGTAAGGGAAATTTCAGTGCATGGATATGGCATGTTCAGTGCTATATTATGGGAAATTTCAGTGCATGGATATGACATGTTCAGTGATACAGTATGGGACATTTCAGTACATGGGTATGAAATGTTCAGTGCTACAGCATGGGACATTTCAGTACATGGATATGGCATGTTCAGTGCTATAGTATGGGACATTTCAGTATTTGGATATGACATGTTCAGTGCTACAGTATGGGACATTTCAATGAATGAATATAGCATGTTCAGTGCTACAGCATGAGACATTTCAGTACATGGATATGGCATGTTCAGTGCTACAGTATGGGACATTTCAGTATTTGGATATGACATGTTCAGTGCTACAGTATGGGACATTTCAGTACATGGATATGACATGTTCAGTGCTACAGTATGGGACATTTCAGTAATTGGATGTGACATGTTCAGTGCTACAGTATGGGACATTTCAGTGCATGGATATGATATGTTCAGTGCTAGAGTACGGAACATTTCAGTATATGGATATGATATGTTCAGTGTTACAGTATGGGACATTTCAGTACATATATATTACATGTTCAGTGCTACAGTATGGGATTTTTCAGTATATGACATGACATGTTCAGTGCTACAGTATGGGATATTTCAATACATGGATATGACATATTCAGTGCTACACTATGGGACATATCAGTATATGGATATGGCATGTTCAGTGCTACATTATGGGACATTTCAGTACATGGATATGGCATGTTCAGTGCTGAAGTATGGGACATTTCAGTGCATTGTTATGACATGTTCAGTGCTAGAGTATGGGACATTTCAGTACATGGATATGGCATGTTCAGTGCTACAGTATGGGACATTTCAGTGCATGGATATAACATGTTCAGTACTACAGTATGGGACATTTCAGTGCATGGATATGACATGTTCGGTGCTACATAGTGGGACATTTCAGTACATAATTATGGCGTGTTCAGTGTTAGAATATGGGACATTTCAGTACATCGATATGACATGTTCAGTGCTACAGTATGGGACATTTAAGTACATGGGTATAACATGTTCAGTGCTAGAGTATGGGACATTTCAGTGCATGGATATGACAAGTTCAGTGCTACAGTATGGGACATTTCAGTGCATGGATATGAAACTTTCAGTGCTAAAGTATGGGACATTTCAGTGCATGGTATGACATGTTCAGTGCCAGAGTATGGGACATTTCAGTGCATGAATATAGATTGTTCAGTTCTACAGTATGGGATATTTCAGTACATGGATATGACATGTACAGTGCTACTATATGGGACATTTCGGTACATGGATATGGCATGTTCAGTGTTACAGTATGGGACATTTAGATACATGGATATGACATGTTCAGTGCTACAGTATGGGAGATTTCAGTACATGGATATGACATGCTCAATGCTACAGTATGGGACATTTCAGTGCATTGATATAACATGTTCAGTGCTGCGGCATGGGAAATTTCAGTACATGCATATGGCGTGTTCAGTGTTACAGTATGGGGCATTTCAGTACATGGATATGTTATGTTCAGTGCTACTGTATGGGAAATTTCAGTACATGGATATGACATGTTCAGTGCTACAGTGTAGGACATTTCAGTGCATGGATATGACATGTTCAGTGCTACATTAAGGGGCATTTCAGTACATGGATATGGAATGTTCAGTGCTACAGTATGGGACTTTTCAGTACATGGATATGAAATGTTCTGTGCAACAGTACGGGATATTTCAGTGCATGTTGAGTGCTACAGTATGGGACACTTCAGTACATGGATATGGCATGTTCGGTGCTACATTATGGGACATTTCAGTACATAGATTTGATATGCTCAGTGCTATATTATGGGACATTTCAGTGCTTGGATATGACATGATCAGTGCTACATTATGGGACATTTCAGTACATGGATATTACATGTTCAGTGCTAGATTGTGGGACACTTCAGTACATGGATGTGGCATGTTCAGTGCTAGAGTGTGGGACTTTTCAGTACATGGATATGACATGTTCAGTGCCAGAGTATGGGACATTTCGGTACATGAATATTAAATGTTCAGTGCTAGATTATGGGAAATTTTAGTACATGGTTATTGCATGTTTAGTGCTACAATATGGGACATTACACTACTTGGATGTGGCATGTTCAGTATTAGAGTATGGACACTTCAGTACATGAATATTTTATGTTCAGTGCTACATTATGAGATATATTCAGTGCATGGGTATGACATGTTCAGTGCTAGAATATTGGACATTTCAGTACATGGATATGGCATGTTCAGTGCTACAGTATGGTACATTTCAGTACATGGATATGACATATTCAGTGCTAGAGTTTGGGACCTTTCAGTACAAGGATATGGCACCTTCTGTGCTACAGTATGGGACATTTCAATACATGGATATGGCATGTTCAGTGCCACAGTTTGGGACATTTACTGTACATGAATATTATATGTTCAGTGCTAAAGTATGGGATGTTTCAGTTCATGGATATGACATTTTCAGTGCTAGAGTATGAGACATTTCGGTACATGAATATGGCATGTTCAGTGCCACAGTATGGGACATTTCCGTACATGGATATGACATGTTCAGCGCTAGAGTATGGGACATTGCAATACATGGATATGGCATGTTCAGTGTTTCTCTATGGGACATTTCAGTACATGGGTATGGCATGTTCATTGCTAACCTATGGGATATTTCAGCACATGAATATGATATGTTCAATGCTAGAATATGGGACTTTTCAGTACACGGATGTGACATGTTCAGTGCTACAGTATGGGACATTTCAGTGCATGGAAATGGCATGTTCAGTGCTACAGCATGGGACATTTCTGTACAAGGATATGACATGTTCTGTGCTACAGTATGGGACATTTCAGTACACGGATATGACATGTTCAGTGCTACATTATGTGACATTTCAGTGCATGGATATGACATGTTCAGTGTTACAGTATGGGACATTTCTGTACATGGATATGACATGTTCTCTGCTACAGTATGGGACATTTCAGTGCATGGATATGACATGTTCAGTGCTACATTATGGGACATTTCAGTACATTTTTATGGCATGTTCAGTGCTAAAATATGTGACATTTCAGTACATGGATATGACATGTTCATTATTACAATATGGGACATGTCCAGTGCTACAGTATGGGGCATTTGAGTACATGGATATGGCATGTTCAGTGCTACAATATGGGACATTTCAGTACGTGGATATGACATGTTCAGTGCTACAATATGGCACATTTCAGTACATGGATATGACATGTTCACTGCTACAGTATGGGACATTTCACTACATGGACATGGCATGCTTAGTGTCCATACTGTGTCACTGAACATATCATGTCCGTGTACTGAAATGTCTGCCTGATGATGGATACTTGTAACCGAAGCATGTAGCTGTTTAGCATTATTGAATATATTTTTGACGTTCAGGTGACCGTGCCTCGCGTTAAATTCTTGTAATGAAACCACTAATTGCACTAATTTCTCAAATTTATTTTGGGAATAAAACTCTACATGTTTCGGACAGTTCCTCTGCCCATCATAAGGAGTTTTTCACTGTACACACAATACATACAAGTTTGCTGTGTGTACAGTGAAAAACTCCTGATGATGGACAGCGGAACTCTCCGAAACATGTAGAATCTTATTCCAAAAATAAATTTGAGAAATTATTGCATCTAGTTGGTTTTATTATAAGAAGTGTATACGTTGTTGTGTTTGGACTGAACGCTATTTTATTTAATTTCTAATCTACTTTCCGAAAGGAATGATATTATTAAGAACTAAATATTAATTCAACGCCTTTATGATGAACCCTGTGCTAGTACTATAAATTAAAATACAAAAGAACGAAGTATCCTCACTGAAATCATAACTAAACACAGCACAAACCTCAAATGAGCATTTTTGAAGCTCCTGTAAGTCACCAACCTTGTGTTCTCTGTATTGCCAGTACGGTAGGTGTCAACTGTTGTGACGAGAGAACAACTGCACTGTCATGCGGTAAATGTTATTGACTGTAACGCAGTGAAAACGTTTGAAATGAGTCCAGTTTTATTTGAGCGTATTTTCACAAACTTCAAATGGGAGTTACATAGACACATCGAGAAATACTTTGGATTCGTCTCATTAATTTACGATTTAATACAATTTACGTAGAATGTTCGGTCTTTAGTCTCTTAAAACATACACAAAAACACAGTAGGATCGTCTGTGTCTTTTGTTGCTGCATCGCGGTTGGTGTTTGTTTAGAAACCACAAGAAACATGAGATATATTTTATTTCGCACTTTGTACCTTGAGTGTTCCAGAAGCAGTAAAATATTTGGCCTCAGAACGTGTTGATTTTGTAAAGTAAACAATGTTGCAAACGTTACTGAACACACAAAGTTTAATCCTTTGAGATGTGAACAGAACCACACCAAGTGCAGCGTTTATGTAAAGTACTGAACATTGAAACCTGCACGCTGGAAGCTGAAGGATTGTCGTTGACGAATGTCATTATTTATAAATGCGAAGTACAGATGGTTGAAAGGGCACGAATTTTTGGGTAAAATTCGTGAAGTATACTGGCCAGTTGTATAGATGTACAGAACTGCTGTTGTTATTATTCCATGTGATAAGTGGGTTCCTGTCACCACGGCATGGCGCGTCCTCAGTTTACGGTTGGAGGAACGGCCTCCAATATGGAGGGTAGCTGCGAATGTGTTGAATAAGCTGTGGCGGACAGCCGAAAAAGGGTGTTGAGGAGAATATTTGGGCCTAAGATGGATGAGGTAACAATGGAATGGAGAAAACTACATAATGAGGAGCTTATTGTTCTGTACTCCTCACACAATATTGTGCGGGTGATAAGATCGAGAAGAATGAGATGGGCGGGGCATGTAGCGCGTATGGGGGAGGAGAGAGGCGTGTCAAGGTTTTGGTGGGGAAAACTGGGGGAAAGAGACCACTGGGGAGACCCAGGCCTAGATGGGAGGAAGATATTAAGATGGATCTTCAGGAAGTGGGATGTGAGGGTATGGATTGGATCGAGCTGGCTCAGGATAGGAACAGGTGGCGGGCACTTGTGAATGTGGTAATGAACCTTCGGGTTCCATAGAATGCAGATAATTTCTTGACTAACTGCAAAACGGTTAGCTTCTCAAGAAAGACTGCTCCATGGAGTAAGTAAGTATTATTATTATTATTATTATTGTATATTTCATTTATCTATAGTCGTTCCGGCAGATATCACAATTCGCTGAACAGCTCCTGCATGTATTATTTAACATTGCAAAGAAATTGTGTTTATGTAAACCTCCATTGTATCTGGTATTTAGATATAGAAGGAATGTTAGAGAATAAAGAAACAATACCACAAATTGTAATTTAAAGACAACTGTTTGTGGCGTCTCTGCCCAAGGGGTTGGGGCTGTTTGCATTGTCCATAGGCAGAGATACCAGCCTTGAAATCATGTATTGTGCTTTAATTCTAAGACATTAATGTAGACGCGGAAACATTCATTTCTGATGCGAACCAAAGAAAATATTTTAAATTAAAAAAAAAGTTTATTTTTGTTAAGCAGACAAGTTAAAAAACTAGCATCATTTATTAACGGATATCGCTACAACAAAATTGGTAGGATGTGAGGAGTTCGCTTTGTGGTTGTTTTTGTAATAATTTACCTACAAGCAGTATTTCGTACTCCATTCGACCGTCTACGTATGAACGAACCCCATTCCAGATCCCACCCCCCAGCTATAAATGGGTCCTTAATTATCGCCAGCCATCAAAACCAAAAGCAAAAAGAAATACTCGCACGACCCCCCCACTTCGTTTTGTGTTTTTTAAAATAGAGTTTTCGTAGGTAAAAGTAACAATTTTTTTGTCGAAGTATTAAAGTACATAACTTGAGGACTTCAGATTAATAATGGACATTAGTACTGCTGCGGTGGATGGGTTGAGGAACTGCGCGACAAGTCGGAAGGTCGCGGTTTCTATTCCCGATGGCGTTATTTGCACTGTCCTTCCGGCTGCACTATGGCTCTGGAGTCGACTCACTGTCTGACAGAATTGAGTACTAGGAATATTTTCTGGGGGGATAAAGTCGGTCGGTGCGTAGGGCTGAAAACGTGTCACCTTCATGTGCTGACTGTGTTGAAATATGGGGTAGCCTCAGCCTCCTGGAACACTCAGGGCCTGTCCAGGTCTTTACAGCGATTACTTTCGTAACACAATTACGTTGTTGCTAATTATTGTATTAAATTAATAGTGGTTTCGTACAGTACAGTGATTGATGATCTGAGACTCCTGTTTTATCTTGTTATGCTGTGTGACACTTTTGGTAAGAGACTTGGTCTATCATTCTATATTACTTATAAGGAAATGTACAGTAAACTGTAATTTCTCAAATTATTTTGTGGTTGATTGGTGTTACCAGCCACCATCGTTAAAGATTTTACCAATTAGCTATAAGCAGGGCTGTGTATTATTCACAGTTTAAAATGCGTGTCACCTATGTCGTTCTACAGCTGTTGTAATATTAACCCGACACTATCGATTTTGAAGATAGATGGCGCTGTCTGACAGTGTTGGGTGGAGCGTGCTTCTTCGTCCCTCCACGGCACTTCACGGTCGATAATTATTTGAGATCAAGGGGCACAGAATTGTTCTGAGTGACGGTAATTAATTATAACCTATTTTATTGCCTACGCGAGCACTCCTTGTCACTTGCTATCAACTGATTCCCAATCGGTTTACACTTGCTCATTCTGTGAATTCGTCCGTCTGTTAGAGAACTCTGAGTTTCCTTCAGCTCACTGCAGGTCACAAACCCACAGGCGACGTCTATAAAGTACGTAGTATCTCGCTGTGCTTCCTGAACTGAATCCACTGCACTGTACACTCGTTCAACACGGCTTTATTATTTTTATGTTTTGCTGACCGTGCATCTCAGTATATTTATCTAAATATTTAACCAACATGATGCACAAAATTTGTTTTATAATAAGTTTATTATATGCCTCTACATGTTTCGAGCACATCGTGCTCATCATCAGGAAGTCAAAATTGTATTATACAGCAACTGGTATCGTCACACCTGTAGGTGGCCGTCTGGTGCACAGGTTGAGAGATGACTGTCTCAACCTGTGCATTGGACGGCCACCTACAGAGTGAGATGATACCAGATGCTGTATAATACAATTTTATACCAGAGGCTGTGTAATGCAATTTTGACCTCCTGATGATGATCACATGTGCTCGAAACATGTAGAGGCATGAAATAAACTTATTGTAAAACGAAATTTTGTGCGTCAAGTGGGTTAATTACTGAGATAAATATACTGCGATGCACGGTCAACAAAACGTCAAAAAAGAACAAGATTTTGTGCATTAAGTTGGTCAATTACTAAGAAGACAGCTTCATCAGTAAACAGTATTTGTTTAAGATATTAGCTATTTGTTTCGGCTTTTTACTCGTAGTAAAGCCGTTCTCAAGCTTACGACTATTTTTTTCCCTGTGACGCTGCGGCCCAACGCGGGCCATGGCCTCCCCATTCTTTGGGTTTCTAGATCACACCGAACGGCGCACCACAGTCGGTGGGACTCCTCTGGACGAGTGATCAGCTCGTCTCAGAGACCTCTACCTGATAACACACAACACTCACAACAGACAAACATCCATGCCCCCGGTGGGATTCGAACCCACAATCTCAGCAGGCGAGCGGCCGTAGACCTACGCCTTATACCGCGCGGCCACTGGAACCGGCTCACACTTACTACAGTAAGATGTAAAAATATAAACGTAATGTCATATATCAAATTAATGTGGCAGTGAAGTACCGTACCTGAACTTTACGTATGGCTACACACTGTTAGTTAAACTGAGCGATTGTACTGTGTGACGTCATACCTGACGGAAAAACTGAGTAAAGTGTGCAGTTTTGATAGGCAATAGCGCATGCCTCAGAACCGTCCCTTTCAGTCGTCTTTCACAGACAGAACTGCGCAGTTCACTCAGGGAATCCCACAGTTTCCTCAGTTTATCTGCCGACACCACGATGGTATCATCTCAATGCACATCCGTTTCTAGTAATTCATTAAGCAGATGAGCATCGCGTGATTGTATTCCTTTTCAAATACCACTTCATACTCCACATTTTACGCTTTCTTTTCTTCTTTTCGGATAACATTATGGCCGATGTGGCTAGCTAACTGCAAACAACAGCCTTGTTTTTATCCACCACAGTCACACGCACAAGAAGACACACAGAACTGAAAAAAAATGACAAACCTGATGGGAAAACTGTGCTGTGCCAGAGAACATTTAGTTCAGTTTTTCGTAAAGTCCTTTTTACACAGTTAACCCTTTAAAGACGAAGTGCAGGCCGCTTTATTTAAAGCACCAGTCCGTACCGCGCTGTAAACACTTTTCATCTCGGTTATAAAAACCAATCAGTTTGTGCTGTAAGTGACACAAGTCGCTGTTTGTGCCGAGATAAATACAAAACACATAAATACAGTGTGGGCAGAAAGTACCATTGTTCTAGGAAGTGTGTCATCCCCGTTGTGTGTGTGAAACTAGGAGAAGGTATGTAGTCAAACACAACTTAATCACTGAGGTGTATTTAATGAATGTGATGGAAAACAACTACGTGTTTCGGCCTGTGTTGGCCATCATCAGGTTGTCTATGGAACTTAAGGGCTAGCTATATGAATGCGC
>Ga0131853_10024492_pt1 | contig 10888 bp, 8 predicted proteins | sample TergutLab28metaG_FD_92764 | JGI IMG/M metagenome (GOLD analysis project Ga0131853, IMG submission 92764) | Labiotermes labralis P1 segment gut microbial communities from Petit-Saut dam, French Guiana - Lab288 P1 (version 2) (version 2) | ecosystem: Host-associated > Arthropoda: Insects >... | reverse complement strand
GACGGGACGGAAGCTCACGCCCTCGAGTGGACGCTGCGGCACCCCGCCGACCAGCAGCGGCGGATCGACGCCGAGCAACTCGTACACGGTGGGCGTGACGTCGCAGACGTTGATGTAGCGGTCGCGGACCTCGCCGCGGGCGGCGATACCGTCCGGCCACGAGATCACGCACGGGTCCGCGATCCCGCCCTCGTGCGAGGCGTACCGCTTGAACAGCTTGTACGGCGTGTTGAACGCCATCGCCCACCCGGTGCAGTAGTGGTTGTACGTCTCCGGGGTGCCCAGAGCGTCGATCTTCGCGAGCCCGTCCTCGACCCGGTCCGGGTAGCCGTTGAAGAACCGATACTCGTTGACCGAGCCGTTGGGTCCGCCCTCACCGCTGGCACCGTTGTCCGAGAGCAACACGACGATCGTGTTGTCGAGCTGCCCGGACTCCTCGAGATAGTCGAGCAGACGACCGATCTGGGCGTCGGTGTAGCTCTGGAACCCGGCGAACACCTCGGCCATCCGGCAGAACAGTCGTTGTTCGTCTTCACCGAGCGTGTCCCACGGCCGCACGGTGTCCCCCACCGGCCACGCCGCGCCGTCCGCGCTCACCTCGTCCGCGTACGGGTTCATCGGCGACAGTTCGGGATCCGCGGGAATCAGTCCGAGACGCTTCTGGTTCTCGAGGACTATCTCGCGATACCGCTCGTAGCCCATGTCGAAGCGGCCGGCGTACCGGTCGGCCCACTCCTTCGAAACATGGTGCGGCGCATGCCCGCACCCCGGGCACAGGTACAGGAACCACGGCTTGTCCGGCGCGATGACCTTGGCGTCGCGGATGAACTCGATCGACTTGTCCGCCAAGTCCTTCGACAGGTGATAGCCGTCCTCGGGCGGATACGGCGGCTCCACCGGATGGTTGTCGTAGACCAGATTGGGGTACCACTGGTCGGCCTCGCCGCCCAGGAATCCGTAGAACCGCTCGAATCCTCGCGCCAGCGGCCAATTCCGTTTGGTGGCAGCCAGATTCGACTCCTCCAACGGAGTCAGGTGCCACTTGCCGACGGCGTAGGTGTTCCACCCGCGTTCTCCGAGCACCTCGGACAGCAACGCCGCGTCGGCTGGGATCCGGCCGCTCGCGTTCGTGAACCCGTCGGTGAACTCCTCGATGGTTGCCATCCCCACCGATGTCGGATTCCGCCCGGTCAGGAGCGCCGCCCGCGTCGGCGAGCACAGCGCGGTGGTGTGGAACTGGCTCAGCAGCACGCCCCGGTCGGCGATCCGCCGGAGGTTGGGCATCTCGACCAGTCCGCCGTAGAAGTCCCACGTGCCGATCCCCGTGTCGTCCCACACGAGATACAGGACGTTCGGCGCACCTTCCGGTGCACGGGGTTCCGCAAACGGCGCCCAGTCCGGCGTCGAATCGCGGATATCGACCGAAACCTTGCCCGTGAACTCCGCAGCCATGGCCGGGTCCTCCCGATGCGTGGCACTCCATCATCACACGCACCGGGAGACACCCGGACCGGTTCGCCGAACTACGCGGGCGTCACGACCAGCGGGCCTGACCGCCGTCGAGGGGGATCGTCGCTCCGGTCAGGTAACCCGAGTCGGGACCCACCAGGAACGCGACCGCGTTGCCGATGTCGGTCTCGGGGTCACCGATACGGCGCATCGGGATACTTGCGACGAACGCAGCGGCCTCCTCCGGCCGCGCCTCGGTCCAGCGCTGCAGGCCCGGCGACATCGCGTGCGGGGCAACCGCATTGACGCGGATGTTGTCGACACCCCACTCGCACGCGGCCGCGCGGGTGAGCGCACGCACCGCCTCCTTCACCGACGCGTATCCGCCGTACCCACTGGCGTCCCACCGCACGGCGACGGACGACACCATGTTCACGATCGCGCCGCCACCACGCTCCTTCATGTACGGGTAGCAGGCCTGCATCGTCCGCAATGCCGCGGTCGGCCCGGAGGTGTACGCCCGCTCGAGCACATCGGGTTTCAGATCGTTGATCGGCCCCAACGGATTGAGGCTGGCGTTGTTGACCAGAATGTCGACTCCACCGAAGAGTGCGGCGGTCGTGTCGACGGCGCGCGTGATGTCGCCGGCGTCCGAAACGTCCGCGACGACGGGTTCGGCGACACCGCCGAAAGCGGCAATGGCCTCACACGTGTCGATCAGCTTGGATTCGGTCCGCCCCGACACCGCGATCCGTGCGCCCTCCTTGGCGAGCGCGAATGCGACTCCCTGACCGACGCCCTGGCCGGCGCCCGTGATGAGCGCGACCTTTCCTTCCAACTTGCCCATGTGGTCCCGATCTCCCGCATCTACTGTTGTGCCAGCCACCACACAAGCAGGCGACCCGGACCGCCGGAGGCGATTTCCCGTTGACCGGGACAATGGAGCGTCCCCTGGCTACCCTCGGACCATGCGGATCGGAGCCCACGTCCGGCAGGACGCCGACCCCATCGGGGCCGGCGAGCGTCTCGGTGCGGACATCGTCCAGTTGTTCCTCACCGACCCCCAGAAATGGGACAAGCCCGAACCGCACCCGCAGACCGAACGGATCCTGCAGAGCCCCATCGACGTGGTCGTGCACTCGTCGTACGTCATCAATGTCGCCAGCCTCAACAACCGCCTGCGGATGCCGTCCCGCAAGGCGGTCGCGGACCAGGCCGCGGCGGCCGTCGACATCGGCGCGATCGGCCTGGTCGTCCACGGCGGCCACGTCCGCGACGGCGAGGATCCAGCCGCGGGTGTCACGAACTGGCGCAAGCTCTTCGAACGCCAACAGGACAAGGGCGGGTTCCCCGTGCCGATCCTCATCGAGAACACCGCCGGCGGCGACTTCGCAATGGCCCGGTACGTCGACGCGATCGGACGGCTGTGGGACGCGGTCGGCGAGTTCGGCGCCGGATTCTGCCTGGACACCTGCCACGCGTGGGCGGGCGGCGAGGAACTGCTCGGCATCGTCGAACGCGTCAAGGCGGTCACCGGCCGGATCGACCTGGTCCACCTGAACAACTCCCGCGACGAGTTCGACTCCGCCCGCGACCGGCACGCGAACCTGATCACCGGAATGATCGACCCCGCGATGCTCACCGCCGTCGCGTCTGCGGCGGACGCACCCGTGATCCTCGAGACGCCCGCCGACGGGATCGCCGACGACCTCGCCTACCTGCGTGACGCGCTGGCCGGCGACTGACGAGTCTCCGACGTCACATACCGAATCGGCTACGACGCCGCGTCGAAGACGGAGCGACCCGCCGCAGGCACCTAACATCGCGAGACATGACGCACTACCGGTCCCGCCGCACCCTCGCCATGTCTTCCGTCGCCGTCGCCGCCCTCGCGCTCGCCGGCTGCACCAGCGCCGAGTCCGAGCCGACGGCCTCGACCACGTCGATGACCTCCTCGTCCACCGTCGACTCCGACGACTCGAACCGCGAGACGAAGGCTCCCGCAGCCGTGGTCGACGGCACGCTGACCGCGGCGCCGACCGGTCAGGCCTCGCAGACCGCCGCGGCGTCGCCCGACGCCGCGCTCACGATCCGGGACATCCGCGTCGGCAAGCACGACGGGTTCGACCGCGTGGTCTACGAATTCGGCGGCACCGGGACTCCGGGCTGGCGCGCCGACGCCGTGTCCACCGCGACCCAGCAGGGCAGCGGCAAGCCCATCGCGGTCGCCGGCCAGGGCATCCTGCAGGTCCTGATCGACGGATCCTCGATGCCGTTCATGTCCAACGTCGAGCCGTACTCGGGCCCGAACCCGCTCGAGGTCGAGAACCCCGTGGTCGTGACCGAGGTCCGGGACGCCGGGATCTTCGAGGGCACCGACCAGACGCTCATCGGGCTGTCCGACCGGGACGTCTCCTACCGCGTCTACACGCTCAGCGAGCCGACGCGACTGGTCGTCGACGTCGCGCACTGACGCACCGCCGGATTTGACCTCAACCATTCTCGAGGTTCTACCGTCGTTGTCGTATCCCTGCCCTATCGTGGCGGGGCCGACGAGAGGGGCGACGGATGAGTATGGACGTGACCGCGCGGAACGCGCTGTTCAACGCGATGCACGCGCAACAGGACCGTCGCCCCTTCTCGCGTGCATCCCTGCGCCGGGTCGCCGGATACGCGCGGCCGCACCGTAGCCACATCCTGTGGTTCGTGCTGCTCAGCATCGTCGCCGCCGCGCTCGCGGTGGCGACCCCCGTGCTCGCCGGCCGCGTCGTCGATGCGATCGTCGCCGGTAACGACGTCCGTGTCGTGGTGCTGCTGGCGTCGGCCATCGCAGCCATCGCACTGTTCGAGGCGGGCATGGCGGTGCTCACTCGGTGGCTGTCGGCCAGCATCGGCGAGGACCTCATCCTCGACCTGCGCACCGCGGTGTTCGATCATGTCCAGCGGATGCCGATCGCGTTCTTCACCCGCACCCGCACCGGTGCGCTCGTCAGCCGTCTCAACAACGACGTCATCGGCGCGCAGCGGGCGTTCAGCAACACCCTCTCCGGTGTCGTCGGAAACCTGGTGACGCTCGCGATCACGCTGGTCGTGATGGTGAACATCTCATGGCAGATCACCCTGCTGTCGCTGCTGCTGTTGCCGGTGTTCGTGATCCCTGCGCGCCGCATGGGGACCCGGTTGGCCCGGCTCAGTCGGGAGGCGGCCAACCACAACGCGGTGATGAGCACGCAGATGACCGAGCGGTTCTCGGCACCCGGCGCGACCCTGGTGAAACTGTTCGGCCGCCCCTCCGTGGAATCCGCCGAGTTCGCGGTGCGGGCCCGTCGCGTCCGCGACATCGGCGTCCGCACCGCCATGCTGCAGTCGGTGTTCGTCACCGCACTCACCCTCGTCTCGGCGCTCGCGCTCGCCCTGGTCTACGGCCTGGGTGGCTACTACGCACTGCGCGGCCAACTCGAGGCCGGCGCGGTGGTCTCGCTCGCACTGCTCCTCACCCGGCTGTATTCGCCGCTCACCTCGCTGGCCAGCGCACGCGTCGACGTCATGAGCGCGATGGTCAGCTTCGAGCGCGTCTTCGAGATCCTCGACCTGAAGCCGCTCATCGCGGAGAATCCCGACGCCGTCGCGGTCCCTGCCGGACCCGTGTCCGTGGAGTTCCGCTCGGTCGACTTCGCGTACCCCGCCGCCGACAAGGTCTCCCTCGCCTCATTGGAGGAGGTCGCGAGCCTCGACACCCGCGGCGGCTCGACCGTGCTGCACGACGTCTCGTTCCGCGTGGAGCCCGGCCGGATGGTGGCACTGGTCGGGTCGTCCGGCGCGGGTAAATCGACCATCGCGCAACTACTTCCGCGCCTGTACGACGTCGATTCCGGCGCCGTCCTGGTGGGCGGGGTCGACGTGCGCGACCTGACGGCCGATTCGATCCGGGCGACCGTCGGCATGGTGACCCAGGACGGGCACCTGTTCCACGAGTCGGTGCGAGCGAACCTCCTGCTCGCCCGGCCGGACGCCACCGAGGACGACCTGTGGGACGTGCTGCGTCGCGCGAACCTCGAATCACTGATCGAATCGCTGCCCGACGGCCTCGACACCGTTGTCGGCGAACGCGGCTACCGCCTGTCCGGCGGCGAGCGGCAACGCCTCACGATCGCGCGACTGCTGCTGGCGCAGCCGCACGTCGTGATCCTCGACGAGGCCACCGCACATCTCGACTCGACATCCGAGGCGGCGGTGCAGGACGCACTCGGCGAAGCCCTCGAAGGGCGGACAGCGGTGGTGATCGCCCACCGGCTGTCCACCATTCGCGCCGCCGACCAGATCCTCGTCATCGAGGACGGCCGAATCGTCGAGCGCGGCAACCACTCCGAACTGCTCGCCGCAGGCGGACGCTACACCGAGCTGTACCGGACGCAGTTCGACACCGGCGCCCCGGTCCTCACCGAGGTCCTGCGGCCATCAGAAGAAGCGGCGGATGTTGTGAATCGTGAAGTCCGACAACGGTCGTAGGCCGGTCGGCACTCCCGTTCCGTAGGCGTTGAACACCATGCCGTTGCCGGCGTAGATACCGACGTGCCCCGCGAGCACGTCGGTATCCATCGTGATGATGTCGCCCGGCTGCAGCGCCGACAACGGAACGAGCATGCCGCCGGTGTCGCGGGCCATCTCCTGGCTGGTGCGCGGCAGCGAGATTCCGACCGTCCGGAACGCCCACTGGACCAGTCCGGAGCAGTCCCACGCGTCGGGGCCGTTGCCACCCCACAGATACGGCTTTCCGGTCTGGGTCGTGGCCGCGGCGAGTGCTGCCAGGCCGCGGGGGCTCGGGATCGGCAACGGGATGGCAATGTCGCCGCTGCCGGCGAACAGACTGGCGCTGCCGCTCCCCCCGCTGCTGCCGGAGCTACCGGACGACACGACATCGGCCAGACCGTTGACGAGATCGGCCGCACCGGAGATCGCACCTGCGATGTCAGGCTGTGCGGCGGCGGGTGCGGCGAATGCGACGGCGCCACCGGCGATGATTCCTGCTGCGATCAATCCTCGACGAATCGTATGGGACACGCTTGTGCCTCCTTGCTCGGAAAATGCACGGATCCCCCGACCACAAACTGTGAGGCACATTACAGAGCAGGAATCACTCCCGTCACATTTTCCGCATCATCGACAACAAAGGGGTGCCGGCGGGCTCGATACCCGCCGGCACCCCTTCGGAAGCCGTTCGCCCTGGTCAGGCGTCAGTCACGCGGACGACGCTTGCCGAACTTGTCGCCTTTGCCGCGGCCGAACTTGCCGCCCGCGCGGTCGTCACGTCCGCCACGCGACATGGGACGACCCGACGGCGCACCCTGATCCAGCTGCAGCTGGATCAGCACACCGGAGATCCGGGTCGCGCGCAGCGCCTCGACCGTCTCGCGCGGCAGGTTCGCCGGCAGCTCGACCAGGCTGTGGTCGGGCCGGATGCTGATGTGCCCGAAGTCGCTGCGACGCAGGCCGCCCTCGTTCGCGATGGCACCGACGATGGCACCGGGAACCACCTTGTGGCGCTTGCCGACCGCGATCCGGTACGTCGCGAACTCCTGGCCGTCGCGGCCGACGCGCGGACCACTCGGACCGCCCTCGTCGAATCGGCGGGCCGGCCGCTCGCGCGGCTCGCGCTCGCGGCGCGGCGGCGCCGGCGGCTCCGGTGCCATCAGGAACGACTCACCATCGCGCGACTGGACCGCCAGCGCCGCGGCGATGTCGGCGAGCGGGACGTCGTGCTCGCGCTCGTAGTCCTCGATCAGCTTGCGGAACAGCGCCAGGTTGTCCGAGGTCAGGCTCGCGGTGATCGAGTCACCGAACTTCGCGACCCGCTGCGCGTTGACGTCCTCGACCGTGGGCAGCTGGATCTCGGTGAGCGACTGCCGCGTGGTGCGCTCGATCGACTTGAGCAGGTGCCGCTCGCGCGGGGCCACGAACAGCAGCGCGTCGCCGGTACGACCGGCGCGACCGGTACGGCCGATGCGGTGGATGTACGACTCGGTGTCGTGCGGGATGTCGTAGTTGACGACGTGCGAGATGCGCTCGACGTCGAGTCCGCGGGCCGCGACATCCGTGGCGACGAGGATGTCGAGGGCACCGGACTTGAGCTGGCCGATCGTGCGCTCACGCTGCGCCTGCACGATGTCGCCGTTGATGGCGGCGGCGGAGAACCCGCGGGCCCGCAGGCGCTCGGCGAGGTCCTCGGTGGCCTGCTTGGTGCGGACGAAGATGATCATCGCCTCGAAGGTCTCGACCTCGAGGATGCGGGTGAGCGCGTCGAGCTTGCGCTGGTGCGCGACCTGCACCCACCGCTGGGTGATGTTCGAGGCGGTCTGGGTCTTCGCCTTGACGGTGATCTCGATCGGATCGTGCAGGTACTGCTTGGAGATCTTGCGGATCGCCGGCGGCATGGTCGCCGAGAACAGCGCCACCTGCTTGTACTCGGGGGTGTCCGCCAGGATGCGTTCGACGTCGTCCTGGAAGCCCATCTTGAGCATCTCGTCGGCCTCGTCGAGGACGAGGTACTCGAGATTCGACAGGTCGAGCGTGCCCTTCTCCAGGTGGTCGATGACGCGCCCGGGCGTGCCGACGATGATCTGGGCGCCGCGCCGCAGGCCCGACAGCTGCACGCCGTACGCCTGACCGCCGTAGATCGGCAGCACGTGCAGACCCGGAATGTGAGCGGAGTACTTACCGAACGCCTCCGCGACCTGCAGCGCCAACTCGCGCGTCGGGGCCAGGATCAGCGCCTGCGGGACCTTCCGATCCACGTCGAGCCGGGACAGGATCGGGATCGCGAACGCCGCGGTCTTGCCGGTACCGGTCTGCGCGAGGCCGACGACGTCGCTGCCGGCGAGCAGCGGCGGGATGGTCGCGGCCTGGATCGGCGAGGGCGACTCGTATCCGACGTCGGAGAGGGCCTTCAGCACACGTTCGTCGATGTCGAGCTCGGCGAAGGTGGTGGGATTGTCGTCGGTCTGCGGGTCGCGCTCGGTGTCACTCATTTGACCAGTGAGTTTAGTCGATGCGTGGTATGGGCCGCGCTCCGCGTCTCTCCTCCGAACCCCCGAACGGGAATTCCTGCACCGGTTTCGGGGCCGATCCGTATCGTGAACCCCCGTTCAGCGCTTCGGGCCCGAACCGGAGCGGGACGACCCCGCCGACATGCCCGGAATGACCGGGATCACAATGTGGACGATCTCCCCGTCACCTCGAGAGGAACCGCAGTGTCCGATACGACACCCATCCCCACCCACTGGTACAACATCGTCGCGGACCTGCCGGTCGCCCCGCCGCCTCACCTGCACCCGGGCACCAGGGAGCCGGTTCAGGCCGCTGACCTGGCCGCCCTGTTCCCGAGCGCGCTCATCGCGCAGGAGGTCACCACCGAGCAGTACGTGGAGATCCCCGAACCGATCCGTGAGGCGTACCGGACGTGGCGGCCCGCGCCGCTGATCCGCGCGCGGGAGTTCGAGAAGGCGCTCGGCACCCCGGCCCGCATCTACGTCAAGTACGAGGGTGTGAGCCCGGTCGGCAGCCACAAGACCAACACCGCGGTCGCGCAGGCGTACTACAACGCGCAGGACGGCGTGAAGAAGATCACCACCGAGACCGGCGCCGGCCAGTGGGGCAGCGCGCTGTCGTTCGCGTGCGCCAAGTTCGGCATCGACCTCGAGGTGTGGCAGGTGCGCGCGTCGTACGAGTCGAAGCCGTACCGCCGCCACCTGATGGAGACGTACGGCGGCACCGTCCACCCGAGCCCGTCGGACCTCACCGAGTCGGGTCGCAAGATGCTCGCCGACTTCCCCGACACCCCCGGCTCGCTGGGCATGGCCGTCACCGAGGCCGTCGAGGTCGCCGCGAACGATCCCGACGCGCGCTACGCGCTCGGCAGCGTCCTCAACCACGTGGTGCTGCACCAGACCGTCATCGGCCTCGAGGCCGTCGAGCAGCTGCGCAACGCCGGCGAGGCCAACGCCGACGTCGTGTTCGGTTGCGCCGGAGGCGGTTCCAACCTCGCCGGTCTGGCGTTCCCGTTCATCCGCGAGGTGCTGCACGGCAAGGCGCAGACCCGGATCGTCGCCGCCGAGCCGGCCGCCTGCCCGTCGATCACCAAGGGCGAGTACCGCTACGACCACGGCGACGTCGCCGGTCTGACGCCGCTGCTGAAGATGCACACGCTCGGCCAGGACTTCGTGCCGGACCCGATCCACGCCGGCGGCCTGCGCTACCACGGCATGGCCCCGCTGCTCAGCCACACCGTCGAACTCGGCTACGTCACCGGCCAGGCCGTCGACCAGCGGGATTCGTTCGACGCCGGCGTGCTGTTCGCCCGCACGCAGGGCATCGTGCCCGCCCCCGAGTCGGCGCACGCGATCGCCGCGGCCGCCGAGTACGCCCGCGGACTGACCGAGCCTGAGGTCCTGGTGATCGGCCTGTCCGGCCACGGCATGCTCGACCTGCCCGCCTACCAGGCCCACATCGACGGCAACCTCGTCTCGACGGCCTAGTCGACGCGGACGCGGGTCGCGGCGGGGAACTCCGCCGCGACCTGCGGTCCGTCAGCGGCGATTGCCGCGCAACAGCTCGGCGACGGGCGCGAGACCCGGTTCGACCTCGGCCCACCGGGCGCGCACGTCCGCGGCCAGCCCGTCGGCTCCGGCATGCTCGAGCATCTCGGGCAGCCGCTGGGAAATGCGGGCCAGCGCCCACGCGACCGGGTCCGCCTCGGCGACGTTGTCGATGCGCACCACCGTGTTCACCCCGTTGGCGTTGTCGACGTAGTGGTAGTGCGGTTCGCTCTCGAAGCAGTCGAACCGCAGGTACTCGAGACCGTCGTCGATTCCGAAGACGTGCAACGACATTCCGGAATCGTCGAGATCCAACCGCGCCACGTAGTCCGCGTCGGGCGTCGCCATTCCCGCGTCCGCGAGTCCGCGCATCATGATCTCGTTGGTGAGGACCCGGGACTCGACTGTGAACCGGACCGGGCCGGCGTCGATCGACACGCAGTGCTCCGGCACGACCGGTACCGGCATGACGTCGAACGGTATCCCCAGCCGGTAGGGGTGGACGTGATCGTCGGACATCGATTCTCCGCTCGTCGGCCTGCAGGCTCGCCACTCAATCAATCGATTGGTTGACCGAAACTGTATCCGCCCATGCCCTGGCCTGCGGGCGTATCGTCGGAATCGAGAGCGAAACGGAGCACGCGCATGCACTATGCGACGCGCGCGAGAGCCGGTCGCGCGCTGGTGAAGTCGCTGAGCCACCTCCGCGGAGCGGACCCGGTTGTCCTCGGACTCCCCCGCGGCGGCGTCCCGGTCGCCTTCGAGGTGGCAGAAGCACTCGGCGCCCCGCTCGACATCATCCTCGTCCGCAAACTCGGCGTGCCGTGGCAGCCGGAACTCGCGATGGG
>Ga0131853_10024491_pt1 | contig 10888 bp, 7 predicted proteins | sample TergutLab28metaG_FD_92764 | JGI IMG/M metagenome (GOLD analysis project Ga0131853, IMG submission 92764) | Labiotermes labralis P1 segment gut microbial communities from Petit-Saut dam, French Guiana - Lab288 P1 (version 2) (version 2) | ecosystem: Host-associated > Arthropoda: Insects >... | reverse complement strand
TTCGATGTAAATGGGAACTTACAGATGACCTCAGTGACTGCAACCTTGAGAAGGAAATTGTAACATGGACTTCTTTCGTGAACTCGTTAAATCACCCAAAAGTCACTGGACTGAGACGTGATCAGGTCTAATACGAAATCTGAGAGGCGGAACTGAGGTTACGAAGTGCCAAAGAGGTTAAAAAATTTAAGAAATGGCGCTAAATATAGTAAGTCCCAATGAGACGAAAGATTTTTATAAACGGAAAGGCGGTAATGGCACCTCGAAACAAAAGAAATAATACGAAAACCTGTAAAGTACGCTATGCTGAACACATCGTAAAAATTAACCGTTAGAAATGCAAATAATTAAATTAATTTCTAACTCTAATCCCACCTACTTCCCTCTCTTGAAAATACATTTTTTTTACGGCTCGACAGTCCCAGTGGGCTTAGGTCTCCTCTGTAAATTTCCGCGATCATACTCAGACACACCACACTCGGTAGGATTCCTCTGGACGAGTGATCGGCCCGTCGCAGAGACCTGTACCTGACAACACACAGCACTCCCAGGAGATAGACATCCATATCCGCTACGGGGTTCGAACCCAGTAAGCGATTGCCCCTAGCTTTACAAGATTTGCCCCTTAAAATGTTGTACCCTTCCATAATAGTCTCATCTCCAGCCTAAAGTAACTTCCAGTTTACAGTCCTTACTGTATTAACCTTTTAAAGCCTACTGGTTGCGTGGAACAGCTGGTTTAAAACTGAAGAATTATACGGTCTGTCCAAAGTGTATTTATTTGTTTTATATTCATCTGAGAACAAACATCGACTTCTGCTCCATATAACATAAACTAATTGGTATTTATATCCGAGATGAAACGTGTTTACAGCGCGGTGCGGACTGGGACTTTAAATAGAGCAGTTTGCGCTTCGTCTGTAAAGGGTTCAGTGTCTTAAGTTTCAAGAAACCATTTGTTAGGCAATTTGATATTTTCCTCACTGATAAAGCTTTCGAAAAACACCGTGCCTTCCAGGATATTCTTTTGAATCATTGTCTACGTTGATTTCACAAAGACCTGTATATTGATTGCCCCACAGTGGCGACATACTCTTACGTACACTCAATTAACCTTTTGGCGCCGGAATTATTTTTTTAATTTTAGCACACTCTGTATATAAAATGTGAATAATACAGGAACCAAATACGTTAGAATTATGAAACAAACTGCATACATTTGTTCAAAAAATATATAAAATGGAAAGTTTAGAGGTTAGCGGTGCGGTACGACCACTATAGTTGACATTAGGCGTCAAAAGTTTAAACCAGTAATGTATCAAAGATTCGAGAATTTGGGGATTTTGACCAGCAATCATTTTGGAACATCAAATTTCGCACAGTCACAATATAATTTGTGAATCACCCTATGCCACAAGTCCCTTGTCCTTTCGTTTCCCCGTGCAACATCGTTACGTCCGTCTCGCTTCCTACTTACAGACAGACAGACAACTTCAACCCCCACTTTGCTCTCACCCTTTGAAATGGAACGTTCACACGGAATGTGCTTTGTTTCACCATAATACATTGCGGTACGACGCAATCAAAAGTAATAATTAATTTATCAGTATCTAATGAAGTCAACGAAATATGAAAGCTAGTATCAAGAGGAAAAGGTATAATAGAGAAACGGACAAACAGAGAAAGAGAAATGAAGAGGAACAGTACTCTGAAAACATCTCTTTGTCCCTCTGCCTTTCTTTCACTAATTCTTTTGTGACTGTGTTTTATATTGGCTGCTACATAATAGGACAAAGAATTAATCAATGCAGTAAATTCGCCTTCTCTTTCATGTGATATACAGTTATATCTGCTATAGGGCTGGTACTTCATTGTTTAGCTGTGGACCAGCCAACGCCCGAACGAAGTGGAGGCCAGTAATAGCCACAACACCACAGAACTACCGAATACATAAGAATACAATTTTTTTTAAAGAATTGAATTAAATTATACAGTAGTATAAAAAGTTATTTTGAATTATAATCTATATGTTTATTGTGTAAGAACCAGACAACGCGCACTGGATTTTGACCAAAAGTGGAATAAAGCAACACATGCGTGGCACTCAGGTTACGTTTCACGATGATTGTTAATTTGAATTTACAGTGTAGTTATTCGATCAATACTCGAATATCGTCACCTCAGCTCTTTTTAGCTGGTTCTTCAGAGCAATGAAACTATTCCTTCCGTGTTATCTGGTTCCTTTCCTTCGGTGCAAGAACAGAATAGAGGGTAAAAGAAAACATCATGAGGACATCGCTTAAATCCATTTAATGAGAAGAGTAGGTCATGTTGATAGTGAGATGATCATATCCTTAAATTTCCTTAAATCCAAAGAACAAGAAAAAAGAGCCTACTGAATGGGTTTGCGACTAATTATTAACAGGAGCGTCCAAATCTAAGCATATAGTTTCGGTTCAGGCAAAGAAGGGATAGAACCACTGAAAGAAGGAACTTTGAAAGGATACTAACATTGTAATTATTTTTATATGTGTTTAGTTACTTTAACCCTAATCCTGCTAACGTGGAGAATAGGGTGAGCTCCTAATAATGCTAGCAAATGGCAGATGGGATTTCATTTGTTGTTTAACTGGTTAAATGTATTTTAATGTATAAAACTCCATTGTGCCAACTGATAGGATAATCAGACAAGAGAGAATGTCATGGCGTGGTAAAAGATGCTATAGTAACATTATTTTAGGCAATTTATGGGCTTTTCATGGAGGGCCCGAGAAAAACAATAAAAATATTTATAAACACTTGTATTTTGGCCGAGGTTTGAAACAGGGACATCCGGAATATGATGGATTGTTTACGCAATGTATATTAATCACAATATTCCATTGATCGAAGAAGAATTAATTCATGCACGAGTCACTGAATAAAGCAAAGAGAAACAGAAGAAAAACAGATGTTTGTTTTACCAAAGAGACAAGCGGAGTTCGACAGCTCCGACTATGGGAAATGATCCTCTACTTGAAGTTACGTAATTTTCTCCAGCTATTTATCACTTCGTTCCTTTTTTTATGTCCAAATATCTTCCTCTGCACCCTCATTCTACAGGGTGCGTATAAATTATCATAGGATTTTGCAAACTGGTTATTGCCACAACACGCGAATGAGGAGGTACAGGGATACATTTACCAACAAGACGGGGCCCCACTACATTGGCATAAGGAGGTCCGGGAGTACCTAAATGAACACCTGCCAAGTCGATGGTTTGGCCGTGCAGCGGACACAGACAACAGACAACACCTTCTGCACCTGGCCACCCCGGTCACCGGACCTGACAGTGTGTGATTTCTTCCCGTGTTTCGTCAAGGACAAGGTTTACGTCCCACCACTTCCAAAGACACTACCAGAATTGCGACAGCGCATCAACACCGCAATCGGGAACGTCACACAAGACATGTTTGAGAGGGTTTGGCAGGAATGGGAGCATCGCCTGGACATCTGCCGTGTCACAGGAGGGACGCACATCGATTGTATTAACCTTTTGGCGACGGAATTATTTTTTTAATTTTAGCACACCCTGTATATGAAATGTGAATAATACAGGAAACAAATACGTTAGAATTATGAAACAAACTGTATTTTGAAGAGAAAAAAACGAAGAGTATATACCATATTCAAAATATTCAGTACCTATATTTGTTGAATAAATATATAAAATGAAACTTTAGAGGTTAGCGGTGCGGTGCGACCACTATAGTTGACATTGGGTGTCAAAAGGTTAAGGTCACTATGAAATTGCAAACATTCCTCTTTCAAATGGTAGTAGCATCATATATTTCTGTTCAGTATTTGTGAAAATATGGTTTTGCAAAATCCTCCGATAATTTATTCGCACCCTGTATATTCTTCCCTTCGTATGAGGGAACAGGATTCATATCTATACAGAGCAAAAGTTAAAGACTTAAAAATAATATAATATAAAAAAGATAAACTGGAATACAAATCATGGAATATATATGTGACAAAAATATATTATAGATATTTGAGTTAAGTTTAATGGTACAAGTTTAGCCTGCTTGTGGAGGCACAGCTCCATTCTTTCTCAATTTACGGTATTCAATGAAGGATAGCATCACGTCCCGGCCGCTTTAACCGCCGCACTCCTTAAATAGCAGAAAGGATGAGACCAAAGTTTGTTTAGAAGCTGTGATTTGAAAAAGGCTCTTTGCCCCATCTGGAAATCGAAGCCGATTCCCCGGTAACCCAGACGACGACCTGACACCACATCTATTCACTGAGCCACCCCTCCCATTCGTATTTCGAACGTAAGATCAAATTACTTGAAGCCTCTTTAATATTTCTCTAATTACTCTGTATTTGATAACATTTCGTTTTTCTATATACCGGGTGAAGCAAAAGCGACTTGACACTCGATGTTTCAGCATTGTGCCTCTAGTGTCAAGTATCTTTTGCGCCACCCGTTGTATGTTGTTTTTACTAGTATGGTAATTCGACGATAGCGCTTTCGCAGTTGAGGTTATGTTACGATACCTTTGGTTTACAACGTGCATTTGTGTTAATTAGCGGTGAAAGGCTGGTCCTTTAACTGTTTGCCTGATAGGGACATTTCCTGAACTCTCGTCAGTCATAACAGCTGTTATGAAAAGTTCAGTTCTTGCATCAAAGTTTCAAAGTCTGATAACGTATCTACACAGTAGTAAGAGAGTGGGTCGGGTACTCACATAACTGCTTCCTTTAGCCAACTATTCATTAGATTGTTGGCAGAACTGAATAATAACGATTCGGCCGGGAGTCGAATCCGGATCTCCTGATTCATGTCAGTTCTACCAACTTTATCAGGTGCGTACCTGAAAAAGGAAAAAAAAACAGACACCATAAAACATAAGGCCATTTTGAATTTAAACATTATAAACAAGGCTGGTAAAAGGCTACATAAAGACGCAAAATTCGGTGAAGTGAAGGGTCGCGGCGGGGGGGGGGTGAAATTCGGGGCGGGGGAGGGGGGCCCCAATTCCTTTTTTGTCGTATTGAGTATGTAAATTCCCCACATTTCTCTATTTACATTGTCAGTTTGGTATTAAATTTACGTGCGGCTGCAGATTTGTGTTTCATTTGGGGGCCAAGAAACGTCTTAAACTGAATCCTATCACGAGAAAAGGGCATTTTACGATAAAACAACTCCGTTCTCTCGATGCAAGCTACAAAACGCTTGTCTCGGTGTCGCCAATGACAACCCAGGCTACAGTCGCTCTATTAATGTCTTTCAGATGACTCTATACATGTATGTGACCTTTCAGAACACGCCATCATCTACTGGCCACAGTAAGTTCAGTGCAATAAATGTGACTGCTGGTCTTTATTTGCTTGCCCTTCGGGAAAAAAATATTAATGGCTGTTACGAAGGAAACATTTGTGCTGAGCTGACATTTGCTCCCTGCCCAGAAAGCCGATGTGATTCAATAAATAATGACCACATTCGGGCAGTACCTGCACTGCGTATGTTTTGTGCCAGTCAAGTTCCTTCGCTGCTGTGTTCATCCAACAGCCATACCATGGCTCAGGCGGTTGTCCACCAGGCCTATCACCGCGAAGGCACAGCTTCGATCCCGGATTATTTCACGTGGTATTTGTCGTGAATAAAATGGCACTGGGGCAGGTTTATCTCCGAGTACTTCTGTTCTCGAATGTCAGTATTATTAATTCCAGCAAAGCCATATAAAGGTTAAGGTAAAGTAATCCCATTACAGGCCTGGACAGGCCCTGAGGGTAGCAGGAGGTTGAGGCTGCCTAATTTTATGACAATCGGCACATGAATGTGGTAAGGTTGTAGGCCCTAAGCACCGGCCAACTTTACCCCCCAAGAAATATTCCTGGTACTCGTTTCTCATAGAGACTGAGTCAAACCCAGGGCCATAGTGCGGCCGGACGGATTACGTCAATGAAAAATTGCAATGACACAGTCGGGAATGGAAACCGCGGCCTTCCGATTTGTGGTGAAGTGCCTCAATTAACTTCGCTGCCACGAGCGTGGAGTGAAGTGTAGGTGGGAGAAGAGTGGTGAAGTGGAGTAAAGGTCTTAATAACAGTCTGTCCATCATTATTAGAAGATATACAGATCACATGCAGTTTGCTGCTTATATGGTTGTTTCGTTTATCACATTCTTCCATATTCTTTGAGTTCCACTTTTATTATCATTGTATGTATGGTTGTGTGTTTTGTATGTTTCTGTTTAATTTTGTAAATTATGTATTCTTATTTTTATGTTTATATATTCTTATTATTATGTAAGTTCCGTTCTGGGTTAATCTGTGTCATTGTGCTGTTCTATGTACTGTTTGTGTGTAAGTGTGTACTGTACTACTGCCACCGGGTGTCAACCCAATTACAGTTAACAAAATATATCATATCATATCAAATGTAAGCTGCTTCTAACAAGCACCCAAAGGCATTATAATCAAAACGACGTAAGAACGAAAGGAACTGACAATCTCTCATTTCATTCTTTCCCCTTTTGTGTCGCCCATTTCCTTAAAAGTAACGGAAGTGCTAGGATACACACAATTTCGCTTTTCATCCTAATTTCCCAAAAAACTTCAAAATGAAACTCTATATTCGAATATAAACTGAAACTGAAAATGGAGTAAGATGTATTCGCCTTTATTATTTTTCTTGTTCCCCTCCTTTATTTTTTACTATCTTAATTAATCACATCTCCGGGGTTCAATAATCCAGTGGAAGTAACGGAAGAAGGTGCGGTGCGGGGGAGGGGATCCAAGTAGCGCCCCTTCAAGATGCCCCTGTAAACAGGAAGGATGGGCAACAGAACGAAGGGTTGGGGTGGGTGGCCCTTACTTTATGTAATTGGATTAAGACAACATCTACTTTTCCCCTTTTTGCTTCTTTTTTCTTTCTATTCTTTCCTTTTAGACAATTCCTCAACTTCGTATCACTAGCACGCAGTCGGCTACAACATGTTCATTTCATACCAACCATAAATTATATGCGTGGGAAAAAATACTAGAAACTATACACAGTACATTTTTCCTTGGTGTTGTTTACCTTTTCAACAATCTGTATTTTAAAATGCCTTGTGAATATTGTTGTTAGTTGTCTTGTGTGTATTGTTGTAGTTGTCTTGTGTGTATTGTTGTTAGTTGTCTTCTGTATAGTGTTGTAGTTGTCTTGTGTGTATTGTTGTAGTTGTCTTGTGTGAATTGTTGTAGTTGTCTTGTGTGTATTGTTGTCATCTTATGTGTATTAGTTGTACTAAGTGTGTATTGTTGTTTTTACTTTAGACGCCGGACTGCTGGCTAGAAGTCAGTATTCGGAAGGTCCTGCGACCGGCCACCTCGACACAGGTTTTTCTCGGTTTCTCTGTGTCTATAAGCAAATGCTGAGATGGTTCCCAACATTCCAAGTTGCAACTTCATGCTTCTCATGTAGCCCTCCCGACTTAAATTTATTAGTAACCAATTTCATATTTTGTATACATGTAAAATAATCACTGCCACCGGGTGACAAACCAACTGCAGTTCATAATAATAATAATAATAATAATAATAATAATAATAATAATAATTATTATTATTATTATTATTAAAGATCGAAAAAAACATAAACTAATAACAAAATACCTAGATCATTCATCCCTGAGAGGAATTCGAAACCGTGAATACCCTGAGGCAGGGATTCGCAAGATCCTGTGTCCAAGAATATTGTTTTACAATTACCGTAGGCTTCATCCCTCGTACTAAGCAGATCCATGCTCGACTCTTCAAGAAATTTCCCTCGGTATACATAAAAGACAGCCATTGGCTCCCAAGCGCCAGCCAGATTAAGCCACTTCAGATAAGCCAGTATCCTGTTACTTCAAGACTCATAAAACAGTTTTCTTTCTCTCTCTCTCTCTCTCTCTCTCTCTCTCTCTCTGACCTGGACCTTCAGGTTGTCTTAAAGTGTAAATAAGTTTTGACCGGATAATTTAGAAAAACTCTCGTTAATTCTACTTATAATCGGGCATAAAGTTTGTTTTCTGAAAGTATTTAATGTCATTTAAAACAATCGACTTGTTACAATGCTGGCTGTGTTTGCAAAGCGCATAAGATGCGTCGTAAAACTCACGCAATAAATGTGGTTGTCAGGACCACAAATCTTAACGTTAACAAATGAAAAAATTTTAAAACTCACGTGTAGAAATGAAAAACTGAGAATATGAGAAATGTAGACAGGAACAAAAGAGACTAACACATTTATTTTGAGATTTTGTTTTTAAAAACCCATCTGATAATGGTTCTTGCGATTTAATAAAATAAAAGAAGTCAAAGTGTACGATCTACTGAAGAATAAAAACTAAATAGATGCCAATTATTATTTTATTGTACTTCTTACAGGCTCAACATGATTCAGGCACTACAATGCCCATCATCAGGAGCTCGAGGCTATGATGTTGGTTTCTACATTGGTCGTTTCGTTCTTGGTTTACTGTAGGTCGGAGGTTAGGTGCGGTTAAGCTAGAGTGGTGTCCGCGCTGCAGGACTATCCGCACCTAACCTCCAACCTACAGCAAACCAAGAACTAAACGACCAATGTGGTAATCAACATTATAGTCACGAGCTCCTGATGATGGGCATAGTAATGGCCGAAACATGTTGAGCCTATAGGAAGTACAATAAATTAATAAGTTGGTTCTAGTTGGTTTTTATTCTTCAGTTATCACAATGATGCAGGGTCCAACAAACATAATATATGATCTATATTAGGAAAGTACGCAAAGATGTTCAGATTCCCACTGCTTCGAGATAAAGTCAACCTTATCATTGATAAGATAAAAATACAGCACGCTGACTGAGTTTGCAGTAAGTCTAACGAATAACAAATAAAAATGAAACCCATCGCTCTACTGTCTAGATTATACAAAAGTCTATTTCCAAACGCGTGCTCTGAAATATTCCTTAGAGGATTCGCAATTTTACTGGTTTAAAAAACTAAAAACTAAAACTGTGTGGCCTTAGTCCGCACGCGAACTATACCGACAGAGCGGCCGCCGCCGGTCTACGAAGTTAGTACCAACTTTTGCGGATAGAGGAGTGTCACGTGGTCAACGCAACGGGTCCCCACAGCCGTTAATCTCTGTTTTCTAGACCTGGAGCCGCTACTATTTTCATTCAAGTAGCTCCTCAATTGACCTCACAAGGCTCACGAGGCTGAGTGGACCCCGTTCCAGACCCACTATTACTCAGAAAATCTGGTAGCGCCGGGGATCGAACCCGGGACCTCTGTATCTGTAGCCAGAACATAAAACACCAAAACACACCACACACAAAAATGTTCAAGAACCACAGGACACCACACACTTGCAGGAACACACTCACTCAGAGCCACACACGACACACAATGTAAGTATAGCACTTACCACTAGATAAATAAATTAACATATAAACCTCTATCATTACAGCACAATACAGCCTACACAATAACGCACCAAGTAATCGCAAGCTCCTGAAGATGGATGTATTAACATCCGAAACATGTTGAGCAGTAAACTGACATAATAAAGCAAGTGTAATCAAGTTGGTCTACATTTATTCAAATATAAAAATGATGCACGGTCCAATACGCATAAGAGATTTGTGATCTTCTGCGGTGTTATGGAACGTTGATTGGTAGTTCGTTACTTACGTTTCAAGACAACCTATAGGCTCCATCTTCAAGGACCATGCGTGGACTTTGAACATGGTAAAGGATTCTCCTGGTTCTACAGCTTGAAATGGGCCTTTGCATTTTTCCCATGCATGCTACATCTGTCATACAATTATCTAATAAACCTAACAATATTAGTTTTGGAGTAAAAATCATGCAGGTTACCACTCTAAATGTCCAAGTCATATCTTTTCCCATAAATTATCTTTTCAGTGATTCACCATGCAAAACCACGGAGTGGGCCCCGCGTATAGATGATTTGTTTGTTGTTACTGCCCATTGCAATTTCCTTTATTCTCCTTTCTCTATTTATTTCTATTCTACTCCTCGTTCTCCCCTTCCTCCTCCTAATTTCCATTCTTCATCTCTCCTTTCTCACCCTCTTCTTCTATTTATCCTACCTCGTACTATATTTGTCATTATTATACATGTCTTCTACATCTCTTTCTACTCCTTTTCTCGTTATTCTTCCGTTCTTCGTCCCGTCATTTCAGTCAGCTACATTATTTAAATATTGTTTCCTTTCAATATTATCATCCTCTTGCAGGCAAGACACGTTGTACCCAAATCGTATCCCTAGTAAAGACAGTGATATTTTTAAAATTGCCTGCATTCCCTCGATTATTGTTTTTTCATCCTGTTTATTACTCGTCAAACCCCCCCCCCGCCCCCTTTCTTGTTCTGCGTGTTCATTCCGTTCCTCCGCCCACAAATTCCCCCGGGATTTACAAGAAGTAGCAGGGGGAAAAAAAAGGAGTGAAGAAATAGAAGTAGTAGCAAGCAATTTCATCCAGGGAATTGCCTTAGTAGTGCTGGGGAAGGCCAACTACAAATAGACTCCGAATGGCTTTATATTCATAAGGCAGAATGCAGCGACACCAATAATGTTCCCCTCTGTCTGTTGCTTGCCATTTGCAGTACCAGTATTAGACACATCGCTTGGTAATTAGATATACGTCAGTCACCGAACAGTCGACAATGTCGTAAGATTTAGTTACTCAATTATTGTACCAACTTCTGCACATATATAAAATTTATAAAATTTACACATTAACCTTTTGACGCCTAATGTCAACTATAGTGGTCGTACCGCACCGCTAACCTCTAAAGTTGCATTTTATATATTTATTCAACAAATATAGGTACTGAATATTATAAACATGGTATATACTC